>ERZ825137.4273-NODE-4273-length-14468-cov-3.884132_pt1 | contig 14468 bp, 8 predicted proteins | sample MGYA00519873_ERZ825137 | MGnify/ENA primary metagenome ERZ825137 (study PRJEB31778, sample SAMEA3449190) | human gut metagenome | biome: human gut; feature: human-associated habitat; material: faeces | place: United Kingdom | collected 2010/2012 ...
GTTCGGGACCAGAACTGTAAGTTGCAGATACAGGTGAATAAATCATCTGTTGAAGCAGTGGATGAAGCACAGAAGAAACAGAAAGAAGCAGAAAAGAAAGTTAGAATAATAGAATATCAGTCTAATAAGGAACAAGAGAAAGTGAAGAAGGTGATGGGAAAAACAGATCAGGAAATTAAAAAGCTGAAAAATGAAGTGAAAGAAAAGGAAAAATTCTGGATGATAGTTTATATGATTTTGATTTTATTTGCGGTAATAAAAAATGCAATACTTCAAAAAGATTTATTTGCATGTATAACTGTTCCATTGCAGTTTGGGTGCAGGTATGTGGAGTGGATGATCCGTCCATCAGAATTAAATATTTTAGGTGAGAGAAAATATTTTTCAGCAGAATGGTCATGGTTTTTAAGAGTTATGGCTGTTTTTATTTTTCTTGGACTAGGAATAAGTGGTGAGATATTTGTGTTGAGAAAAATAGAGCGGTATCGAAAAGTATGGGATAAATATTCTACATGGATTCTGCTTATCAGTTTATCGTCGATTGTTGTATTAGGTGATGTAGTGAGAAAATATATTCCGATAAATCTTATATTGCTCTTGGGAATTATAAATATTGCTGCCATGGAAATAAAAATTTATTACCGTGACAATCAGGAATTATAGTAGAGAATGGTTTATGGTTATAAAAAACCAAATTTGATTATTGACAATCAAATCGGCAGATAGTATAGTGAATATACGGAAATTGATTGTGAATAACCAAAGGAGGAAACAGAGTTGAATGTTTCGGTTAAAGAGTTAAAAGAAAAAGAAGGCTTGAAAGTTGAAGAAATTAGTTGGAATATTTCAAATAGGATGAGAGAACTTGGAAATATATCCGTGTATGGAGGATTTTGCCTAGCGTATGTGGCGTATTTATCTTTAAAAAATAAGATAAATGATGTGTACCAGTTAATAGAATATATGGAACTGACTTTTTCAGTGGAAAGAGTCAGTTTCATAAAAGGAAATATTGAAAATTTATGGAATGTGGCAATAGAAATCGGAGAAGCATATTCGGAAGAAACACTTTTAGCAGTAGTATTGTGGTGGCCATTGCAAGGAAATAAATTTATGGGAGAATGCGAAACCCCACTGAGTGTTGTAAAGTTGGCAAATGAGATACTTCAAATTTCAAATGATAAGACAGCAGATTTCTGTAGTGGAATTGGAACATTTCTAGTGAATGCTATAGAAAGAAATCCAGAATCACAGTTTTATGGTGTAGAGATTGTAACCGAGGTCAAAGAAGTGGCAGAAATCAGAACGGAATTAATTTCTGATCAGGTGAAAATTGAGCAAAAATCAGTTCTGGACATAGATGACAATCTGATGTTTGATAAAATATTCTGTGATTATCCTTGGGGAATAAGGGCGAAAGAGAGCATTGGAAACAACGAGGAATTAGAGGTGATATATAATGTTATACCGGAAGTACAGAAAGCAGCTGCGGGAGACTGGGTATTTATTATAAATGTCATGAATCATCTCAACAAAAATGGAAAAGCGGTTGTTTCAGTGAGTAATGGAGTGACTTGGAACGGAGGAATCAATACAGTAATCCGCGAAAAATTTGTAAAAAAAGGATTTGTCGAGGCGGTGATAGCACTTCCATCCAATTTGTATTCGAATACTGGAATTGCCTGTTCATTACTGGTATTAAGCAGAAATAATAAAAATATAAGAATGATAGATGCAACGGAGATGGTCTCAGTTGGACGAAGACAGAATGTTCTTAGTGATGAAAATATTTCTAAAATTATTGAATTGCTGAATACAGATGACGATAACTCAAAGCTAGTTTTGGGTGAAGAGGTGGCAAAAAATGAATACACTCTTAATCCGTCAAGATATCTTCAAAAAGAGATGCCCATAAAAAACGGTGTAGCATTTGAATCTGTGATAAAGAACATAACAAGAGGAGCACAGATTAAAGCAACGATTTTAGATGAAATTGTATCTGATGAACCAACGAACATGCAGTATTTGATGCTGGCAAATATAAAGGATGGTATTATTAGTGATGATCTTCCTTATTTGAAAGAAATGAATCCTAAATACGAGAAATATTGTATTAAAAATGGAAGTCTCGTAATTTCCAAAAATGTATCTCCGGTAAAAATGGCAATTGCATCCGTAAAAGAAGGAAATAAGATTTTAGCGAATGGTAATCTTTATGTTATTGAGTTAGATGAAGATAAGATAAATCCTTACTTTTTGAAAGCGTATTTGGAAAGTGAAAATGGAAAAGCAGCCTTATCTAGAGTAGCAGTAGGGGCTACATTATTAAACCTGCCGGTTGAAGGATTGAAAAAAATAACAATTCCATTGCCTGACTTAAAAAGTCAGAAGATAATTGCAGATAAATATTATGCCAAGATAAATGAAATAAAAGAATTGAAATACAAATTAGAAAAGGCAACAGCAGAATTAGAACATATTTATACGGAGGAAAAATAAATGGACGAAAATAATAAATTTGATGTAGTTGGAACTAATATAGCAGAGAAAGCGACAATGATCTGGAATGTAGCAGATATGCTCCGTGGTCCATTTAAACCGCATGAATATGGATTGGTAATTTTGCCAATGACAGTAGTAAAAAGATTTCATGATTGTTTATTACCGACACATAAAGAAGTATTGGAACAGTATGAAAAGGTGAAGAATTTTGCTGTAATTGATGGATTTCTGACAAAAGCTTCCGGTTATCAATTTTATAACATCAGCAAATATACATTTGAATTTTTATTAGCTGATCCGGAAAATATCGAAGCAAATTTTCGAGATTATCTGAATGGATTTTCAGCAAATGTTCAGGATGTGCTGGCAAAGTTTGATTTTGATAACATTATCCGCAGAATGGTAGAAAGTAATACCTTGTATCTTGTCATAAAAGAATTTAATTCACAAAAAGGATATCTGGGACCAGATAAAATCAGTGCAGTAGACTGTGGATATATTTTTGAAGATTTAGTAAAACGCTTCTCCGAATCTTTTGGTGAAGAGGCCGGGGCACATTTTACCAGTAGAGATATCATCTATTTAATGACGGATTTACTTTTATCAGATGCAGATCTGAGTAAGGGTGGAAATGTAACAGTGTATGATATGGCGATGGGAACATCTCAGATGCTTAGTTGCATGGAAGAAAGAATTCAGGAGCTAAACACGGAGATTGGAGTTACCTGCTTTGGTCAGGAGTTTAATCCCTCTACATTTGCGATTGCAAAAGCGGATATGATGATTCGTGGGGGTGATCCAAATAATATGAGATTTGGAGATACCTTGTCAGAAGATCAGTTTAGCGGGTATCAGTTTCAGTATATTATTTCAAATCCACCTTTCGGAATTGACTGGAAAAGAGAAAAAACAGCAGTAGAGACAGAAGCGAAAAAAGGTGAATTGGGAAGATTTGCACCCGGACTTCCGAAGATATCTGATGGACAGCAGTTATTTGTATTAAATGGACTTTCCAAGCTGGCTCCAAATGGAAAAATGGCTATCATTCAGAATGGATCACCATTATTTTCAGGAGATGCAGGAAGTGGCCCGTCAGAGATTAGAAGATATATCCTGGAAAATGACTGGTTGGATGCGATTGTGCAGTTAGGGACAGATATGTTTATGAATACCGGTATCAGCACTTATATTTGGATTTGTTCTAAAGATAAACCAGTGCACAGAGCTGGAAAAGTGCAGTTGATTGATGCTTCGCATTGTTTTGAAGCAAGAAGAAAAAGTATCGGAACAAAAAGAAATGACATTACTGATAAATGCCGTGATTTGATTGTAAAGGCATATGGTGCATTTGAAAATGGAACGGTATATGGTGAGAAAGATGGTATTTACTGTCAGAGCAAGATTTTTGATACAGAGGAATTTGGATATCAGAAGATTGTAGTAGAACAGCCACAGAAAGATGAAAATGGCGAAATCGTATTAAAGAAGGGGAAACCAGTGGCAGATGTATCCCTGCGTGATACGGAAAATGTACCGCTGACAGAAGATATTGAGGAATATTTCAAGAGAGAAGTATTACCATATGCACCAGAAGCATGGATAGATGAAAAGAAAACGAAAAAGGGTTATGATATTCCAATGACAAGGTACTTCTATGAATATCAGGCACCGGAACCAGTGGAAGAAATCGCAGTACGCTTGCATGAATTGGAACTGGATATTCAGAGCAGTTTGGATGCTTTGTTCGGGGAGGAATGATATGAGTAGAGAGATGAAAGATTCTGGGGTTGAATGGATTGGAGAGATACCAAAGGATTGGAAGTTGCAACGTGTAAAAAATGCATTTATACGAAAAAAGACAGAAGCTCACCAAGAAGACCCTGTTGTCTTATCACTTGCACGGATGGGAGTAAAAGTACGTGATTTATCTAAAAATGAAGGACAAATTGCAGAAAGTTATTACAATTATAATCCTGTAGAATCGGGTGATTTGTTACTGAATCCAATGGATTTATATAGTGGTGCTAATTGTAGTGTTTCAATGGTTGAAGGGGTAATTAGTCCAGCGTATATCAACCTTCGTGCAAAAAATGGTTATAATTCAAGATTTTATGATTACTATTTTAAAACACAATATTGGTCGATGGCAATGTTTGCACATGGGAAAGGTGTTTCTTTTGAGAATAGATGGACATTAGGAATTGAAGAATTGTTTAACTATAAAATTCCAGTATCGTTGAAGAACGAGCAAGATAAGATTGCAGATTTCTTGGATGAAAGATGTAAAAAATTGAATTTAGCGGCGGAAAAAGTACAAATTTCTATTAAAGAATATCAAAAATTAAAGCAATCTATTATCACGCAGGCTGTGACAAATGGAATTGCACCCAGGCGATTAATGAAAGAAAGTGGTGTTGCTTGGATAGGAAAAGTTCCAGAAGATTGGAAAGTTACACAATTACGACATTGTGCAAGCATAAGATCTGGAATAACATTAGGGAAAACGTATTCAAAAGATATAGAACTGTTTGAAATGCCATACTTAAGAGTAGCAAATGTCCAGGATGGTTATGTAGATACGAATGATATTGCTGTTCTTCGAGTAAGCAAAGATGAAATAGAGAAATATAGTTTATCTGCTGGAGAAGTCCTTATGACAGAAGGTGGAGATAGGGATAAACTGGGACGCGGGTGTGTTTGGGATGGACGAATTACTCCATGCCTGCATCAGAATCATATTTTTGCAGTTAAAGTAAAAGAAAAACTGTTAAATCCATATTATTTAGAATATTTAACGGCTTCGGCTGTCGGACGCACCTATTTTGATGTTACTGCGGTGAAAACAACGAATCTTGCATGTACAAGTTCAAGTAAGGTGTTAGCATTTACAATTCCTTTGCCAAGTATAGATGAGCAGAATGAAATTGTAGATTATTTGAAAGAAAAATGCGGTTGCATTGAAACTGTCATTTCTAAGAAAGAGCAGTTCATAGACGAATTAGAAAATTATAAAAAATCCTTAATTTACGAATATGTTACCGGAAAAAAGGAGGTGCCAGAATCGTGAGTATAGATGTTACCACAGAGAAACGTTTTGAAGCAGATATTGAAGAATTTTTTCTATCACCTGCAGGTGGCTACGCCCATAATAACGATATGTATGAACCACAGCTTGGCGTTTATAAAGATACTCTATTGAGATTTGTGCAGAGAACACAGCCGAAAGAGTGGAAACGTTTTTTATTGCAGAATAAAGTGGATCCAGAACGCAAATTCTGTCTTGCTTTCAACAATGCCTGTGATATGGACGGGCTTATTTCTGTACTGCGACATGGATTTAAACATAGAGGTATTCCATTCAAAGTATGTTACTTTAAACCAGAATCAGGTTTAAACCAAACTGCGGAAGCGCTGTACGAAAAGAATGAAATTACTTGCAACAGACAGTGGTTTTACTCCACTGATACACATAATTCTGTTGATATGGTTCTGGCGGTAAATGGGATTCCGGTATTTGCCCTGGAATTAAAGAATCAGTATACAGGACAAAACGTTGATAATGCAAAACGTCAGTGGATGTATGATCGTGACCCAAGAGAAATATGTTTTCAGTTCAATAAGAGAATCTTAGGATATTTTTGTATTGATCAGTTGGAGGTTTGGATGACAACCCGTTTGGAAGGGAAAAATACATATTTTCTTCCATTCAATCAGGGATCGAACGGTGCTGGAAATGATGGCGGTAAGGGAAATCCTGCGAATCCGAAGGGGTATCCAACATCATACTTCTGGGAGTATGTATTCCAGAAAGACAGTATGATGGATATTATCCAAAAGTTTATTCATCTGCAGGTAAAGGAAGAAAAGAAACAAATGCCTGACGGATCAAAGCAAGTTACGAAAAAGAAAAGATTAATTTTCCCAAGATATCATCAATTGGATGTTGTACGTAAATTGATTGCAGATGTGAAAGAAGAAGGTGCAGGTCATAATTATCTGATTCAACACAGCGCAGGCTCCGGAAAATCCAATTCTATTGCCTGGACAGCTTATAGACTGGCGTCCTTACATGATTCTAATGACGCATCCGTTTTCAGCAGTGTGGTTGTTGTTACGGATCGAACTGTGCTAGATGAACAGTTACAGGAGACCATTTCAGGGTTTGATCACACGATAGGGGCGGTAGAGACGATTGATGATAAAAAGAACTCAAAAGATTTGAGAGATGCCATCAATAACGGTGCAAGAATTATTGTAACCACATTGCAGAAATTCCCAGTGATTTATCAGGAAGTAGATAAGGTGGCAGGAAGAAATTTTGCAATTATTGTGGATGAAGCTCATTCTTCACAGACAGGAAGTTCTGCAATGAAATTGAAAGCAGCATTGGCTGATACAGAAGCGGCATTGCGAGAATATGCGGAAATAGAAGGAAAAGCAGAAGATGAAATAGACAGAAATGATAAACTTGTTCAGGAGATGCTGACGCATGGAAAACATCCAAATTTATCCTTTTTTGCATTTACTGCGACTCCGAAACCAGCAACAATAGAGATGTTTGGAAGTCAATGGACAGATGGGAGCATTCATCCATTTCATATTTATAGCATGAAACAGGCGATAGAAGAAGGGTTCATTCTGGATGTTTTACAGAATTATATGACTTACAGCACCTGTTTTAAAATTGCAAAAGATACACCAGAAAATCCCGAGCTTCCAGAAAGCAGAGCAACAAAGATTATAAAAAAATATGAAAAATTACATCCATATAATATTAGCCAGAAATCACAGATTATCGTAGAAACATTTAGAGAGACTACGAAACAAAAAATAGGTGGAAAAGGGAAAATGATGGTTGTTACAGATTCGAGACTGGCAGCAGTTCGATATTTCCATGAAATCAAAAGATATATAAGAGAACAGCATTATGTAGATATGGATATTTTGGCTGCATTTTCCGGAACGGTGCAGGATGGAGATGAAGAGTATACAGAATCTAGGCTGAATGTAAGGAAAGACGGAAGTCACATATCAGAGAGCCAGACCAAGGAAGAATTTCATGATAATTTCAATGTTCTGGTAGTTGCGGAAAAATATCAGACTGGTTTTGATGAACCATTGTTACACACAATGATTGTTGATAAGAAACTGAAAAATGTGAAAGCAGTGCAGACGTTATCTCGTTTAAATCGAACATGCCCCGGAAAAGTAGACACATTTGTACTTGATTTCGCAAATAAAAAAGAAGATATTTTGGAAGCATTTCAGCCATTTTATCAGGAGACAAGCCTTGAGCAGGAAGTAAACGTAGATCTGATTTATCAAACAGAAAAAGAACTTCTGGATTATGCAATTTATAATGAAAGTGATATCAAGGCATTTATTGATATATGGAATCATCCTGGTAAGCAAGATGCAACTGCAATGGGGAAAATGACAAGTGTATTAAAACCGGTAGCAGACAGATATAACTTGAAAAATCCAGAAGAACGTTATCAGTTTAGAAGGCAGGTAAGAAAATTATTACGATGGTATAGTTATATAACACAAGTAGTTCGTATGTTTGACGCGGATATGCATAAGGAATATCTCTTCCTTAGCTATTTAATTGGACTCTTACCGGAAGAAAAGGAAGAACCGATTGATTTAGATGGGAAGCTGAAACTGGAATACTATAAATTACAGAAGACTTTTGAAGGGGCAATAAAACTGGAAAAAGTTGACGGGCAGTATGTTCCATCCAAAAAACAGGGAGCACAGGGAATCCGACAGAAAAGCACATTGGATGAAATCTTGGATAAGATTAACGAGAAGTACAAAGGACAGTTCACTGATGGAGATCGGGTGATGCTCGGTGCATTACATGATAAACTGATTGCCGATGATAAGCTGGCAAGTTCCGCTCGTACCTCAGATCCAAGAATCTTTACGGAAAGTATTTTCCCTTCAGCTTTTGGAAATGCAGCAATGGAAAGTTATATGGAAGCACAAGACAGCTATGGATCTCTATTCGAAGACAAAAGCAAGTATGATGCTGTGATGAGTGCACTGGCGGGAGTGATTTACAGGGAAATGCGTTCAAAAAAGACAGTGGATTATCGGAAGATTCAGAGAAACGAGCAGGTGCAAATGGTAGCGGAAGAATCAGTTAAATATGGGGAGTAAGTAAAAGGTTTACAAAATATGGAGGGTGTTTTATGTATATTTCTTCAGTTTCAATTGAAAACTTTAGAGCGTTTAAAGAGAAGACAGTATTTCATTTTAACCCAGGAGTTACAGTACTTATAGGGGAAAATGATTGTGGAAAGTCAACAGTTATCGATGCCATTCGTTATGTATTAGGAACAACAGATCAGTCTTGGCAACGTGTAGATTTGTCTGATTATTATCAGGAAAATACCGACAATGAAATACATATTACTGTTACATTTGCAAATTTAACAGCTAAAGAAAAAGCAGCTTTTTTGGAGTGTTTAACATACACAAGAGACGAAGAAACATTAATAATTAATTGGTCAGCAAAGTATATGACCAATGTAAAGCCACATAGGACATTTGTAAGCATAAATTGCGGAAGAAATGCAGATGTAGCAGCGCCGGCAGCAGAAGCACGTGAATTATTAAGAGTGACATATTTAAAGCCGCTAAGAGATGCACAAGCACAAATGAAATCGGGAAGAGGATCACGTTTGGCTCAAATATTAAGTAGTATACCAGAATTGAATTTAGGTGAGCGAGAATATAAAGAAGGCATAGATATAACCTCATTGTCGCTTGCTGGAATTTTTGATTTATCTAATCAGTTGCTGGCTGGACATAAAGTGATTAAAGATGTGAATCAGGGAATTAGTGATATTTTAAATGCGGAGTTAATGCTAAATAATGATGCTGTAAAAACACAAATCACAGTTTCTGGTGATGGCAACACGGATGAAAAGAAGATATATTCGCTGCTGGAGAAATTGGATTTGAATATTCAAAAAGATTCGGTATCAAATTATGGTAATGTAGGACTTGGAACAAGCAATTTAATGAGTATGGCATGTGAAATGTTACTGAATCAGGATGATAATGAATTAAGTACATTTATGTTAATTGAAGAACCGGAAGCACATATACATGCTCAAAGACAATTGAAGCTTATACAGTCTATGCAAAAGAAAGGAGAAAATCAACAGGTAATATTGACAACGCATTCCCCTTTACTCGCTTCAGTGGTGGAACTTAATAATTTGCTTTTGATTCAAAATCGAAAAGCATTTTCGATGAGAGAAGGCGAAACAATGTTGGATTCTTCTGATTATAAATTTTTAGAACGTTATTTGGATGCTACAAAAGCAAATTTATTTTTTGCAAAAGGTGTAATTATTGTAGAAGGACCAGGTGAGGCGTTACTTTTACCAACTCTTGCGAAATTATTGAATAGAAATCTAACAGATTATGGAATATCTATCGTTGATGTTAAGAGTACAGGACTTAGAAGATATGCCAGGATTTTTCAGAGAAAAGAGGGAGATAAAATAAATATTCCGGTATCGTGTATTACAGATAGAGATGTAATGCCAGAATGTGCACCGGCAATTTGTATTGATGAAAAATATGAAGATAGAGACAATTGGCCAAAGAAAAATCGAAAATGGAAAGTAGAGTCTGAAATAAAAGACAAAGAAAAATATATACAAGAGATTGAAAAAAAGGCAAATGGTCAAAATGTTAAAACATTTATTCCAGAGCAGTGGACGTTGGAATATGAACTAGCCGCAAATGGATTAGGCGAAGAAATGTTGCAAACTATTGCAACTATGCTTGCAGAAAAAATTCAGGATAAAGAAAAGAACGAGGAGACGAAAGCGGAGCTATTATAAATAGAAAATTAAATAAAGTGGATTTTGATAATAAAATGAAATTAGATGTTGGAGATGATAATCTGACAGAATATAGAAAAGAATATAATGAATATCAGAATAAAGAAGCTAAAGCATCCTATGTATACTCATTTTTTTCACATAAGCTGGTATCAAAAGCGGAGTTTGCGCAACAATTTAGTTTTGATTTGGAAAATATATTTAAAGGAAAACAAGTTGAAGAGATAGTGACAGTATTGCCAAACTATTTGGTGAAAGCTATAGAATATGTGACAACAAAAATTGAAGGAATATAGAGTATGGATAAAGAAAATTTCGGATTACAAATTACGGATGAGGATATTGAATGGGTTAAAAGTATAATGCCTGATATTGAATTGGATGAATGTAGAATTCAAATCTTGAAAAATATGAATTCAGTAGATATTCATGCCTGCCCAGGAAGTGGAAAAACGACTATTTTGGTAGCGAAGTTGGCAATATTATCCCGTAAATGGAAATGGCAAAATCGTGGGATATGTGTATTATCTCATACAAATGTTGCACGAGAAGAAATCGAAGAGCGATTAGGAACTCTGAGTGTTGGGAAAAAATTATTATCTTATCCGCATTTTATTGGAACATTTCAAACGTTTTTGGATACATTTATTGCAATGCCTTTTTTGAGAAGCTGTGGCTGTTCGGTAAATATAATTGACACAGATTATGTTCTGGAACGTCGATGGAAAAGTATACGAGTAAAAAAGTGGTTAGAAGCATATGGAAAAGATAAATATGTATGTGATCCACTGGAATTACCGTATAAATTAGACGTTAAATTGGGAACTGAAACAGCAACATATAAAAATGTGGTAAAGGCGATTACTGAATCAAGGCGTAGAGGAGAATTTACTTTTAATGAAATGGAATTGTATGCAGCAAAAGGAATAGATAAAATTTCAACGCTTGCTGAGTTGATACAGATGAGATTTCCTGTTATTTTTATAGATGAGGCACAAGATACGAAAAAAGAAATATGGGAATTGTTAAATAAAATCTACGAAAAAGCGATATACAATAGTTTTTATCAGGCATACGGTGATAGTAATCAAGCAATTTATAATTCCTATGAAAAAATGGAGGATGTCGAACATTTTCCAAGAGCAAATGTACTACGGATGCTTAACAGTAAAAGATTTGGAGCAGAAATAGCAAAGTTGGCTAATGGCGTAGCACTGGATAAGAGTAATATGGTAGGTGAAGGGAGACCTTTTTCGAATACGAATATACAAAACACAATATTCTTATTTGAAAAAGGGAAAGAGAATATTGTAGTAGACAAATTTGCAGATTTAATATTCAGAAGTTTTTCGCATGAAGAATTAGAAAAAAATCAGAAGTATGGTTGTCATGTGTTGGGAATGGTTCACAAAACAGATAAAGAAATGAGTGTGAGAAATTATTTTGAAGATTATAATCCCGAAGTAAAAAAACAGACCCCAAACCATCTGATTGATTATTTTCGGATTGGTGAGGAGCAGCTGGCGAAAAAAGGAGAGCTTTCTTTAAAAGTTGAATGGATATCAAAAGGAATATGCAAAATAATGAGAAAGTACCCTTTGAAAGAAGTTGGGAAATCTTCTTCAGCATTTAATTCTATTATTAAAACAGTGCAACCAGAGAATAGAGAAAAAATTAGAAATGAATTGCTGGAACTTATGTACATGGATTGGAAAACAAAGAATGAATGGGAAAATGTTGTCGATCAAATATTACATCTTTTGTCAGATGTTATAAAATGCAATGATGCAAGAAAAGATGAAATTTTGTCTTGGAATGGCAGTGAGAAAACAGAAGAATGTACGAATAATAGAAATAGGGTGAATGAAAAAGTATATACGAATGAATCAGGAGATAAGATAAATATAAAGTTTGGAAGTATACATTCATCAAAGGGTAGAACACATTTGGCAACACTAGTAGTGGAGACAAAGTATTACGAAGATAATCTGTCATCTATATTACCATGGCTTTCGGGAAAACATCCTAAATTAGGTGTAAGGAATACGAAAAGATTAAAATGTCATTATGTAGCGATGACACGTGCAAAAGGGTTACTATGTTTGGCGATACCGAGTAAAAATGTGACGGATCAAGCACGAATAGAACTAGAAAAATTTGGATGGAACTTAGAAGTAGTAGAATAGGAAGGTGATGTCATGGCAATACGATCAGTAGAATATCTGCAAAGTCTTGTGCGAGAACTTGCAAAGCTTCCGGACGAGACTGAGTGGGTAGAGTTTAAATGTAATAACAAGCAACCGCAGATGATTGGCGAGTATATTTCTGCTCTCAGTAATTCCGCTGCGTTGTGCGAACGACCAAAAGCATATCTTGTTTGGGGTGTAGATGATGCGACGCATAAAATTGTTGGAACTGAATTTCAGTATCGTAAAATGAAAAAAGGAAATGAGGAATTGGAGGCATGGCTTTCCAGAATGCTTTCACCAAGAATTAATTTTCGATTTTTTGAGGTTCCGATGGATGAGGGAATGGTTGTATTGATGGAAATTCCTTGTGCAGAAAAACAGCCGGTACAATTTGCGGGAGGCGAATATATACGAATTGGAACAAATAAGAAGAACTTGAAAGAGTATCCAGATAAAGAAAGAGAGTTATGGAGAACATTTGATTCTACACCATATGAACTGCGAGTTGCGATGGGAAATTTAGATGAAGATGAAATGGTGTCATTACTGGATTATTCGAGATATTATGACAAACTGGAAATGCCAATTCCGAGAAATCGGGATAAAGTATTAGAAGATTTACAGCATGAAAAATTCATAAAAAGAAATGATGCCGGCACATGGGATATCACGAATATGGGAGCATTGATGATTGCAAAAGATTTGAAGAAATTTGAATCTTTGCATAGAAGAACTGTCAGGGTGATATGGTATAAGGAGAATTCCAGACTGGATGCCATCAGAGAAAAAGAATTCTGTGCAGGCTATGCATTTTCGCATGAGGAAATCGCACAGTATATTATGACGATTATTCCGCAGGAAGAGGTTATTGTAGAAGCGACAAGAAAATCAGTTGTCAGTTTTCCGGAAATTGCTGTCCGCGAGCTGTTGGCAAATGCTATGATACATCAGGATCTGCAGCAAAGGGGAACGAATCCGATGGTAGAGGTGTTTAAAAACCGAATTGAGTTCGCAAATGCCGGCGCACCTCTGGTGGCAATCGAAAGAATAGTAGACTCGGTACCAGTTTCCAGAAATGAAAATATTGCCGGATTTATGCATAAATGTGGTATTTGTGAAGAACGAGGCAGTGGTTATGATAAGATTATTGAGGAAACCGGTAAAAATGAGTTACTTGCGCCGAGGATTGAAAATCAAAATAATCAATTTACAAAAGCAATACTGTTTGCCAAAGTACCGTTTGAATTAACATCGAAAGAAGATCGGATGCGAACTTGTTATATGCAGGCCTGTCTGGCATATGTGAATTTTGAAGGTATTTCCAATTCAGATATTCGAAAAATATTTGGATTAGGAGAAAAAGAGAAAGCAAAGGCATCGAGGCTTCTTACCAGTGCTGTTGAAGGCGGATATATTAAAGTAATGGATCCGGATACGGCACCAAGGTATAAAAAGTATATTCCATATTGGGCATAATTTAAGTATCGCTAAGTTTCACTTATACATGCAGGTAGGCAAAATTTAATAGAATAACACGTAAAAAAGCACTGAAAAATCGTTTGCTGACCGGTTTTACAGTGCTTTTTCCTTGTTTAAAAATTAAAAATAGAATAAATTTAAGTATCGCTAAGTTTCACTAAGTTCTGTATTTGCAGTTCTCCACTGTTTCATTGGCTCATGTTTCCCACAGTCATCACAGGTATGAGGCCAATTGATTTTCCATTCAAAATATTCGTCTTTTGTAATCTGACCGGATTTGAGTTCTTCTTTCCGGATTCCCCATTCTTTCATAAACTCATTGACTAATCCGTAGTTGATCCATAATCCCATAGGTGGGTGTGCGGGCCAGTTGTCATTATCATGGTAACGGACAGCGGTATCTTCGCTGGAATTGCATTTTTCATCTGGATAG
>ERZ825137.4278-NODE-4278-length-14459-cov-2.832824_pt1 | contig 14459 bp, 13 predicted proteins | sample MGYA00519873_ERZ825137 | MGnify/ENA primary metagenome ERZ825137 (study PRJEB31778, sample SAMEA3449190) | human gut metagenome | biome: human gut; feature: human-associated habitat; material: faeces | place: United Kingdom | collected 2010/2012 ...
AGCTAAGTTTTCCTCTGCTGTATAACCTTCATATGACTTACTATCAATAAAAGTTAACCCATTTTGAAATCTATTCGATGTAAAATCCGTATATTCCTGCGGCAAAGTTTCTTTAATATTATCAAGTTGGCTTTTATTAACAGCATTTCTTATCGCATTAATGTAATACTTTTGTAATTCGTCTAACTCCCTCTCATGCTTAGCAATATAATCTTCTACCCGCTTTGCTATCTCTTCATAAATATACTTTCCGGCATTAAACGTCGTAACTCCAAGTTCCTGCTTTGGTACTTTAACAATTATATACTTGTCTTCATAATCTCCTCGTCCATACATCAAACACACATTAGCGTCACTACTTAAAGAAATACAATTAGTATCTTTATCGTAATGCATTTTAACATGATTAACCATTTCTTCTAAAGTCAATGAAGAATTAGCATTGTATCTTTCTTCTCTCTTAAAAAACTCTCTATCCGTAATAATTTTAGCGATATTACCAGCACTGTCTAAAATTGACTTATCCTTAATACCCGCCAAATCTCGCATATTTAACGCTCTAAAAAAATAATAATACCCATCATCCTGATAACAATTATTTAAGTTAAATAAATCTTTCATATTATCGTCACCTACTATTACATAATACCATATTTCACTCCAAAGAAAAAGAATAGATTTCTCTACTCTTAATACTCACAGTTACCTGGAGTTCTAGGATATGGAATAACATCACGGATATTATCAATACCTGTTAAATACATTATCAAGCGTTCAAAGCCCATACCAAATCCTGAATGAACACAAGTACCATATTTTCTCAAATTCAAATACCATTCTAATCCATCTTCTTTTATACCAAGTTCCTTCATTCTATTAACAAGTTTATCATAATTCTCTTCTCTTTGAGAACCACCCATCAACTCACCAGCACCAGGAACCTCTAAATCTACTGCAGCCACAGTCTTACCATCACTATTTTGTTTCATGTAAAATGCCTTTATATCCTTAGGCCAATCAGTAATAAATACAGGACCTCCAAAATGTTCAGTAATATATTTTTCATGTTCCTTAGCAATATCTTCTCCATATTCTGGAACAAACTCAAACTTTTGTTTAGATTCCTTAAGAATAGTAATAACTTCCTCATGAGTAATTCTTGTAAACTTACTATTAATTAATTTTTTCAATTTATCAATAAGTCCTTTTTCCACAAACTTATTTAAAAACTCCATTTCTTCCTTAGCATGTTCAAGTACATACTTAACAATATACTTAAGCATATCCTCTTCAATATCCATTAAACCATTCAAATCACAAAAAGCAATCTCAGGTTCAATCATCCAGAACTCACTAGCATGTGTCTTAGTATTAGAATTTTCTGCCCTAAATGTTGGCCCAAAAGTATAAGTCTTTTTAAAAGCAGTAGCAAAAGTTTCAGCCTCTAACTGACCAGTAACAGTAAGACCAACCTTCTTTCCATAAAAATCCTTAGAATAATCAATATTTTTTTGATCAATCTTCTTCAAATCAAGTGTAGTAACTTGAAACATTTCCCCAGCACCTTCACCATCATTAGCAGTAATAAGAGGAGTATTAGCATACACATAACCTCTTTCACCAAAATAAGTATGAATAGCAAGAGCAGCAATACTTCTAACCCTAAAAACAGCTTGAAACAAATTTGTCCTAGGACGCAAATAAGCTTGTTCCCTCAAAAATTCTACCGAATGTCTCTTAGCTTGCATAGGATAGTCCTCTGGACAATCACCAAGAAGTTTAACATCACTAACCTTAAGTTCATAAGCTTGTTCCTTACCTTCAGAAGCAGTAACAACACCACAAACCTCAATAGCACTACCAACATGATACTTTTGTATATCATCAAAATTACTCAAACCATTATCATAAACAAGTTGTAAATGTTTAAAACAAGTACCATCAGAAAAATCAATAAATCCAAAATCTTTTTGTTTTCTATGATTTCTAATCCATCCCTCTAATACAACACTCTTGCCCTCATAATCTTTAATTTTACTAAATAATTCTTTTAAATCCATTTTAATTCCTCCTTTACAAAAAAATCACGATAACAAAGAAACGTCCAAAAACGCGGTACCACTCTTCTTATCATGATTGATATCTCTAAAATATAACGGTTTACCCGGTCTTTCCTACTAATTTCAGAAAAACACTCCGTGGTGTTATTCATATAGCACTTATTACCCATTTCCACCAAACAAGGCTCTCTATTAACAGTAATCCATATTACTTCTCCACATCAACGAATTAATTATTATTCTAAACACTTATAAAACATTTGTCAATATTATTTTACTTAGGCCAATACATTATAACTACAACTACCACTCCAATAAGAGCAATAGAAACAAGAATCATTTCCCTAACAGAAAGAGGAAACTTCTTCTTTGGAGGTTGATAGCTAGTATTAAACTGAGATTTATTATTCATTTCCATTTGTCCAACTTGTGAAACACCATCAGACATAGAAGTAGGTTTAATTCCATTAATAGCATTATTTAAATCCCTAGTACTACCAATCATATTTTGATTATTATCCCTAAACATAGGTTCAGGTCTCTTAGGCTTAACACCACTCATATTATTAGAATTAATATTACTACCAGATTCATTATTAACACTATTTATCCCACTATTATTCATACTACCAATACCAGTATTAACAGTACTATTAACATTATTACTTATATTATTATAATTGCTATTTAAATTATTATTCAAACCACCACTAGTATTATTTAAAGATTCAATACCAGTAGATTTCGAAGCATTAACATCAGCAGGTTTCTTATCACTATCATGAGTACCATTAACAGCACTAAAATTAACACCACTCGTTCCATAAGAATTACTAGTTCCCATAGAATTAACACTCGAAACACTAGATCCTATTCCATTTCCAACTTGATTACTAATAGGTTTACTACTTGCAACACTACCATAATTATCATTAATTGCAGAATTAAGTCTATCAAAAGCATTACCATTTCCACTACTACTAATACTATTATTCAAACTACTATCATTATTTAAAGAACCAGATAAAGGTTTTTGTTCATTAACACCAACCTCAGGCTTACTAACAGTATTATTAGCACCACCATAAGCATTCGAATTAACATCAGCACTATTACCATAAATATTATTACTATTTATTTCAGAGAAAGGTGTATTATTTACAACATTACTGTTTACATTTGACATATCATTAAAAGTACTATTAACATTTTGATTAACACTACTATTACCCAAATTATTATACCTATTAGAACTAGAACCTATATTTTGATTAGGCATATTATCAAAATTAGGAACACTTGGTGGGTTTTGACTAGGACTATCAAATCCTGGCACAGACACAACTCCAGACTCCACAGGTTTAACTTCTTCCTTTTGCATAGTATAATTATTTACACCCGAATGATTTTGTCCTGGCATTTGATTAAGCTGAGCATTTTGATTTGGAACATTATTTCCTTGCATCACCCCAGGATTATTTTGAACATTAGCCATACCTTGCATAGCACTACGCTCATTTTGCACTCCAGAAAATCCTTGCATCATACCAGATCCATTTCCTACACTACTTTGTCCACTAACCATCTGAGCATTAGCCCTATCTGCAGCATAACTATTACCACCATTATTATAAGAACCATTACCATTCATATTATTTGGCATACCATTATTCATATTTCTACCTTCTCTCTAAAATTCCTATTATATTAATATTATATATAAAATTATCTAGTTTTACAATGATGATTTTTACTTTTTGACACTTTTTATACCAATGTTTACTATTTTTTAACAACTTCTCTCGTAATCCAAGTCATTATAACCTTAACAATATAATCCTGCTGTAAAGAAGATAACTCCTCATCCTTAGATATCTTATGCCATTTTTCCAAACAACCACGACAACAAGTACCAGTTGCATGCTGAGCAATAAAAACAGGATGTCCTCTCATCGGAGTTTGTTTACCATCATTCAAAATAACTTTTGGAGCAAGCCTCTTTCCTATAAAATCATAAGCATGCTCCTCAATAACTCTATATCCTTTCTCTTTTGCATAAACAATATCCTTTTCCTTAAGATGAAAACTACTCCTAAACTTAGATTTACTCAAAGAATTCAAAATATTATCAATACTATTCATACCAATCACCTAAAACTAAACCTAATATTACCTTTTCCATTACTACAACCAATATCAGCAACCGCCCCATTTATTACCGTAATACGTGGCCCAACATGACCAATATCAGCATCTATCACAATTGGAACTCCTAAATCCCCTAAAACACTAATAACAGCATCTTCAAAACTTGTTTCAAACAAACTACTATACATACAGTTCCTACCAAAAACAATGCCTTTAGTATACTCAAAATACCCACTATCTTTAAGTTTCCACAAAAGTCTAATTATATTCTCCGAAGACAAAGAAAAACTCTCAAAATACCAAATAATACCATCATCTTTATACTTAGAAATAAAAGAAATAGTCTTATCATACTTAGTCCCAAAAATATCACCAATTACATCCAAACAACCACCAATCATTCTTCCAGACATAAAAACAGACTCCTCACCAGTAACAATTCTAAGATTAACATCACTATCTAAATTATACCCTTCTAAACCAGTAACTAACTTCCTTTTACTTCCCTCATACATATCAAAACTATTTTGAACAACATTCCTTCCTTCCAAAATATCAATATTATCAGATAAAGACTTATGCCACTTTTCCATACCAAAAGCTTTATAATTATTACTATATACCGTTGCAATATCTAAATTAGTAGTAATAGTATAAGTAATCCATGTAGGATCAGAATAGCCTTGAAACCACTTAGGATTTTTAGCAATAACATCATAATTCAAATAAGGAATCATTTCCATTAAAAACTCACCACCACAAGCAGAAATTATTAAATCAACCCTATCATCCAAAAACAAAGATTCAAGCTCTTTAGCACGCTTCAAAGCACTAGAACTTCTCATATTATTACTAGTCCTAACATTATCAGTTAAAATGGCAGAAAAACCCCTATCACTTAAATTTCTACTAGCACTAGAAAGTCTAACCAAATCCAAATCATCAGTAATCCCATCCGAAGGAGCAGTTACCCCAATAACACTACCCTCACTTAAAAACTTTGGATATATCATAAACACACCTCCAAAAATAAATATTTCAAAAAAAAGAAGAAACTAAGAAACCATAATCTCTTCCAAACTCTTTCTAGGTCTCATCTTAGGATTTTGATCCTTATAACCAATAGCAAGACAAGAAACACACTCATAACCAACAGAACTAATATAATTAATATCTTCTTTAATAGAATTAGTATTAGCAATCCATAAAGAACCATATCCCATTTCTGTAGCCTTTAAATGCATATTTTCAATAAAAGCACCAATAGATAACATATCATCATCCCTATTACCATCTTTATCATCATAATAAATAGCAAGTAAAATAGGAGCCTCTTTAATTATTCTAGCAGTATTAACCTTACTCTCATCACCATCAGCTTTATCCACTAAAACACTAGCAATATTATCCTTCTCATCAACTTCTAAAATAGCAACTCTCCAAGGTTGTCTATTATGGGCAGAAGGAGCCATTATACCAGCTTTAATTATTTCCTCAACATCACTAATACTAACTTCCTTATCTAAAAACTTTCTAATACTTCTCCTAGAAGCTATAACCTCATCAAAACTCATCTACCAAGTCCCATCCTTTCCTTCATAACTTCATATTTCTTCTTAGCAATTACCCTAGTTTTCATAATACCATCATCTAATATCTCATCAAGTCTAGAGCTATTTATAAGTTCATTGTATCTTGCTTGAATACCACTAAGTTCATCACAAACAACATCCGCAACAGCCTTCTTAAAATCACCATAATTAAAGCCCATAAACTCATCCTCAATAGATTTAATATTCTTACCAGTAAGAGCACTATATATATTAATCAAATTAGAAATACCAGGTTTATTAACAGAATCAAACCTAATCTTCATATCACTATCAGTAGTAGCACTCATAATCTTTTTCCTAACAAAATTAAGATCATCAAGAAGCCTAATAACACCCTTAGGATTTTCACTAGATTTACTCATCTTCTTATCGGGAGTAACCAAATCCATTATCTTAGTACCACTATCACTAATCATAACATCCGGAACCTTAAAAGTATCTCCAAACTTCTTATTAAAACGAATAGCAATATCACGAGTAATTTCAACATGTTGCTTTTGATCAATACCAACCGGAACATAATCAATATCATAAGCAAGAATATCACTAGCCATTAACACAGGATACGTAAAAAGACCAGCTGAAAAATTAACATTCTTACTACTCTTATCCTTAAACTGAGTCATACGTGAAAGCTCCCCAAAATAAGTATTACACTCAAGTAACCAAGAAATATTCGTATGATACTCATTCTCAGATTGAATAAATATTGTATTCTTATTAGCATCTATTCCGCAAGCCAAATAAAGAGCAACCAAACTTCTAATATTATTCTTTAAAAAATTTGGCTCTTGAGGAACAGTAATAGAATGTAAATCCGCTATAAAAATATAACTATCATAATCATCCTGATACTTAACCATTTGCTTAATCGCCCCAACATAATTACCAAGAGTAATAACCCCAGTTGGCTGAAGCCCTGTCAAAATCTTCTTCATAAATATTACCTCCATAAAAACAATTATACCAAAAATAAAAAAAATTATAAATACCAAAAAATAAAAACTTCAAAACAAAAATAATCCAAAAAAACAACATTCACATATACAAAAATTAACAAATCAAAAACAAAAACAACCAAAATAACAAAATACCCAGTTTGCAACTAAAAAACAATTAAAATATAATTAAAACATGAAACAAGAAATAGACAAATTATTAGACAATATAAACGGTTACCCTCTAGATGAAAAACAAAGAAAAGTAGTAACCTCAAATCAAAAATACATACTAGTATCCGCCGGCGCAGGTTCAGGAAAAACCCTAACCATAATAGGAAAAATAAGATACTTAATAGAAATACAAAAACTAAAAGAATCAGAAATACTTTGCATATCATTCACAAACGAAGCAACAAACAACTTAAAAAACAAATTAAAAGAAAACTACAACTACAACATTCCATGTTACACATTTCATAAACTAGGCCTAGAAATCCTAAAACAAGAAAAAAAACAAATAACAAAAACAAACACCCTAACCTACATAATAACAGAATACCTAAACTATCTAATATCCCAAGAAGATAAAAAAAGAGTTCTAACAATATTAAAAATTAAACATAACAACATAAACTATAACAAAAAATATAAAAACATAACACCAAAACAATTACAAAATCTATCAAGTCTAATAGAAAAATTCATAAACCTCTTTAAAGCAAACGATCATAAACCCCAAGAATTTCTAAACTTTATAAACAAAGCAAAAACAAAAAAAGAAAAATACTTTCTAGTCCTAACATATCATATCTATTACACATATCAAAAAGAACTAGATTCAAAAAACGAAATAGACTTTCAAGACATGATATCAAAAGCAACACACAAAATAAAACAAGAAGGCTATAACAAAAAAATAAAATACATAATAATAGATGAATTTCAAGACACATCAAAAGTAAGATTCAACCTAATAAAAGAAATACTAAATAAAACAAATGCATCACTCCTAGTAGTCGGAGATGATTTCCAATCAATATATAGATTCACAGGTTGCGATCTAGATCTATTTCTAAAATTCACAACTCTATTTCAAGAAAGCAAAATACTTAAAATAGAAAACACCTATAGAAACAGTCAAGAACTAATCAATATCGCAGGATCATTCATCATGAAAAACCAAAATCAATTAAAAAAGAATCTAAAATCAAACAAAAGTATAAAATATCCCTTACAAATAATCTATTACAAAAACATCATAAATACGTTCATAAAATTAATAACAAACATACATAACACAACAAAAAAACCAATACTAATCCTAGGAAGAAACAATTTTGACATAAACATAATAACCAAAACCAACAAATTCATTCTAACAAATAACACCCTAATATATAAAGACAACCCCAATATCAAAATGACATACCTAACAGTTCACAGATCAAAAGGACTAGAAGAAGAAAACATTATTATAATTAACCTAACAAATAAAAAAACAGGATTTCCAAACAAAATACAAGACAATAAAATACTAAAATACGTTTCATGCAAAGAAGATAACTATAAATATGCTGAAGAAAGAAGACTATTTTATGTAGCAATAACCAGAACAAAAAACATAACTTATCTCCTAACACCAGAAAAAAACGAATCAATATTCATAACAGAACTCAAAAAAGACTACAAAAACAAAATAAAAATAGTTAGAAACAACAAATTCTAACTACTTAAATCTATTTCTTATCTTAATGGTATTAATAATAGTAATAAGAGTAACACCAGTATCAGCAAATACTGCAAACCACATTGTAGTAAGTCCAAACATACTAAGTAAAAGAATAATAACCTTAACACCAATTGCAAAAATAAGGTTTTGTTTAATAATATGACTAGTATACTTAGAAATATCAATACTCATAGGAATCTTCATCAAATCATCATTCATAATTACAACATCAGAAGACTCAATCGCAGAACTAGAACCAACACCACCCATAGCAATACCAATATCAGCTCTTTTTAAAACCGGAGCATCATTAATACCATCTCCTACAAAAGCCGTAAGACCACTAACAGAAACATTTTCATATTCCTTAAACTTATCCTCTGGAAGCATCTCATACTTAATATCAGTAGTACCAAGCTTAGAAGCAACAGCAAGAGCAGTCTCCTTCTTATCACCAGTAAATATCATTGTCTTAATTCCAAGTTTAGAAAGCTTATCAATAGCAAGATTAGCATTCTTCTTAATACCATCATCCAAAACAATAGAACAAACATGAACACCATCAATATTAACATGAAGATTAGTATCAATATCACAATCATCACAAATACCAACAGAACCAATCTTAACTAATTTACCATTATATTCATAAGAAAGCCCTTTCCCAGTAATTTCTTTAAAATTTTTAACACATTTATTATCTATCTTACCATCATACAAAGCAACAATACTCTTAGCAATAGGATGATTAGAAAAAGATTCACCATGAGCAAGTAACTTTATAATCTCATCCTTAGAATACTCATCAGATAACACAAGAACAGATACAACCTTAAAAGCCCCAGTAGTTAAAGTCCCAGTCTTATCAAAAATAACATTCTTTAAATGTACCAAATTATCTAAATAATTACTTCCTTTAACAAGGATACCATTACGAGAAGCAACTCCAATTCCAGTAAAATAAGAAAGAGGAACAGATATAGCAATAGCACAAGGACAAGAAATAACAAGAAAAGTAAGTCCTCTATAAATACTATCATTAAAACCAACACCAAATAAAGGTAAAATAAAAGTAATTAAAACAGCCAAACCAAGAACAACTGGGGTATAAACTTTACTAAATTTAGTAACCAAAGTCTCAGTCTTAGCCTTCTTATCACCAGCACTCATAGTAAGTTCAAGTATCCTAGCAACCGTAGAATTCTCATACAATTCGCTAGCCTTAATCTCAAACATATCACCCATATTAACAGAACCAGATAAAACCTTATCTCCCTTACCTAACTTACTTAAATCAGATTCCCCTGTAAGCGTAGAAACATCTAATAAACAATTACCATCAACAACAATACCATCAACAGGAACCTTTTCCCCCTTTTTAACAACCAAAACATCACCAACATTAACCAAAGCAACATCAACTTTCTTAACAATATCACCACTCTTGACATTAGCATAATCCTGTTTAATTTCCATTAAACCCTTAATAGAATTTCTAGTATTATTAATAGCCTTTTCCTCTAAAATCTTACCCAAAGTATAAAGAGCAACAACCATAATACCTTCCATAGTAGAACCAACAAAAAATGCTCCAATACAAGAAATACTAATCAAAGCATTCTCATTTATACTATGACTACGCCAAAGCATCTTACAAGCATTAACAAAAGGTCTATACAAAAGAAGTACATAAGAAATACCAATCAAAATATACTTAAAAACATCAGAAATAGACAAATACATTCCCAAAGCACCACAACAAACAGCAATAATCAATATAGAAAAATAATACTCCTTAGGACTCTCAACATTATCAGAATCACTAACATAAGCCAAAGGCTCAACCTTTTTAATCAAACGATTAAGTTCTGCTAAAGAAATAGAATCATTACTATAAAAGCTAATCCTAGACGTACTAAAATTAACAACTACATCTTTAAATCTTTTATTCTTATTAAGACTTTCCTCAATCTCTCTAGCACAATTAGCACAATCAAGACCAATTATATTATAACTATATTTCATTACATCATCCTCCTGCAAAGTTCCATAACCTCATCAATAGTATCATATTTCTTATTATTAATATCATCAACCATACATGTTTTCATATGATTAAGAAGAATCTCCTGTCCCAAACTCTTAAGAGCACTAGACACCGCAGATATTTGAATCATAATATCATCACAATACCTATCATCCTCCACCATTTTATTTATACCACGAACTTGACCCTCTATTCGATTAAGTCTCTTTATATAACTATTTTTCTCATCATCAGAACGATGAACAAGTTTTTTACATCTTTCACATTCTTTACTCATTAACATACACCCTCTCATTAAAATACACATAATCATAAAAATATAATTATTTTTTAAAACACCACAACCATTATATACCCCCACAGGGTATAAATCAATAAAAAACAAAAAAAAAAGAAAATAACATTGACACAGCAAAACATAAATGATAAAATTAAATAGAAATCAGTAATCATTACTGTTTTTAAAAGGAGATAATTATGAACAATTCCAAACAAAGAAATCTAATACTAAATATAATAAATAATAGCACAAAACATCCTACTGCCTATGATATTCACAAAGAAGCACTAAAAACATTTCCAAATATAAGTTTAGGAACAATTTATCGAAATCTAAACTTATTATATAAAAATAACATGATAATAAAAGTAAATACCAATGATGCAGTAGAACACTACGATAACATAAAAAAGAAACACACCCATTTTATATGTAATATTTGTAACACCATATATGATGTAGAAGAAACAATAAATACCAAAAAATATATAAATGGAAATAAAGTATTAGATTATGATCTAAAATATACAGGAATATGTCATAAATGTCTAAATAAGGAGGAAAAGAAAAATGAAATTAAAAGGAAGTAAAACAGAAGAAAATCTAATGACAGCCTTTGCCGGAGAATCACAAGCAAGAAATAAATATACTTACTATGCCAGCAAAGCAAGAAAAGATGGTTACGAACAAATAGCAGCCATTTTTGAAGAAACTGCAAACAATGAAAAAGAACACGCAAAATTATGGTTCAAAGAACTACACGAAGGAAACATACCATCAACCGAAGAAAATCTAGAAGACGCTGCAAATGGAGAAAACTACGAATGGACTGAAATGTACAAAGAATTCGCAAAAACAGCAAAAGAAGAAGGCTTTGATAGAATAGCCTACCTATTCGAAGAAGTAGCAAAAATAGAAAAAGAACACGAAGACAGATACCTAACACTACTAAATAACGTAAAAGAAGATAAAGTATTCCACAAAAATGGTGATAAAATGTGGATATGTAGAAACTGCGGCCACGTTTACATCGGAGAAAACGCACTAGATATATGTCCAGTATGTAAACATCCACAAAGTTATATGGAAGTAAAAGCAAATAACTATATCTAAAAAAATAAAACAAAACACAAAAAGAGTTAAAAACAAAAAACGTTTTTAACTCTTTTATAATACAATAAAACTATTCACTAAAATACTTATCATACTGTAATATAAAAAAATCGTCAGTCATACCAGCAATATAATCAATAACCCTTCTAGCAACAGATTCCTTATTATATTCATCGCTCATATCATTCAAAAATAAAGTAAAAATATCCTCAGACACTATATTATTTTCAATCTGATAACAATAAAGATCAAATAACTTACTAAACATAATCCTATAATTTTCAATATCATCCTTAGTATTAGCCTTTAAATAAATATTTTCATAATTAAAACTCATAAGCTCATTCATGGCATTAAAAATACTATCAGAAATTTTAATATAATTCTTACCATAACTATTAATAACAATATCCTTAACTATAGTATTAACAATCTCCGAATTACTAGAACCCAAGACTGAAACAATTTTATCTGGAACATCAGTAATACTAACAACACCAAGTCTAATTGCATCATCAATATCTTTACCAATATAAGCAATAACATCACTAATACGTACAACACAACCCTCCAAAGTCATAGGTCTAACATTTTTCAAAATAGAAGAATCATAATAACTATTATTATATTCATTTAAAAACTCCTCACTAGTTTTTAAAACTGGTTCATAAATACCACTAATAACCTCCCCATTATGACAAAAAATAGCATCAAGAACTTGAACAGATAAATTATTTCCCAAACCATAATTCTCAATATTCATCAAAGTCCTAACACTTTGAACATTATGATAAAAATATCCCTCATTATGTTTAACACTAATATCACTTAAAATCTTTTCACCAACATGTCCAAATGGAACATGACCTAGATCATGCCCAAGACAAGCAGCCTCAATCAAATCCTCATTCAAAGCAAGTGCCCTACCAATGGTCCTAGCAACTTTACTAACAAGTTGTACATGAGTCATTCTCTTACTTATCATATCATTATTAACATTAGAAAACACCTGAGTCTTATCAACATATCTAATATAAGAAAGAGAATAAATAACTCTATCTATATCCCTAAAAAAACTAGTTCTAAAATCATCATCAATATCAAAAAATCTAATAGCCTCATTATCAGAACAAGCATACTTAGATAAATATTTATTATGATTATTCATATTTCTAATAATATTATCATTCATAAAAAACCTCCACTACAATATCATTATAACACAAGAATAAAACCAAAATATAAAAATATATAGTCATACACTTTATTCAAAGACAAATAATAATCATATAATAAACCAAGGAGGTAAAAAATGAATAATTGTAATAAAAAAAGACCACTTCCACCAATAAACTATGTGGGAGTAATAGGACCAACCGGACCTACTGGACCTACTGGACCAAGTGGAGGCGCAACTGGACCTACCGGACCTACCGGACCTACTGGACCAACCGGACTTACCGGACCTACCGGGCCAACCGGATCTACTGGAGCTATCGGGCCTACTGGACCAACAGGTACAGCCGGGGAAACTGGAGCCATCGGGCCAACCGGACCAACTGGGCCAACCGGACCAACAGGTACAACCGGGGAAACTGGAGCTATCGGGCCAACCGGGCCAACCGGACCTACCGGACCAACCGGGCCTACTGGACCTACTGGGCCAACCGGACCTACCGGAGAAACTGGACCTGCTGGAACAGACGGAGAAACTCCAACATTAACAATAGGAACAATAACAACTGGTGCCCCAGGAACCGAAGCAACAGCATCCATAACCGGTACAGCACCAAATTACAGTTTAAACCTAACAATACCACAAGGACCTACCGGACCTACCGGGCCTACTGGACCTACTGGACCAACAGGTACAACCGGATAAAAATAATAGACAAGTTAAAGCTTATCCTAGGAACCTCACGGTTCCCTTTTTCTGCTTCATAGATACCACACTCGATATTCTCCACAAACTTAAATTTCGACAGTCGCTACCATACTCTTATTTTTTCTTTTTTAAACCCTAAACTTTCTCACACATACTTAGACTTAATTCATTATATTTATACTAACTTTTTAATCTCTATCTATTTAACGAATACATCCAAACATCTTATTTATTAACTTTTTAACAATATTTAGATACAATCTGAATTTATAAGTCTCATACATTCGCATATTCCCCTTTGTTTGATAAATCAATCATATCAAACAAACATATATTTTTAATAGTTTATTAATTATTTTCACAAACAACCAAGAACTTTCCTATAATAAAATACTAACAATCAACCCAAATTGTTAGTATTTTATTAATCTTAATATCCCTTATGAAACAAATCAAAAATCATCTTTAACAACAACCAAGCTGAAATAACAATTATAAAAGAAGAAAGCGGGGAAACACCGATTTTACTTTTGGATGATGTGATGAGCGAACTGGATTTCGAGCGGCAGGAATTTTTATTAAAAACACTTTCAAGTGTGCAGCTTTTTATCACGACAACAGAAATTCCCGAAATTTTAAAGAA
>ERZ825137.4283-NODE-4283-length-14440-cov-13.852138_pt1 | contig 14440 bp, 14 predicted proteins | sample MGYA00519873_ERZ825137 | MGnify/ENA primary metagenome ERZ825137 (study PRJEB31778, sample SAMEA3449190) | human gut metagenome | biome: human gut; feature: human-associated habitat; material: faeces | place: United Kingdom | collected 2010/2012 ...
TCCTGCCGGAGGGTGAGACGGGCGCCTGCAAGAGCGTCATCGCCTACATCGGCGAGGCCGGCGAGGCCGTACCCGGCGCAGCCCCTGCCGCCGCCGCACCCGCGGCCGCTGCCGCCGCCGCACCCGCTGCCGCGCCTGCGGGCAAGAAGACCGTCATCGTCATCGGCGGCGGCCCCGGCGGCTATGTGGCCGCCATCCGTGCCGCGCAGCTGGGCGCGGAGGTCACAGTGGTGGAGAAGCAGCATCTGGGCGGCACCTGCCTGAACGTGGGCTGCATCCCCACCAAGTGCCTGCTCCACAGCGCCGAACTGCTGGAGGATATCAAGAATCAGGGCAAGGAGATCGGTGTGGAGGTGGAAGGCGTTAAGGTCAACTTCCACCAGGTCATCGCCCATAAGAACGCCATCAGCAAGCAGCTGACCAGCGGCGTGGCCGGTCTGCTGAAGCTGAACAAGGTGAAGAAGATCGACGGCGAGGCCGCCTTTGTGGGTGAAAAGCGCATCCGCGTCACCAAGCCCGACGGCTCCGCCGAGGAAATGACTGCCGATGCCATCATCGTGGCTACCGGCTCCGTCAACGCCGTGCCCCCCATTCCGGGTATCCGCGAGAACCCCAACTGCATTGATTCTACCGGCGCGCTGAGTCTGGAAAAGCTGCCGGAGAGCATGGTGGTCATCGGCGGCGGCGTCATCGGCCTTGAGTTGGCCTGCGCCTACGCGGCCTTCGGCACCCGCATCACCGTGGTGGAGGCCATGGATCATATGCTGCCCATGCTGGACGGCGACCTGACGGCGGTGGGCGTGGCCCACATGAAGAAGATGGGCATCGCCTTCGCACTGGAGTGCCCGGTGCAGGCTGTGGAGCCTTCCCCTGTGGGCGCGAAGGTTGTCTGCACCACCAAGAGCGGCGATACCGTTACATTTGAAGCGGAGAAGGTGCTGGTAGCCATTGGCCGCAAGGCCAACACGGCGTCTCTGGATCTGGAGGCCGGCGGCATCCGCAACGACCGCGGCCGTATTCTGGTCAACGACCGGATGCAGACCAACGTCCCCGGCGTCTACGCCATCGGCGACTGCGTGTTCGGTAAGGCACAGCTGGCCCACACCGCCTCCGCCATGGGCGAAGTGGCGGCGGAGAACATCATGGGTCACGACAGCACCTATGACGAGAGCACCAACCCCACCTGCGTATACATGGAGCCGGAGGCCGCTTCCGTCGGCCTGACGGAGGAGCAGTGCAAGGCCAAGGGCCTGGATTACAAGGTGGGCAAGTTCCCCATGAGCGCCAACGGCAAGGCCCTGATCATCAACGGCGGCGAGGGTCTGGTGAAGATCATCTCCGACGCCAAGTACGGCGAGGTGTTGGGTATGCACATCATCGGGCCGCGCGCCACCGAACTCATCTCCGAGGGCGCGCTGGCCATCCGTCTGGAGGCCACGGTGGACGAGCTGATCTCCACCATCCACTCCCATCCCACCGTCACCGAGACCATCCGTGAGGCTGCACTGAACGCCATGGGTCGTGCGATCCACACCAAGAACTGAACGGAGGCCGACTATGGAAGGTGTTATGCGCGGACTGGTCAAGGCCGTGGCCGCTCCCAGCAGTCTGGTCTACCACGATGATCTGCCCATCCCGCAGATCAAGGACGATGAAGTCCTCATCAAGGTACACTGCACCGCCATCTGCGGTTCGGATATCCATATCCTCGACTGGGACGAGTGGTCTAAAAAACGCATCAAGCCGCCGGTGACGCTGGGACATGAGACGTCCGGCGACATCGTGGCCGTGGGTAAGAACGTGACCGACCGCAAGGTAGGTGACCGCGTTTCCTGCGAGAGCCACATCCCCTGCGGCAAGTGCTATTTCTGCACCCACGGGATGCCTCATATCTGCAAGGACATCCAGCTGTTCGGCTGCACGCAGAACGGTGCCTTTGCCGAGTATGCTGCTATCCGCTCCGATTGCACGTTCCTGCTGCCGGACGATGTTTCCTATGAGGCTGCCTGTATGTTTGAGCCTATGGGCGCCGGTGTCCACGGTGTGGAGGCTGCGCAGGTAGAGGGAAAGACGGTGCTGGTAAGCGGCTGCGGACCCATCGGTATGACGGCGATCAGCGCCTGCAAGACCTTTGGCGCCACAAAGGTCTTTGCCTGCGACCTGCTGGACAGCCGTCTGGCAATCGCAAAGGATATGGGGGCGGACTATGTGTTCAACAGCGCGCAGGTCGACCTGCCGGCGGAGATCCTCCGCCTGACGGGCGGACTGGGAGCGGACGCCGCCATCGACATTACCGGCGCACAGGCCGCCATTAACGCCGACCTGAAGTGTCTGCGTGCTGCAGGGCGGATGGTCTGCGTGGGCCTACCCAGCGGTTCTGTGACATTGCAGGATATGACGGATGATCTGATCTACCGCGAGGTCACGCTTACCGGCGTGTCCGGGCGTCTGATCTGGGACACCTGGCGGGATTTTGCCAAGGTGATGAGCGGCCCGTACTACAAGCTGGATAAGATCATCGGCGGCCGGTATACGCTGGAGCAGTACGAGGATGCACTGGCGGCGATCCGGCAGGGCGTTCCGGGGAAGATGCTTCTCTACCCCGATGCAAGCAATATGTAAGGGTTGACAGGACGAACCCTTTCATATATAGTTGGCAAGTGTCTTTTTTCATTCAACGAATACTCTCCTCAAATCATGGATACGCACCGATGCCGCCAACCATCGGTGCGTATCCCTTGATTGGAAAGGTAAGGTTACGCATGGTCTATTATCTCGAAACACGATCCACCGACCCGTACTATAATCTGGCGTTTGAGGAATACGTCCTGACCCATCGCACAGAGGGCGACTACCTGCTGCTGTGGCAGAACGACAACACCGTGGTGGTGGGGCGCAACCAGAACACGGCAGAGGAGATCAACGCCGACTTTGTGGAGGCGCACCATATCCGCGTGGTACGCCGCGGCACCGGCGGCGGCGCCGTGTACCACGATCTGGGCAATCTGAACTACTCCTTCATCACCGATGCGGGAGAGAAAGAAAAGCTGTCCTTTGCGCGCTTCACGGAGCCTGTGGTCAAGGCGCTGTGCGAGCTGGGGCTCTCCGCCTCCGCCAGCGGCCGCAACGACATACTGGTGGACGGCTGCAAGGTCTCCGGCACGGCCCAGCGGCTGAGCGGCGACCGCGTCCTCCACCATGGTACGCTGCTGTTTGACTCCGACCCGTCTCTGGTGGCGGGGGCGCTGACTGTCCACCCGGAGAAGTTCCAGTCCAAGAGCGCCAAATCGGTGCGCGCCCGTATCGGCAATATCCGCAGCTTCCTGCGGGAGGACATGACCCTGCCCGCATTCTGGGAATACCTTCGCACGGCGCTTGCACAGGGCGCGTTTCAGGAGACGACCCTGACGGAGGAGGAATTGCGGGAGGTACAGCGCCTGCGGGATGAGAAATACGCCACATGGGACTGGAATTACGGCAAATCCCCGGCGTATGATATGGTGAACCACCGCCGCTTTGCCGGCGGTACGCTGGAGGTACACATGAACGTGCGGAGCGGCGTGATCCGGGAGATCGCCTTTTCCGGGGATTTCCTGTCCCGCCGGGAGCTGGCGCCGGTGACGGAGGCGCTGTGCGGCTGCGCCGTGGAGCCGGAAAGCGTTGACCGCGTGCTGCACCAATTCCCGCTGGAGGAGTACTTTGGTACCATCACGGCGGAGGAGGTGCGGGATACCGTCTGCAACAGAGGCGGCGTGGAATGAGCATTCGGGTAACGCTAAGCGCAAATGCCGGCGTGGCTATTGAGATCGGCGGTATCCGTATCTGGGTGGATGCGCTGCATGATGTGCAAGTGCCGGGTTTTTCGACCCTGCGCGCCCAGCGCCTCCGACAGCTATGGACGGCGGAGGAGTTTCAATCGCCGGATGTCATCGTATACACCCACTGTCACCCCGACCACTATTCGCAGCAGCTCACAGCGGAGGCGCACCTCCGTTGGCCGAAGGCACGTCTGATTCTGCCGCAGAAGGAGTTCGCGGAGCAGGAACTGGTGTCTGGCGATGAATATACAGCGGTGGTGGAAGATGCTGTACTGCATTTTTACCGCCTGCCCCACGAGAGCCAGCACTACACCGCCGATGTGTCCCACTACGGACTGACCATCACCCACGGGACAGAGGCGATCCTGCTGCCGGGAGACTGTGCCGTGGCGTCACCGGCGCTATTGCCGTTGATCGCCAGACAGCACTTTCGCCTTGCACTGCTGAATTTTCCGTGGATCACCCTGCGGAAGGGTCGGGAATTTATCGAGCAGCATATACTCGCTGACCATATCATCGTCGACCATCTTCCGTTTGCGGAGGACGACACGGAGCATTTCCGCGCTGCAGCGGTGTCCGAAGCGGAGCGGCTGCGGAGCGGCTGCACACATATTCTGGACGATTTCCTGCAAGCGGCCACGATTCCGTGAGGCGAGTGGGGCTGCGCCGCGGCAGCCTGCTACACTGGATATGCATGAAATAAGAATCCCCCTCCGGCTCGGAGGGGGAGTTTTGCCGTTAAAGGGAAAATAGGGGAAAACTGAAATTTTGAGCATAAGAAAAACCTCGTAACCGGCATGGTTACGAGGTTTTCATCTGTCATATATCGCCTGTTATCTGCTGAGCGTATTTTCAGTTGACTACAATTTGTAGTCAACTCACTGCCGCACCCTTCAGAAGACCACTGATGATAGCTTGAATGTGATGCGCTTTTCATCTCATTTCTTTCGTCCTTCCTAATCTGCATAGCCCTCAATGAGTGCGGGGAAGAATGCGTCGCTCCGATAGGCCTCCACCGGCTCGACCGCGGAGATCGCCGCGCCGGGCGCGAGCAGCGCCGCGAGCATCAGCACGGCAAAGAAGAACAGAAAGAGCGGATTGATGATAAAGCCGATGCTCGCGGGCAAGGCATTCTGCCCCGCCATTTGGCCGAGATGGACGGGAAAGATCAGGTTTCCGGCCCCGAAGAACATTCCAAACAGTGTTCCGGCAACAAGAATTTTCTGCCGGAGCGTTAATTTTTTGGTCGTCATGGAAAATCAACTCCTTTGTGCCGAGAATCTTACACCCTGCACTTGAAAAAGAGAAACGACCGGCTATAATAGTTATGTTACAAATTGAAATACCCTGATGGACAGGAGGCGGCAGACCCGTGGACAGCAAGAAGCTTGAGCCGTTCGAGCTGCTGGAGGCGGGGCGCACCGACGTCATCTTTGCCGCACGGCAGAGCCGCGTCAACTGCGATTGGACGCCGCTGTATTACGACGCGATGTATGCCATCCTGCCGGAGGATTATCCGGTCGGCGGGAGAGAGCTTTCCCATCGAGATGGCGACGGGCAAGCAGGCGTATTTCTGCGGCAAGCCGAATCCGCTGATGATGCGAACGGGACTGAAAATGCTGCACTGCCACTCCGCCGAGGCGGTGATGGTCGGCGACCGCATGGATACCGACGTTATTTCCGGCATGGAAAGCGGTATGTCCACGGTGCTGGTGCTTTCTGGCGTCTCAACGCGCGAGACGCTCCACACCTACGCCTACCGGCCCAGCATCGTGCTGGACGGCGTGGGCGACATAGCAGCCATGGCCCGCGCGGAGAAAAAATGAAAGCGCGAGCCCCACAGACGGTCATAAAGCCGGACTACCGGCAGTTTCGCCTGCGTAAGCTCAACGCGCCGGAATTTTCGCACATCAAGCTGCTGCTCTTTTGGCCGGTTTTCGGGCTGGCGTTTCTGGCGCTGTGCATCAGCCTTTCCACGGTTTTCATGAAGCAGCACTCGATCCTCGATGTGCTGTGCGCGCTTCCAGTGTGCGCGCTGGGATGGTGGCTGTGCTACGGACGGCCGGGGCGGCACGGTTGAGATCACAGGAGAGGGGGACCCGTCATGGGAGACAATTATTTTTTGCTGACGAATCTGCTCTCGGAGGATGAGCGCAAGGTGATCACCGGTATTGCCGCGCACATCGAACGGGGCGAGAAGCGCGTGGGCATCCAGCAGATCGCAAATGAAAACTTTCTGTCCACGACCAGCATCGTCAAAATGTGCAAGCGGCTGGGCTTTGACGGCTACAGCGAGCTCTATTACCACCTCAGCCGCCAGCTTGCCTCCTCGGGGGACCGAAAGGCGGAAAACCTCAAGAGCCTGATCGACAATTACGACGATGCGCTGGTCGAGCGCTTCTGCGCGCTGCTCCGGGAGCGCCGCAGCGGAAAGATGTTCACGACCGGCGAGGGCTTTTCCAACATTGTGGGGACCTATATCACGCAGCGCCTGTCGATCTGCGGCTTTATGGCGTTCAACAATGTGCATTTTTACGATTATATGCTCTTTCAGGAGGCGCACCGCAGCGCGGTGAATGACGAGGCGGCGGTCATGTTCGCCGTCAGCCAGAGCGGCGAGACGGAGCCGGTCCTCAACGACGTGCGCCACGCAAAGCAGCACGGGCATAAGATCGTGACCTTTACCCGACGGGGCGATTCTACTCTGGCACAGCTCTCTGACCTTGTATTCGTGCTCGACGGGACAAAACAGACGCTCGCCGGCAGCCTGCCGAATCCCTTCTTCGGGTACGTCATTCTGGTGTTCGAGGATCTGATGGCGCGCTATTTTGAGCGAAAGGAGAGCGTCTAATCGGTACAATTTTTACTCAACCGGAAAAATTTTCCCTCCGCGGCTGTGTTATACTCAAAATGCGGTACGGCGGAAAATGCCGTTTTCCGCGATCATCGGCTCCGACGGGGTATCCGGCGGAGAAATGCAAACGATACATTATGGAGGAAAGCACAATGAAAAGAAGTCTTGCACTTTTGCTCGCGCTGGTCATGAGCCTCGGCCTGCTGGCCGGCTGCGGCAGCAAGGACACCACCGCTGACGAACCCCAGCAGGACGGCGAGAGCGGCGCGAAGCAGATCGAAACGCTGAAGGTGGCGTTCGTTCCGTCCCGCGAGCCGCAGGAGATCATCACCGCGACCGAGCCCCTCAAGCAGCTGCTCAAGGACGAGCTTGCCAAGGAGGGCTATGAGGTCGGCGAGGTCGAGATCACCGTCGGCACCACCTACGAAGCCGTCGGCGAGGGCCTTGAGGCCGGTACCATCGACGTCGGTCTGATCCCGGGCGGCACCTATGTTCTCTATGACGACGGCGCCGAGGTCATCCTGACCGCGACCCGCAACGGTCTGAGCAAGGATTCCGACAACGCCAAGGACTGGAACGACGGTCAGCCCACCGAAGCGTCCGAGAAGCAGGCGGTCTCCTACCGCGCGCTCATCATCGCCGGTCCCTCCGACAAGGGCCAGGAGCTGGCCGCCAAGGTCAACGGCGGCGAGGAGCTGACCTGGGAGGACCTTGACAGCGCCAACTGGAGCATCATGGGCACCTCCTCCCCCGCGGGCTATATCTATCCCGCCCTGTGGCTGCAGGATCACTACAGCAAGGGCATCTCTGACCTGAGCAGCGCCGTGCAGTCCGATTCCTACGCCAGCGCCTTCGCGCGTCTTGCCTCCGGTCAGGTCGACGTGCTCGTGACCTATGCCGATGCCCGCCGCGATTATGCAGAGCGCTGGAACACCGAGTTCAACCGCGAGGCCTCCATCTGGGAGGAGACCAACGTCATCGGCGTCACCGCCCCCATCTACAACGACACCATCTCCGTGAGCAAGAACTCCGAGATCATGGACGACGCGCTGATCGCCGCCCTGCAGAACGCCTTCATCAACATCGGCAACACCGACGAGGGCAAGCAGGTCATCGCCATCTACAGTCACAACGGCTATCAGAAGGCGCAGTCCTCTGACTATGACAACGAGCGCGCCGCGCAGAAGCTCATCCAGGAGCTGACCGCCGCGCAGTAAGCCAGAACTTTCCCAAACGCGGGGAGGATACGCACAGACAAGAACCTTCCGCTGTGCTGTCCTCCCCGCGTTTCATATCAGGAAGAAGAGGAGACCGTATGATCGTATTTGACCATGTATCCAAGGTATATCCCAACGGCACAGTGGGCCTTGACGATGTGAACCTGACCGTTGGGGACGGCGAGTTCGTCGCCATCATCGGCCGCTCCGGCGCGGGCAAGTCCACGCTGCTGCGCGCGGTGAACCGTATGCACCGGATCACCGCCGGCACGCTGACGGTGAACGGCACGGATGTGAGCACCCTTTCCGGCAAGGCGCTGCGGCAGTTCCGCCGGGGCATCGGCATGGTGTTCCAGTCGTTCAATCTGGTCACGCGCACGACCGTGATCAAAAATGTGCTTTCCGCCTGCGTGCCGGATATGCCTTTCTGGCGCGTGCTGCTGGGCGCGTTCCGCCGGGAGGACAAGCTCAAGGCGCTGGAGTCTCTGGACAAGGTGAGCATTTTGGACAAGGCGTATATGCGCGCCGACCAGCTCTCCGGCGGCCAGCAGCAGCGCGTGGCGCTGGCTCGGACGCTGACCCAGAGCCCCCGCATCATTCTGGCGGACGAGCCGGTCGCCGCCCTCGACCCCGTGACCGCCAAGCAGGTGATGCAGGACTTCGTTCACATCAATCAGGAGATGGGCATTTCCATCCTGCTTAACATCCACCATGTGGAGCTGGCGCTGGAATACGCCGACCGGATCATCGGCATCCGCGCCGGTAAGATCGTCTACGACGGCCCCTCCGCAAAGGTCGATCAGGCGGTGCTCGACGCCATCTACGGGGAGCAGGCCGGCGCGGAGGAGTGCGTATGAGCCTCTACGACCGCATTTTCAAGCCTCACGTCTATACGCTGGCGGACGGTACGACGGTGGAGGAAAAGCGCAGCCGCGCGCCGCTGATCTTACTTGTGCTGATCGCGCTGACTATCCTTTCCGTCCGCATCACGGGCTTTGACCTTGCTGTGCTGGTGAAAAAGGGCAGCAAGTTCTTCGACATCCTCAAGGCGATGTTCCCGCCGAACACCGCCTACCTCGGCAAGATCTGGCAGCCGCTGTGGGACACCATCAAAATGTCCATCCTCGGCTCGTTCATCGGCGCGGTGCTGGCGGTCCCATTTGCCGTCGCCGCAGCCAGCAACATCGTTACGAACCGCGTTGTGGTGTTTCTTGTGCGCCTGTTTTTGAGTCTGGTGCGCACCCTGCCGACGCTGGTGTGCGCCCTGATCGCCACCTACATTTTCGGCCTCGGCACGATGGCGGGCACCTGTGCCATCGCCGTTTTCACCTTTGCCTATGTGGGCAAGCAGCTCTTTGAGATCATCGAAACGGTGGATATGGGACCCTACGAGGCCATGGAGGCCCTGGGTGCCACGCGCCTGCGCGCCTTTACCACCGCCGTCTTTCCGCAGGTGCTGCCGACCTATCTGTCCGTGTCCCTGTTTTGCCTGGAGGGCAACGTGCGTTACGCCTCTATCCTCGGCTATGTGGGCGCGGGCGGACTGGGCCTCATTATGAATGAAAAGATCGGCTGGCGTGAATACGACAGCCTTGGCATGATCCTGATCGTCCTCTTTGCCGCCGTCATGGTCATCGAGGGCATCAGCCACGCGCTGCGCAAGCGCCTGACGTGAGGAGGAAGGGCTATGAACGAACGAATCAAAAAAGCCTATGCTTCCGCGCCGAAGACGTGGGCGTGGCAGCTGCTGGCGGCGTTCATCGTCGCCTGCCTTCTGGCGTGGTCCGGCACGGCGGTGAGGGTCAGCAGCTCTACCGGCAACGGGCTGGAGGTGGCAGGGAACATCCTTTCCGGCATCTTCCATCCCTCGGCGAAGCTCCTCCTTACGCTCGGCACAGACGGCGTGCCCTACCTGCTGCTGGAGACCTTCTGCATCGCCTTCCTCGGCACGATTGTGGGCGCGGTGATTTCGCTGCCCCTGTCGTTCCTGTCGGCGAGCAATCTGGTGCCGCGGGGCGTGGCGCTCGTCGGCCGCGTGCTCATCGCCGCCATCCGCACCATCCCCGCCTTTGTCTACGGACTGATGTTCATCCGCGTCACCGGCCCCGGGCCGTTCGCGGGCCTGCTGACCATGTCCCTCTGCTCCATCGGCATGGTGTCAAAAATGTTCATTGAGAGCATTGAGGATCTGGACAAGCGAATCCTGGAGTCCCTGGACGCCGCGGGCTGCACGACCTTCCAGAAGATCCGTTATGGCATTCTGCCCCAGCTGACGGCGGACTTCACCTCCACGATCATCTACCGCTTCGACATGAACCTGCGCGACGCGACCGTGCTTGGTCTTGTGGGCGCGGGCGGCATCGGCGCGCCGTTGATCTTCGCCATGAGCTCGTACCGCTGGAATGAGGTCGGCGCAATCCTGCTGGGGCTGATCGTGCTGGTGCTCATCATCGAGTGGATCTCGGCGAAGATCCGCGTGAAGCTGGCACGGGGGTAAGCGATGGACGAAAAAAAGCTGACGATTTATTTTACCTCCGATCTGCACGGCTACATTTATCCGACCGATTACCGCGGACAGGGGGAAAAGGAGCTGGGGCTGTTCAAGTGCGCCAGCCTCTTCCGCAAGGACGGCAACACCCTCGTCATCGACGGCGGCGACATCCTGCAGGGCTCGCCGCTGGGGGCGTTCTGCCACGATACCATCGGCAGCGCCGCGCGCTTTGCCGAGATGATGAACCGCTGCGGCTATGACTATGTGACGCTGGGCAACCACGACTTCAACTACGGGATGCCGTACCTTGACAGCTACCTCAACGTGCTGAAAGCGCGCTGCGTGTGCGAGAACGTTCGTTGGGACGAGGCGGGGGTGCGCTTTCCCGCGCGCATCCATACGCTGGGAAACGGGCTGCGGGTCGGCATCATCGGCATCGTGACCGACTATGTGAACATCTGGGAAAAGCCGGAGCACCTCGCTGGCATTGCGATCACCGACCCGATCCCCGCCGTGGCCGCCGCGTTGGAAAGGCTGCGCGATCAGGTCGACCTGACGGTCGGCATTTACCACGGCGGCTTTGAGCGCGACCTCGCCACGGGGCGCGTGCTCTCCGCGACCCACGAAAACGTCGCCTACCGCATCTGTCAGGAGCTGGATCTCGACATCCTGCTGACCGGACACCAGCATATGTCCGTTCCCGGGCAGCTGGTGAGCGGCACCTTCGTGGTGCAGCCCTCCGACAAGGGGCAGGAGTTCCTGCGGGTAGAGGCTGCCGTGTCCGGCGGCGGGAAGCGCTTTTCCAGCGAAGCGGTCCCCGCTCACGGCGAATGCCGGGCGGACTGGCTCGCGGAGTTCGCCGACATGGAGCGCGGCGCGCAGGCTTGGCTCGACCAGGTGGTGGGACATCTGGAGACGCCGATGCTGCCGGATACTCCGCTGAGGATGGCGGCCGAGGGCAGCGCTCTCGCCGACCTCTTCAACACCGTGCAGCTCGCGGCGAGCGGCGCGCAGCTCTCGGTCACGAGCCTTGCCAACGGCGCCGCCGGTCTGCCGCAGACCGTGCGCCGCAGGGACATCCTCAACGCCTACCCCTACACCAACACGCTGATGGTGCTGGAAATCACCGGCGCCGTCCTGCGCCGGGCCATGGAGCGCAGCGCGGAATACTTCACCCGAAACGCCGACGGCTCGCTGCGGGTGTCGGACTGCTTCCTGGAGCCCAAGGTGGAGCATTATAATTACGACTACTACGCCGGCGTGACCTATGCCTACGACATTGCAAGGCCGGTCGGCGAGCGGGTGGTCGAGCTGTCGGTGAATGGAACGCCCATAAAGGACACGGATGTGTTCACCGCCTGCCTGAGCAGCTACCGCGCCAGCGGCACAGGCGGGTACGACGGCTACGTCGGCTGCCCGATCGTGCGCGAGATCGGCACAGAGATGTCCGACCTGCTGCTGGACTACTTCAAGCGACACGGCGGTGAGCTCCCGCTTGTGCGGGGAGAATTCAGGGTATTCTGAAAAAACGGCTATACTTTCCGGAAAATGCCTTACCGATGAGACAGAACGTCTTTCTTGCGGCCGGTTTCAATGAGATGGTGCGTCGGTTGACCAGTGGTTTTCAAATGACTGTATGCTGCAAGGCTCTTTCGGATACGCAGGATACCGGCTTGCAATGCCGTTGTCGATCTTGATGAATGGGCACAGGCCATGTGGATTTCTGTATCCTTTGATGGGAAGGACGACACGCCGTCAGCCACGATCCGGAAACCGGAAACGTCATCATCGAAAATGCTCTTGGAAAGGCACAAGTCGAAGTCAAAGAGAAACGGAAAAGAGCGATTGAGGAAAGCGTCGGCACCGACTACGGCACGTTCAAGACCCTGCACAGTGGGGAGTGTTCTGTCAGCGGAATATACTTCTCCGATTGCGTCCAAGAACGCTGACTTCTGCCGCGCATCGCGCAACGTATACCAAAGGGGCTATTCTCTACCGTAGAGAATAGCCCCTTTGAAGCCCTCGCTGCGCCTACATGGACTATACCAATGCGGAGGGCTATAATTTTGAAAATCTGTATTCTCCGCGCCAATGCCGTTTCCCGGGCTTCGGAAAATCTCTGCAAAGAAAATGACTTTTTCCAAACCAGGATCGATCCGATGGGATTTTCCTGCGTGTGAAGCAGACGGACCGCGCCGGCTTTCCTTCCGGGGCGGCATTGGGACTTTGTGCTGAGCCTCGGGCAATGCGGCACGGTCTCTCGGATTGCCATGTCCGCCATGGACGATTGAGGCGGCGAGATCGCGGAACACGGCGTCCCCGCGCTGGTCATCATCGAGGGGCTGACTATGGTACAATTGTTTGCACCATATAGGTGCATTATAGAATGAGGACGTGTTGAACGATGTAGAACGCAGTCGAGGAAAAAAGAAATTATAAAAATGTGGTACATTGCACATTTTACTGCTGTCTGTTACAATAAATTACAGCCGCAAAAAATTATGGGGGTATATCTACGGGAATTTTAGAAACGATTCTACGAGGTTCGTTGCTTTGATGTCAACGAATGGACGCCGAAAACCGCTGAGGTACGCCCTGATAGGGGGAAATTCTTGAACTCTACCTGGGAAGTTGTGTGTAACGGAAAAGCGTATTGGGTTACGATTGGAGTGGGAAATTATATCATCACGATTGCTCAGCGTAATTCCAGCGGAAAGGATTTATGTATTCGTGGCGGTAATTACTATAATTTCGTTGAAGATGTTAATCGCAGGTTAATGGATGATGATCTTGCCCTGCTGGGAGTAAAACTATAATTTGTCAAAAAGACTAGCGACTTTTAGGAATTGAGAACGATAACTTCCCCATTTGTGAAACGGGCTGGCATTCTGTGATAGTACTAAAGGAGGACACACCATGGAGCATCTTTACGAAAAGGCACTGGAGAGTGCAGCGTACATCAAGGCACACACGACCAAGCATCCAACGGTGGCGGTGGTGTTGGGGTCCGGACTGGGGAATCTGACCGCCGATTTTACCGATACGGAGGAGCTGCCCTACAAGGACATCCCCAACTTCCCGGTGTCCACGGTGGCGGGACATAAAGGCGCTCTGCTGACAGGCAGATTAGGCGAAAAGGAGGTCTACGCACTGGAGGGCCGGTTCCACTTCTATGAGGGCTACACCATGAAGGAGGTCTGCTATCCCTTCTACGTCCTCAAGCTGCTGGGCGTGGAGCAGGTGGTGTTGACCAATGCCTGCGGCGGCATCAACCGTGACTTTGCTCCGGGCACCTTGATGCTCATTACCGACTTTATTAACATGATGGGTACGAATCCGCTGATCGGCCCCAACGATGAGCGGTTTGGCCCGCGCTTCCCCGATATGACCGAGCCGTACAGTCTGGAGCTGCGGGAGCTTGCCAAGCACACTGCCGAGGAACTGGGTATCGCCTGCAAGGAGGGCGTCTATATGGGGTTTATGGGTCCCTGCTACGAGACCGCCGCCGAGATCCGCGCCTTTGCAGGCATGGGCGCAGATGCCGTGGGCATGAGTACCGTACCGGAGACGATGGTCTGCAACTATATGGGCATGAAGGTACTTGCCGTGAGCTGTATCACCAATATGGCAACCGGCATCCAAACTGTGAAGCACAGCCATGCCCGTGTGCTGGAAATCGCAAATCAGGCGGGCGATACCATGTGCCGCTGGCTCGGCGCCGTCATACAGAAGATGTAAACGCGCCGGAACGAACGCTGAACCCCTGCGCACATTGAATACTCGCAGGGGACGATATTTTTCAGAAGCTTTTCTGTAGAAATGGCCTCTGCAGACAATTTCTTCTGGACATTTGAACAGGCAGTTTCCTATTACAAGCAATGGCTGAAAAGCAGATTTTCAAGAACGCGGCAGAGGCTGCTTATGTGGACTGACAATTTTCAATTTACGCGAGGAGGCATATCCTGACTCTGCCAGACACAGGGCAGACCGGCTGGCACACCTGAGTTCTTGCCGAAAATCATGTGCAGCAATGGCAGATTAGCAAAAAGAAAAGCCCAGT
>ERZ825137.4286-NODE-4286-length-14426-cov-3.921717_pt1 | contig 14426 bp, 11 predicted proteins | sample MGYA00519873_ERZ825137 | MGnify/ENA primary metagenome ERZ825137 (study PRJEB31778, sample SAMEA3449190) | human gut metagenome | biome: human gut; feature: human-associated habitat; material: faeces | place: United Kingdom | collected 2010/2012 ...
ATGCAGACGAGATCTGGGCAAGTATGCTGGGTGTTGCCGTAGAGGCGATGAACATGATCGGTGCCACCGCAGAGGACATCGCGGCGATCGGTATCACAAACCAGCGTGAGACAACGATCGTCTGGGATAAGAATACCGGAGAGCCGATCTATCACGCGATCGTCTGGCAGTGCCGCAGAACGAGCGAATACTGCGACAGTCTGAAGGAAAAAGGGCTGACCGACCAGTTCCGGAAGAAGACCGGGCTTGTCATTGATGCATATTTCTCCGGGACGAAGCTCAGCTGGATCCTCGAGAACGTTCCCGGCGTGCGGGAGCGCGCCGAGCGCGGCGAGCTGCTGTTCGGCACGGTGGACACATGGCTCATCTGGAATCTGACCAGCGGGCGCGTCCATGTGACCGATTACAGCAACGCTTCCCGCACGATGCTCTTCAATATACATACGCTGCAATGGGACGCCGAGCTCTGCGAAGCGCTCCGAATCCCGATGTGCATGCTCCCGAAGCCGGTGTCCAACTCCGAAGAGTACGGCACGATCGACTCGCATATGCCGGGGCTCGAGGAGCTCTCCGGCACGCCGATCTGCGGCGCGGCGGGCGACCAGCAGGCGGCCCTGCTCGGACAGGGCTGCATCCATCCGGGCGAGGCGAAAAACACCTACGGCACCGGCTGCTTTGCCATGATGAACACCGGCCCGACCGTCCCGGTGAGCCGAAGCGGGCTTCTCTCGTGCGTGGCGTGGAGCATCCGCGGCGAGACGAATTACTGTCTCGAGGGCAGCGTATTCAATGCCGGCAGCACCGTGCAGTGGATGCGCGATGAGCTGCATCTCATCTCTTCGGCAGAGGAAACGCAGGCGCTTGCCGAGTCCGTGCCGGACAACGGCGGCGTGTATCTTGTCTCGGCGTTCACCGGCCTCGGCGCGCCGTACTGGGATATGTACGCGCGCGGCACGCTCGTCGGTATCACCCGCGGGACGACGCGCGCGCACGTTGTCCGCGCGGGACTTGAAGGCATCGCCTATCAGGTGCGCGATCTCATCGACGCAATGGAAAAGGACGCCGGCGCGCCCATGCAGATCCTGCGCGTGGACGGCGGCGCTTCCGTCAACCGCTTTCTCATGCAGTTTCAGGCGGATGTCCTCCGCTGTCCCATCGACCGGCCCGTTATGGTGGAGACAACGGCGCTCGGCGCGGCCTTCCTCGCCGGGCTGCACGCCGGAGTGTGGTCGAATGTCGGTGATATCGTCCGCATCCGCGAATCGGCGCACATTTTCCGCCCGAAAATGGACGCGGAAAGCGCGCAGGAGCTCTGCCGCCGCTGGCATAAGGCCGTGGAGCGTGCCAAAGATTGGGAATAACTTGTTTTTTCGTTGGAGATATAGTATAATCCCTTTTCAGGCAATTTGAACTTGGTTAGGAGAGTATGTCCATGCCATCGTTTTCGGAATATTACTGGGCGGGACGCCGCGGTCATCTGATCGGCGTCGGCGGCGTATCCATGTCGCCTCTGGCGGAGGTCCTCGCGGAAGCGGGCCTTGTCATCACCGGTTCGGACATGAACGAGGGGGCGAACGTGGCGCATCTGCGCTCGCTCGGCATTCCCGTGTTCATCGGGCATCGCGCGGAGAACATCCCGGCGGACGCCGAATTTGTCGTCCGCACCGCCGCCGTGCACGACGAAAACCCGGAGATCGTTGAGGCGCACCGCCGCGGGCTTCCGGTGTTTGAGCGCACGCAGGCGTGGGGCGCGATCATGAAGGATTACCGCAACTCGCTCTGCATCTCCGGCACGCACGGCAAGACGACGACGACCTCCATGTGCACGCACATCCTCATGGCCGCTGAGCGCGACCCGACCGTTATGATCGGCGGAACGCTGCCGCTGCTGCATGCCGGCCACCGTGTCGGCGCGGGCGACACGATCGTGATGGAGGCGTGCGAATATTACAATTCCTTCCACGCATTTTCGCCCACCGTGGCGGTCATCCTGAACATCGAGGCGGACCATCTCGACTTCTTCAAGGATCTCGAGGATGTGAAAGCGTCGTTCCGGAAGTTTGCCTCGCTCGTGCCGGAAAACGGATACATCATTGCGAACGCCGAGGATAAAAACACGATGGACGCTCTCGCGCCGCTTGGCCGAGATATCTTCACGTTCGGCCTGAACAAGGGGGCGGATGTTTACGCCGCCAATATCGTGCAGCACGGCGCGGAGACGGAGTTTGACGTCATTTACTGCGAAGAGGTGTTCACGCATGTAAGCCTCCGTGTTCCCGGTATCCACAATGTGAAGAATGCGCTCGCGGCTTCTGCGGCGGCGATCTGTCTCGGGTGCAGCCCCGCGGCCATCCGCTACGGTCTCGCCGGGTTCTCCGGCGCGAACCGCCGGTTTGAGTTCAAGGGCAAGTACAACGGCGCGGATGTTTACGACGATTACGCCCACCATCCGAGCGAGCTCAAGGCGCTGCTTGACGCCATTGAAACGCTCGGCTACAAGCGCACGATCGTTGTGTTCCAGCCGCATACATACTCCCGCACGCAGGCGCTCTTCAGCGATTTTGTTGAACAGCTCCGTCGCCCGGACGTGTGCTATCTCGCGGAGATCTATGCCGCGCGCGAAAAGAACACCATCGGCATCTCGTCCGCGGACATCGCGCGCGAGCTTCCGAACGGCATCTTCTTTGCGGATAACGCAGAGCTTGAAAAGACGCTGCGCGCAACGGCCAGCCCCGGCGACATTATCCTTACCGTCGGCGCAGGTGATGTGTACAAGATCGGCGAACGCCTTGTTGCCGAGGGAAAGGATAAGGTATGACGCGAGGAGAAATGAAGCTGCGCGCCCGCAGCCTGATCCTTACAAATCCGCCGCGTCCGCATCCCTGCCTCGTGACGCTGGCGCTGTTGGCATTCATCTGGATCGTCAACTATCTGGCGCAGAAGATCGGCGGTCAGCCGATCCTCATCGATCTCAACGCAGTCCAGAAGCTTGATTACCAGAACATGATCCGTATCGACTTCGCTAACGCGGAGCTCGTCCCGACGGCGATTCTGATCCTCTTTCAGCTTGTCGATATTGTCCTCTCTTACGGCTATATCGCCTATCAGCTCCGTGTCGTGCGCGGAGAGGCATCCGGCTTCGGCAATCTGCTCGACGGTTTCGCCATCACCGGGCGCGCCATCGCGCTCACGCTGCTGATCGATGCGCTCGTTATGGTCGCATCCGCGGCGCTCCTTGTCCCCGGCCTCATCCTGTCGTATGCCTATGCCATGGCGTCGTATCTGCAGGTCGATCATCCCGACTGGTCGCCGGTACGCTGCATGCGGGAGAGCCGTCTCATGATGCGCGGGCATAAATGGGAGCTTTTCGTGCTGCAGCTGAGCTTCCTCGGCTGGCAGATCCTTGCGACGATCCCCGGTGTGTCGATCTTTGTGAAGCCCTATGTGGCGTTCACCGAGACCGTGTTTTATGAAAACCTCCGCGCTCCGGCTGCTCCGCAGCCGCCGCAGGAATTCTGAAAGAATAACGCAGAAAACCGGCTGGCGGTCACCAGCCGGCTTTCTCGTAAAAGGGAGAATGGATATGAAAAAGATCGCTGTCATCACAGGCGCTTCGAGCGGCATGGGCCGCCGCTTTGCGGAAACGGTGCAGGAATTCGGAACGTATGACGAGATCTGGGCGATCGCCCGTCGAGCGGACCGCCTCGAAGAACTCGAAAATCATACGGCCTTCCCGGTGCGGCCCATTTCGCTCGATCTTTCCGACCCGGCGTCGTATGAGGCGTATGCCGTCCTCCTGCGCGAGGAGCAGCCGGAGGTCGGCCTTCTCATCAACGCCAGCGGCTTCGGCAAATTCCGCGCCGTGATGGATACGCCGCTCGAGGTCAATCTCAATATGGTCGATCTCAACTGCAAGGCGGTCATGGCGCTCTGCCAGCTCACGGTGCCGTATATGCCGTCCGGCAGCCAGATCATCAATATTGCGTCTGTTGCGGCGTTTCAGCCCATCCCGTATATCAACGTTTACGGCGCGACAAAGGCCCTTGTTCTGCACTACAGCCGTGCGCTCAACCGCGAATTGAAAAAGCAGGGAGTGCATGTTATGGCGGTATGCCCGTTCTGGACAAAGACCGAATTCTTTGACCGCGCCGTGGCGTCGGACGAAAAGCCGATCGTCAAGAAGTACATTGCCATGTATAAGCCCGAGGAGATCGTCGCGCAGGCCTGGAAGGACGCGAAGAAGGGCAAAGACATGAGCAAATGCGGCTTCAAGGCGCGCCTACAGGCGCTCGGCGTGAAGATCCTGCCGCACAGCATGGTAATGGACACCTGGCTCCGCCAGCAGGAACTGGAGTAAAGTAAATCAAAAACCGGGGCTGCACGGCATTATCGGCTGTGCGGCCCCGGTTTTTTTTGTTTCAGGTATTTTCGCTTCTGCGGCGGCGATGCCCGCGCCCGCGGCGGCGGCTCTGCGTCGCCTTGTCGCGGTAGAATTTCTCCATCTCGTCGTCGGCGCGGTAGACGATGCGGTTCACCGACCAGCTGTCGTTCTCCGTTTTGCGGAACTTGAGCCGGACGAGGAATTTGCGGTGCTCCTCGCATGTGCCGATCGTCATATACCGTCTATCGCCCTGATTGACCCAGCGCGTCAGCTCCAGCGGCTCGCCGCAGTCGGGACAGACGGCGCTCGTGACCTCTTCATCGAGAAACGCCTCAGAGCGGGAATTATACCCGGTGAAGGCACGGTGCTCGAGTGCGTCCGGTTCATCGGTGTGGTGCTTATCCTCCGGAAGCCGAGTGGCGAGAAGGGAAGTGGCGTTGTCGTATTGCTCCAGTCCCTCGGCAAAGTCGAGCTTGGAGCAGACGAGCGCCGTGTTGTAGGCGTCGCCGAGCGCGTCGTGCGCCACGCGGGTCTGCTCAATGGCGAAGTGCTCCATCGCCGTGGCGAGGGATTTCTGGTTTTTGTCGCCGCCGGTCTGGATGTTGTAAATAAGCTGGAGATTGATCCAGTCTGCGATCCAGTCCCAGTCGAGATCGTGGATGATGATGTTCTGCTCCATGATCCGCCGGTCATCGTAGCCCCAGGTGACGAACACCGGGTCCTCGCCGCACCATTCGCGGAAATGCTCAAATACCGTGGGGAACGTGTCGCCGTGGCTGAGGCGCTCCTTGTCAATGCCGGTCAGCTTTTTGACTTTGTAATGCATGCTGCGGAAGTATATGGGCCGCACGTCGGACTGGAATTCCTCCGCGGGGCAGAAATCATCGTCGAGCTTCACCGCGCCGATCTGGATGATCTCGCCGCTCAGATGGATGGGGAGACGGTTGAAGACGGACGCGTTGGAGCTCATAGCCTGGTTCCATTCCAGGTCAAGGACAATATAGGACATTCGGATTACCGACCTTTCTTATAACCAAATCATTATACCAATGCATCGGGGAAATAACAATCCCTTTTTTCCGGAAAAATCAGAGCAGCGGCGGACAGTTTTCGCAGAACACACTTTTTGCAGACCAAAAAGCAAATATTGTGTTTCCATTCTCCCGCAGGTGATGTATAATAAAGAGAATTGCAAACATGGGAGGCATGACTCTTGTACATAGCTGTTATCTGCGGCGGATTGAGCGCCGAGCGCGATGTTTCCATCAGCTCCGGCACGGGCGCGGCACGCGCGCTGCGTGCGCGCGGACACAAGGTCGCGTTGGTCGATCTTTTTCTCGGAAACCCCTCGGCGGTGAATGATCCCCGCAGCGTCTTTACGTCCGACGCCGGAGACTCCGTTTACTCCGTGCGGGAGACCGAGCCCGATCTTGACAAGATCCGCGCCCAGCGCGGCGGCAAAGGGCTGATCGGCCCCGGCGTGATCGAGATCTGCCGCGCCGCGGATATCGCGTTCCTCGCGCTGCACGGCGCGGAGGGCGAAAACGGAAAACTGCAGGCGTGTCTGGATCTTTACGGTGTGCCGTATACCGGCAGCGGCTATCTCGGCAGCGCGCTCGCCATGGATAAGGAATTGAGCAAGATCCTTTTCCGCAGCAGCGGCATCCCTACGCCTCCGGGTGTCACGCTCCGCCGCGGCGACGCGGTGCCGGAGAGCATCGGCTTTCCGTGCGTCGTGAAGCCCTGCTCCGGCGGCTCCTCCGTCGGCACGAGCATTGTCACCGAGCCGGAAAAGCTCCCCGGAGCGCTCGAAGAGGCATTTTCCTGCGATGAGGCGGTGCTTGTGGAGAAGTATATCCGCGCCCGCGAGCTGACGGTCGGTGTGATGGATGGCCGCGCCATGGCGGTCATTGAGATCATTCCCAAGACCGGGTTCTATGATTATAAGAACAAGTACCAGGCGGGCCTTACCGAGGAGATCTGCCCCGCGCCGATCAGCGCGGAGGACACCGAACGCGTGCAGCGCCTTGCCGAGCGCGTATACGAAGCGCTCCATCTCGATGCCTATGGCCGTGTCGATTTCCTGATGGATAAAGCGGACGGTGAGCTCTACTGTCTGGAAGCCAATACGCTCCCCGGCATGACGCCCACAAGCCTCATCCCGCAGATGGCGGCGGCCGAGGGCATGGATTACGGCGAGCTGTGCGAGAAAATTATCGAAGTATCTTTGAAGAAGTATAAAAAATGAACGGAATGACGATCGGCGAAATGCTCCGCGCCTGCCGCGGCGAATGGCAGGGAACCGAAGAGACCCTCACGAAAGCGCCCTCGTCCATCGTGACCGACAGCCGGCAGGCGGGGGAGGGAAGCCTCTTTCTCGCGCTGCGCGGCGAGAAAACGGACGGACATAAGTACATCCCCGACGTGCTGCGGAAGGGCGCGCTTGCGGTGCTGTGCGAGGAGCGCGGCGCGGCGGGCGAGCCGCGCATCGTTGTGCCGGATACGCTCGCAGCCATGCAGCAGATCGCCGCGGCAAGCCGGAAGCGCTGGGACATTCCGTTTATCGGCGTCACCGGCAGCGTCGGCAAGACGACGGCAAAGGAAATGCTCGCCGCCGCGCTCTCCGGAAAATACGAAGTATTCAAAACGCCGGGCAGCATGAACGGGCAGATCGGTATTCCCGTTTCACTCATCGGCCTGCACGGAGAGTATGACGTTGCCGTGATCGAAATGGGCGTTTCCCTCTTCGGGGAGATGACGCGCCTTACGAACATGGTGCATCCCGATATGGCGGTGTTTACGAACATCGGCGACGCGCATCTGGAGGCGCTCGGTGACCGTCCCGGTATCCTGCGGGCCAAGTCTGAGATATTGCAGGGCATGGGGCCCGATGCCGTCATCTTCGCCAACGGCGACGACGCGCTCCTTTCTGCAGCGGACTTCGGACGGAAGACTGTCCTCTTCGGTCTCGGTGAAAACTGCGCTGTCCGCGCTGCGGATGTTCAGCACTGCGGCGAGAGCCTTTCCTGCTGCATTCTTGCAGGGGAACGCAGCTTTCCCGTGACTGTCCCGGCCTACGGCACATATATGATCTACTCCGTGCTCGCTGCGGCGGCGGTATCGCTTGAGCTCGGCCTTTCGGACGCGGAGATCGCGCGCGGGCTCGCCCGGTATGAAACGGTGGGCCGCCGCTCTCGTGTCGTAAAAACCGGGTACTGCACGCTTGTGGACGATTGCTATAACGCCAACCCGACGTCCGACCGCGCGGCGATCGACTCGCTTGCCTCGCTTTCCGGACGGCACGTATGCATTCTCGGCGATATGCTGGAAATGGGCGGAAACGCCCCGGAGCTTCACCGGTCGGTCGGTGAATACGCCGCGGCGCACGGTGTTGATCTTGTGATCACGCAGGGAGAGCTGGCAAAGTACATTGCCGAAGGCGCGGGGACGGCCGGCGCACATTACCTCGACCGCGCATCGCTTCTCGCCGCGCTCCCGGAGCTGCTGCATGAGCGCGACGTGGTACTCGTCAAAGCCTCCCACGGCGCGCATTTCGAGGAAATATCGGAAGCCGTTAAGCAGCTTTCTTGAAAGACTCAAAAATCCTGTGCTCCGGCACAGGATTTTTTTTGTAACGAAACGGGAAAAACGCGCACTTATATACGACGAAACGGAAAGGAGAGCGGTACGGATGCAGAGCATGGAAGAGATCTACCGGCAGCACGCGCAGACGGTGTACCGCTATCTCCTTGCCCAGACGCGCAGCGCCGATCTTGCGGAGGAACTGACGCAGGAGACGTTCTATCAGGCTGTGCGCACCGCCGGGCAGTACCGCGGCGAAGGAAAGCTCACCACATGGCTCTGCGGCATTGCGAAGAACGTCCTGCGCACCTATCAGCGCCGCCATCCGCCGGAAGAGGAGCTGGATGAAACGGCGGCCGCTCCGGATACGCCGGATGAAGCATTTCTCGCGCGTGAATCCCAATTGGAGTTGCTGCGCAAAATGCAGACGCTCGGGAACGATGCGCGCGAGGTGATGTACCTTCGCATATTCGGCGCGTTGTCGTTCCGGGATATCGGCGAAATACTCTCGCGCACGGAGAACTGGGCGCGCGTCACGTACTACCGCGGCAGAGAAGCACTGCGAAAGGAGCTGGAAAAAGACGATGAAAAATGATCTCAGCTGCGAGGTCGTCCGCGACCTTCTGCCCTCGTACCTTGACGGCGTAGCGAGCGGCGAGACGAAGGCCGCCGTGGAGCGGCATATGGAAGAATGTCCGGACTGCCGCGAAACGCTGCGCCGGATGAAGGAACCGGAGGAGACCGCGCTGACAGAAGAGAAGGAGATCGATTATCTCAAAAAGGTGCGCCGACGCAGCTCCCGCAAAGTGGCCGTAATTCTGGGGATCGTCGTGCTTCTCTCGATGGCAGCGATGTTCCGGCTGTTTTATATTGGCTTTCCTGTGGACTCACGCGCGATCGCCGCGGTCGTCACCGTAAGGGACGGTACGGTGCGTCTCACCGGCACGCTTACCGACAGCGGCCAGAGCGTGTGCCGGGCGAACATCACGCAGAACGAGGACGGCGGCGTGGAGGTGCAGATGTATGCTGCGCTCCCGCTCTTCGCACATAGCGGAGACTTTACCTGGGAATACCCCGCGGCGAAGGATGTCACCAGCGTCTCGGTCAACGGCCTTGTTCTCTGGGAAAACGGCGAGTCGATCGACTCGCTCACGGCGAGGCTCTACGAGGCGAAGAACCCCTATGTCGGCGATATGAGCGCGAACGCCAATATTGCCTCGCTCCTTCGCGTCGGAAACCGCGTCGGCAGCTTTACGAATGAATTGCAGACGGACGCAGAGCCCTACGGCTGGACGCTTATTCTGGAGGATCCCATCGCGGCGGAGAACGAGAAGCGCACAAAAGAAGAGATGCGCCGCTGCTCCTGTGTGCTGCTCGCGGAGATCGAAAATCTCGGCACCGTTTCATGGAAGTATGAGACCGAAGCAGGAGAGAAGACCTTCACCGTCACCGCCACGGACGCCTCAAAGCTGGCAGGACAGGATATCAAGACCTGCGCCGCCTCCGCCTCGGAATTGCAGAATCTCTTGAATGAACTCGGATTTTAACATAAAAGCGCCCGTGCCGAAGCACGGGCGCTTTTGCGATATTGGATCAATCTTTTTCAAATACAACAACGCCGCATTCGTAGGGGTGGTCGTAGTATACGGCTTCCTTTCCGCGCTGCCTGTGGAGCAGCATTTTGAGTATAATGGCAAAATCCCCGCCGCCGCCGAAGATCATGGCTATTGCCAGAATGAAAACCCAGAAAACCCCGGTCAGAGCCGCGGCGGCCGTCAGGCCGATACCAAGCACGAGCGTCGGCATGGCCGCGCCGAGAATATACTGCCCGCGGTTTACTGGCCGCAAACAGGTGCAGTAAGGTGTAAGCGCTTTCCAGATCACGCCGAAGCGGATGGATTTCCAATGATCTTTGGCAAACATTGCACATGTAAGGGCGTGGATGCCTTCATGGACTGCGGTAAGAAGCAGCATTGCAAGAAGGAATAAGAGAAAATCGAAAGGCGACATCAATTCGGCCATCGAGAGGAATGAAACGCGGGATAGAACAACGGCTCCGGAGAGTACGGCAAACGGCAGCATGACGATAAGCGCCAAAAGGTTCGCCTTTACTACGCCGATGGTGAGATCGGTCTTTCGGTATCCCTGCCGTTCCATTTCCTCACATATGAGCGCAAACTGTTCCTTGCGTTTCTGCTCGGCGGGGGTGAGCTTTCTCTCATTTTTCGCCATTGTACCTTGCTCCGATCCACAGATTTTCATCATTGTACCACGGCAGACAGACACTTGCAAGAAAGTATAAAACTCCGGCATGACCCTGCGGATCATGCCGGAGCTTATCGCTACATTCTTAGATCAGGTGGAAGGCAAGGATCAGGCCGGAGAACACGATGGAGACCGTGGAGCACAGCTTGATCAGAATGTTCAGGGACGGGCCAGAAGTATCCTTGAACGGGTCGCCGACGGTGTCGCCGACAACGGCAGCCTTGTGCTGCTCGCTGCCCTTGCCGCCGTGGTGGCCGCCCTCGATATACTTCTTCGCGTTGTCCCAGGCGCCGCCGGCGTTGGACATGAACACGGCCATCGCAAAGCCGGTGACGGACACACCGCCGAGCAGACCGACAACGCCGGTGGGCCCGAGGATGAGGCCGGTGGCCAGAGGAACGACGATGGCGAGCAGAGCCGGAGCGACCATCTCGTGAAGGGCGCCCTGCGTGCAGAGCGAGACGCACTGCGCGTAGTCCGGATCAGCCTGGTATTCCATGATGCCGGGGATCTCCTTGAACTGACGGCGGACTTCCACAACGATGGACTGCGCCGCGCGCTGCACAGCGCTCATGGTGAACGCGGAGAAGACGAACGTGAGCATCGCGCCGATGAAGAGACCGACCAGAACGGTGGGGCTTGTAAGCGTGAAGTTCAAAATCTCTTCCGTGTTGTCCTGCACGATGTTGACGTAGGAGACGAGCAGCGCAAGAGCGGTCAGAGAAGCAGAGCCGATCGCAAAGCCCTTGCCGGTAGCGGCCGTGGTGTTGCCCAGAGAGTCGAGAGCGTCGGTGCGCTCGCGGACTTCCTCGGGGAGACCGGCCATCTCGGCGATGCCGCCGGCGTTGTCGGCCACGGGGCCGTAAGCGTCGGTCGCGAGAGTGATGCCGAGCGTGGAGAGCATGCCGACGCCGGCGATGCCGATGCCGTAAAGACCCTTGTTGAAGGCCTCGGTGAAGTGACCGGCGCCGTCAACGATCGTCTTGGAGCCGCCCGCGGCAAAGTAGCTGATGAGAACGGCGGCAGCAACGATCAGAATGGAGGTCAGCGTGGACTTGAGACCGAGGGAGATGCCGCCGATGATGATCGTGGCAGAGCCGGTCTCGGAAGCCGCGGCGAGCTCCTGGGTGGGCTTATAGGTGTCGGAGGTGTAATACTCGGTGAAGTAGCCGATGGCGCAGCCGCCGATCAGACCGCAGAGGATGGCGACGTAAACGCCCCAGCCCGCCTTGCCGAGAAGGAGAAAGCAGAGGGGAGCGGCGAGCACGGCGGCGAGAATGGCCGCGGTGTAGGTGCCGGTGCGGAGACTCTTGAGCAGGGCCTGCTGGGAAGCATTTTCCTTCGTCTTGACGAGGAAGGAGCCGATGATGGAGCAGATGATGCCGACAACGGCGAGAGCCATGGGCAGCAGCATACCGGCGAAGCCGTAGCCGCCGACGGCGCTCAGCGCGAAGGTGGCGAGAATGGAGCCGACGTAGGACTCGTACAGGTCAGCGCCCATACCGGCAACGTCGCCGACGTTGTCGCCGACGTTGTCGGCGATGGTGGCGGGGTTGCGCGGGTCGTCCTCGGGGATACCGGCTTCGACCTTGCCGACAAGGTCAGCGCCGACGTCCGCGGCCTTGGTGTAGATACCGCCGCCGACGCGGGCGAAGAGCGCCATGAAGGAAGCGCCCATGCCGTTCATGACCATGATGTTGCCGAGCTGCACGGGATCATCAATGCCGAAGGCATAGCGGAGCAGGAAAAACCAGATGGTGATATCCAGCATGCCGAGGCCGACGACGGTGAAGCCCATAACGGAACCGGAGGAGAACGCCACGCGAAGACCCTTGTTCAGGCTCTCGGAGGCGGCCTGCGCGGTACGCGCGTTGGAGCTCGTGGCGATCTTCATGCCGACGAGACCGGCGAGCATCGACCAGATGCCGCCCGTGACGAACGCGAACGGGGTAAACTTGGAGAGCATTTTGCCGCCGGAGGCAAAAGCGATCACCAGCAGAACCACGAACACGATGGCGAAGACCTTGAGAACGGTGGTGTACTGACGCTTCAGATAAGCGTTGGCACCCTCACGAATGGAAGCGGCGAGCTTCTGCATCTTTTCGGTGCCTTCGGAATAGCCCATGACTTTCTTTGCCTGAAGAACAGCAAAGAGACCGGCAACGACAGCACCGACGAAGCCGATCCAAAACAGTTTGTCCAATTACTTCACTCCTCAAATTATTTTTTGCTTGGGGTATCAGGGCAGAGGTAAATTTTACAGGAAAAAACATTTTTTTTCAATACCGTTTTTTATGAAAAACAAGTCTTGACAAAAAATTGACCCGCAAACCAATTGCGGGCCATTCGGAAACGTTTCACTTGTTTAAAATGTATACCGATATATTCAACACGCCGGCGAAAACCAGCCACAGGAGATACGGAATGTTCAGTTTCCCGGCCACGGAACGGATCTTTCCAAATCGAATCGCCATCGCCGCGGCGAGCGCGAGCAGCAGAAGAAGCCAGAAAAAGGCGGTCAGACGGAGTCCCCAGGCAAAGAAAAAGATGGACCACCAGAAGTTAACGAAGAGCTGCGCACAATAGGTGAAAAGCGCGTCGCGCGACTGCTTTGTTCTCTCTCCGGCGATCATCGCCGCGGAGACAGCCATCAGGATGTAAAGAAGCGTCCACGCCGCCGGAAACACCCAGCCCGGCGGAGAGAAGGACGGCTTTTTGAGATGGGCGAAAGCCTCCATGCCGCCGCGAGAGAGAAGTGCCGAAAGTCCGCCCACGCCGAGAGTGCCGGTGACATATCCGGCATAGCGCATGATAGCCCGTTTCTTTTCCCTGCGCAGATCCATGATAGCTTACCTCCGTTTTATTCCGCGACAAGTATATGCATGGCGGCGGATGCTTATGCCGAAAAGACCTTTTCCAGATGCTTCTGCTCAAAACGCGTCAGCGCGCGGAAATCCACAAACGGATGATATGCCGCCTCCAGTTCGTCGTGCAGCTCCTTCGCCCGCCGCAGCGCGGAACACGCCTCCGCCGTGAGCGAACGGCACAGCGCGGCGGCGCGGCGGACTTCCTTTCGCTTTGCGTCGGAAAGCTCCGCCGCCGTGTCGAGCCGGAAGTGCCGCGCGGCCTTGCCGTCAAAGCGGAAATCGCCGGACACCGCGACGAGCGAGAGTCCATCCTCCGGCAGGATCAGCGCCGCGAGCTTTTCCGGATCGACCGGATCGGGACAGACGATGCGCGCCGCGCCGGCCGAGCGCGCCCGTTCAAGCACCGCCTGCAAAAAATCGTCCGCAAGCCCAAGCTCATTATCCAGCGTGTACACCCGCCCGAACGACACGGCGGTCTCCGAGAGCAGCACCGCGCCGCGGCAGGTATAGGCCAAGAGGAAACGCCGTTTTTCGTATTCCTCCGCCTCCGAACGGTGAACGGCCTTTTCTGCGAATACTTCGGCGCGTTTTCGCACGCGCGCTTTTGCTTCTGCCGTAAGAATGCCCGGAATGCCGCCGGGGGAAACGAGCCTTGCCGCGTGCAGCATGTCATAGGCGCGCGCATACTCGCGCCGGTACGCATCAAAAAGCCGCCGCATTTTCTCCGCCTCCTCCGGCGGAATGGGACGGTAAAACGCGCCGAGGTCGAGATACTTTCCCGAAGCGCCCGGAACGGCGGGCTCCTGCACATGCGGAGACGTGGCGTCCACATACCCGAGCTTCTTTTCCGGAATGTATATCCCGTCGAGCGAATCCGGATCGCCGGAGCACAGAATGGATTCAACGGCGAGTCCCGCTTCCTCCGCGCGATCGGCGGCGCGGCGCATGAGCGTGGATTTCCCGTTGCCGGGGCCGCCCTTGATGTACCAGATAAATGCGCCGTCCTCCGGCGCGGCAAATGCCGAATAGAGCGAAACGAACCCCGCGCCGGTATTTGCGCCGAGGAAAAACTGCCGGGAAATTTTTTGTTCCATAACGATGCACACCCTTTCCATGTATCAGGATATGCGGGAAACCGAAAACACGACGCAAAAGACACTTGATATTTTTCCGCGCATCCGATATAATAACGAAGCGGTCTTTGGCAAGGCTGCACTAGTCGGGGAGCCAGCGGTGCCCTGTAACCTGCAATCCGCTACAGCAGGGATGAATTCCAGACTGAGGATATGTTCTGTGTCGTCTGACCCCGGTAAGCAGCGTTGACGATCCGG
>ERZ825137.4290-NODE-4290-length-14415-cov-2.915042_pt1 | contig 14415 bp, 10 predicted proteins | sample MGYA00519873_ERZ825137 | MGnify/ENA primary metagenome ERZ825137 (study PRJEB31778, sample SAMEA3449190) | human gut metagenome | biome: human gut; feature: human-associated habitat; material: faeces | place: United Kingdom | collected 2010/2012 ...
CCGGCGGCGCTGCAGCCCGCCAGGGCGGCCGCCGCCAGCGCCAGTGCCAGCGCGCGCATACATCTGCTTTTCAAACCCGTTTCCCCCTTACTCCTCCGCCAAAAATGGAACGCTGTTTTCGCCTTCGCTGCTGGTGTTCACCAGGGCCCAGCTCCCATTCTGCAACTGCGCGGGCGCCTCAAAGCACACCCAGCCCTCGTTCTCCTTCAGCTGCAGGTCGGCCGCCGGCATGCGGCTGTAGCCGTAGTCCTGCAAAAAATTGTCGGCCAGGCGGGCGTAGCGGCTGCCGTCCGGCGCCTGCAGGGCCGTGTCCGCCCAGCAAAAGGCGGGGCCGCCCGCGTTTTCCTTGTAGACCCGCAGGTTCACCAGCAGGTATACCTGCCCCTCCTGCGGCTGCTTTTCGTATTCTGTCTCAATCACCGTGCCGTCGTATTGGGTCGTTTGCTGCACCGCGTGCAGCCCTTCGCACCGCTGTGCCCCCAAGATCTCCAGCTTCCAGGTAAAAGCGCTTTGGTCGGGTGCCCTGGCCGGTGCGCCGGCGCAGGCCGCCAGGCATACCGCCGCCGCCAGGCATGCCGCTGCCTTTAATATCCGCATTGGCTCATGATCTCCTCCGGGATCAGAACGGCGGCCTCCCGGCCCAGCGCAAGCTCGCCGGCATTTTCTCCATAAAGCTCCAGCCGCTCTGTTTTATACTCGCAGTAAACGTTGCTGGCCGTGCGGCTTTGCCCCAGGCACTGCCAAACGGTATTGCCCGCCCGGTCCACCTCCTGGTAGACCGCGTGGCTGGTGGCGGAGCTGTTGTTCGCCACCGAGAACAGCCCCAAAACATTGCCGTTGGGCAGCAGGTTTGCATCGCCTCGCTTGTCGCCATACAGCTCCGGGTGTTCCTTGCCGTACTGCCAGACCTGCTCCACCGTCATGTCCCGCTGGTTCACCCGGTACTGCACCATGCGGCTGTAGTCGCTGGGCTTTGCGGTTTCCCCCGCAGTGATCTGGCGCTGCAGCTCCTTGTCCACCAAAAAGCGGCTCAGGCCGTTGTCGAACAGCAGCAGGTCCACCGTGTCCGCGTCGCCGTCCTGGTCGGGCAGCACCTGCACGGCGTGCTGGTTATAGGGCCACTCAAAGCCCTCGCCCACCGGGGTGAGCAGATACCTTTGATACCGCTCCAAATAGCCTGTGGGGTCGCCCAGCATCCACTGGATGTTCCCGTCCCAATCGGTGCACACCACCAGCGACTGAAAATTCGACGAAGCCACGATGTTCTCTCCGCAGTAAACGGCGGCGTTCATGTGCATCCAATCGGCATCGCTGTAGCGGCCGCCGAAAATGCGGGTGCGCTGCAGCACCGTTTTGTAGTCCAGCGTGTGCAGTATTTCGCCGCTGTCAAGATCCAGCTCGTACACAAAATCGTCAATGGTCGTGTTGGAAATGTCGTTGTTCGAGCCGTTCGCCAGCAGGGTGCCGCCCTCGGTGAGCACCGTGTCGTGGTGCGAGCCGTAGGGCGCGTAATAAACCCCCAGCACCTTGCCCAGCAGGTCGGTCTCTTCAAACAGCACCGTGCCCTGCTCCTGGCTGCCCCGGGGCAGAAAAATCCCCCGCTCCCGGCTTTGGTACACGGCTCCGTTCCCCACATTGCCCGAGCCCATCTCATCGGTCAGGCACCAGCGGATGCAGCCGTTGCAGTCAAATGCAAAGCGATAGGGCTTTTCGTCCAGGTTCGAGAACGAAAAGTTCAGCCCCGGCTGGTATGCCGCTTCGTCAAAGGTGGTGGCCAGCAGCACGATCTTCTGCAGTTCTGCGGCCAGCGGTTCCGTCTCAATCTCCACCGTGGCCGTGCTGCGCCCGCCCAGCCGGTCCTCGGCCGTAAGCTCCACCCGGTTCACCCGGCCGGGGTACAGCCCGCAGATGGGCACCTGGTGCCTCGTGCCGTATTCCTGCAGGGTGTAGCTCACCTCGGCCTTGGGCGTATCCCCCGGCACCCGCACCGTGATCCTCGTTTCCTCGTCGGTATCGAACATGGCCACCGCGCTGAGCGGTGCGATGGAATAGGGGTCCAGCAGGATAAAGGGCGCCTGCAGGCGGTATATCCCGTTTTCCTGTTCGGCCAAAAGCTGCTCGTCCACCTTGGCCTGGCGCTCAATTTTTTCCATGCACGCCTTTACCAGCGCCTGGGTTTCGCCGCCGCCCGCGCCGGCCGTGGTGGTGCTTCCCCCTGCAAGGCCCCCCTCTGGCGAGGGCTGTGCGCCGGGCTCCAGCGCCGGCTCCCGCAGGCGCAGCCAGGCAAGGCCTGCAACGGCCGCCGTGGCCAGCACCGCGGCCAGGCACCAGGCCAGCCGCCTGCTCGTTTTTTTCTCCATAAATGCTCCTTTTTCTGCCGCCGGGTTCCCCTTGGCAGGCCGAAAGGCGCCGGCTCCTCCGGTGCCCTTCGGTCTGCCGGGCGCTCCTGCGCCCGGCAGGGGCTTGTGTTTAAGCTGCCTTTGTCACCTTCAAAACCGTGGCAATGGTAAAGGTGTCGCCGTCCATGCCAAGGCCCGCGTTCGCTTTCGGGTCGCCCTCCACCGTAAGCGCCACCGCCGCGTCCTTTGCAAGCCCCGCTGCCAGCGCCGTGTTCGGGCTGCCCGCCGCAAGCTTTGCGCGTGTGTAGCCCGCCGGCGCCGGGTCCGGCACCAGGTAAAGGTCCGCCTTGCCCAGCAGCGGGTTCTGCGTGTCGTCGCTCACGCTGGCCAGCGTCACGTCAATCGCCATATCCGACCGGTTCGTCACCCGCCCCGTGGCCGAGAGCACACGCGTCAGCGCGCCCGTGCCGTCCACGTCCAGGATGAACGGGATCCCCGCCGGGATCGTAACCGCCAAAAGCTCCACATTCTCCTGCACCTGGCCCTCCAGGTCCATCCCTGCGTTCACGCTGCCCCCCGCGCTCTGGTGCGTTGTTTCCTTTAGCGGCCCCGCCACGTCCAGGTACTCGGGCGGCGCCACCCTGGCCGGGAAAGGCGTGCCGCGGCTCAGCACCCACGAATCATATATCCCCGCCCCTTGCGCGCCGGTCCAGCCGTTCAGCGCCTCCACAAGCGAGGGGGTGTTGGCGTAGGTGCTGCCCACGCCGATCACCGCGCTGCCCGTGCCCGCCGCCTGCTCCGCTGTGACCTTGTAGCACTCGGTGGGGCTGCCCGCGCCCGCTGCATCCGCAGCGCCGCTGTTCCAGTAACAGTGGGCCAGCGAGCCGCTGGCCAGCTTCCCCACAATCCCGCCGGAAGCAAAACCGCCGGGGCCGGCGGCCGTCACCGTACCCGTGCTGTAGCAGTTTTCCACCGTACCGCCATCCATGCGGCCCACCAGGCCGCCCACGCCAAGGTTGGTCGCGTACTGCGACGTGGTTGCTCCGCTTACACTGGCAAAAGAAGCGCAGTTCTTCACGCTGCCCGATTTAACCCAGCCCACCAGGCCGCCCACATAATCATTGTTGCCGCTGTCACTCACCTCGCTCAAGGTCAGTGTGCCGCTTTCCACAACACAGTCGTAGATCGCACCGCCGTTCAGATACCTTACCAACCCGCCGATTCCGTTTTCTCCGCTTGAGTTTTCCGTTTTGGAAATATTCACATTTTTCAGCCGCAGCGAGTGCACGCTTCCGTTTTCGACCATACCAAAAATGCTTCCGCCCGCAATGTTGCTTACGGTGTGGCCGCCCCCGTCAAATTCCCCTTTAAAGAGGCGCCAGTCCACATCGCCCCACTCCTTGTTATCCAGGTCAAGATCCGCTGCCAGGGTAACGGCCTTGCCGGCAAAATCCGTATTGCTTTTCATGAGTTCCCGCATGCCCGCCAGCTGGGCGGCCGTGGTCAGGGTAAAGCTGCTTTTGCTGTCGTCGTACCAGCTGGTGTCCTTGGTCGTGCCGTCCCATTTGTCGGCCGCGGTTTCGGCCGCCGCCTGCGGCATGGGCAGCACCGCCAGCGCCAGGCACAGGCTCACCGCCAGTGCCGCAAAGCCCCGCAGCCGCCCCTTTAAGCCCCATTCCGCAAGGGCCCCGCCCTTGCGGGTTTGACCTGCACGGTCAAACCTGTTTTTCAGTTTTTTCATTCTGTTTCCCCTTTCATTTTTGCAAAATTTCCTTTTAAGGCGTTCCGGCCTTGGCCGCCCTTGCTGCGCCGCAGCTTCACAATGCTTTTTACGTGCCGCAGGCCGTCCCGCACCGGGCGCAGGTGGGGCCGCTTGCCGCGCCCATCCCGGCGCAGCCATACCGGCGTTTCGGCAATTGTTTGGTTCGCTGCGGCCGCCAGCAAAATCATTTCGCTGGCAAATTCCATGCCGGTCGCCCGCGCGCCCAGGCTCAAAAACGCCTGCCGCCGCACGGCCCGCAGCCCGCAGTGAAAATCGTGCACCTGGCACCGGCCCAGGGTGCGCCCCAGCCACGAGAGCAGGGGCACCCCCACCCAGCGGTTCAGCCAGGGCGCCGCCCCCGGCTCACAGGGCAGGGCGTAGCGGTCGCCCACCACCAGCTCCGCCCCTGCCCGCAGCAGGCTCAAAAAAGCCCCCAAATTAAAAAAGTCATAGCTGCCATCGCTGTCGCCCATAATCACGTACTCCCCCGCGGCGGCCTCAATGCCGCCGCGCAGGGCCGCCCCGTAGCCCCGCTCTGCCACCTCCACCACCCGCGCGCCCATTCCCCGGGCCAGCGCCTGCGACCCGTCGGTGCTGCCGTTGTCCGCAATCAGCACCTCGCCCTCCACTCCGGCCGCCCGCAAAAACCCCGTTGCCTCAGAAATGCAGCCCGGCAGGGTACGTGCCTCGTTCAGGCAGGGCATTAAAATGGTCAGCTCCATGATTTTTTCCTTTTCCGCCCGCCGGCCCTCTTTTTTTTACCCGGCAGGCTCAGCGTTTCGCCATAAAAAAGCGCCAGCGCCAACAGGGTGATAATCAGGTCGCGGTAGGTCATGAACGGGTGCAGCGCCGAATGGTTGCTCAGCGCCATCCAGCGCGCAAAAGGCATTGCCCCCACCGCCAGCAGCACCGGCGCAAGGCCGCCGGGCCGGGGCCTGCCGCGGAACAGGTACCACACCGCAAACAGCCCAAAACAGACCGCTGCCGCGCACACCGCAATGTATCCCGCCTGCATCGAGCCGTTCATGGGCCACACCCGCCCCACATTCACCAGCAGCGCATCCACCGCCTGCAGGCCCACGCCCGCCACATGGGTGTCGCCCACCGCCCGGCTCACGCCCGCCTTCAGGGCAATGTCCACAACGCTTTGCCCCGTAAAAAGTGCGGTGAGCATCCATTTGGCCGCCCAGCTCAGCGCATAGCCCGCCCCCCAGGCGGCCCCCCAGCCTGCCGTGGCCCGCAGGGCCCCCGCGCGGCAGTTTTCCCGGCCGGCGTACCGCATGCCCAGCAGCAGCAGCACCGGCACGAACAGGGTCAATATCTCGCAGGTCAAAAAGTCGAAATAGCAGGTCAGCGCGCCCACCGCCAAAAAGCAGCCGGTCCAGCGCTGCACCCGGCCCTCCAGCGCCAGGATCAGGCAGCCGAACGCCAGCATCAGCACAAAGCAGGCCATGTATTCCACGCACAGCGGCACCACCCAGCACTTGCAGTACAACGCCGCGAACACCCCCGCCGCCAGCAGCGCCCACAGCCGCCGCCGGGCCAGCAGGGCAAAGAACAGCAGGGTCAAAAGGCCCAGCGCCGCACCGTTCACCACCCGCACTCCCTGGATATCCGTCACCGTAAGCAGCGCCCGCAGCAGCACGGTAGAGCCGTGCCAATAGCGGCCGTAGGTGCTGTCGGGCGCCGCGCCGTGCAGCACCGTCTCTGCCAGCTCCACGCCCGAGGTCTGCTCGTCCCCGGGGTCGTAATAAGGCGCCTCGAACGCCGAGCGGAACGGCCTGCTCTCATCCACCGACCAGATCAGGTTCAGGCTCACCGCATCGGCGTAGTTGTGGATCACCGCGCTCTTGTCGCCCCCCAGGTTTTCAAACCCCGGCTGCCCGGCATAGTATTCGGCGCAGGCGCGCATATTCGGTTCAATGGCCGCACGGGGGATCAGCGCGGCGCTGCCCCCCAGCAGCAGCGAAAAAGCCGCCCACAGCGCAAGCAAAAGGCCGCCGTACCCCGCAAGCCGTTTCCAGGGGATCTGTTTGATGTTCATTCCCGGCCTCCTGTGCCTTTAAAAAATCGGTTTTTTCAGGCTGCTTTCGTCACCTTTAAGGTAATGGCAATGCTGTAGTTGTCGCCGTCCGCGCCAAGGCCGGTCCCGCCGGCGTCCCCCTCCATTTTCAGGGTCACCGCCGTGCCCTTCGCCAGCGCCCGCGCCAAAAGCAGGTTCGGGCTACCCTCCGCCAGGCGGGTCCGGGCATAGCCCGATATCCGGCCCCTGCGTCAGGTACAGGGGCGCGCTGGCCAGCAGGGGCGATGCCGCGTCGTCGGTCACCGAGGTCAGGGTCACGTCAATGGGGCAGTCCGAAAAATTGGTCAGCCTGCCTGTGGCCGAAAGGACCCGGGTCAGCGCGCCTTCCCCGTCCACATCCATAATAAAGGGAATGGTGGCCGGCACTGTGACCGACAGCAGCGTCACCTGCTTTTGCACCTGCCCCGCCAGGCGGATGTCGGTTTTCACCTGGCCGGAGGCGCTCTCGTACTGCACCTCGTCCAGCGGGCCCGCCACGTCCAGGTATGCCGCCGCAAAAACCGCCAGCAACGGCTTGTTGTTCCGCTGCTCCCAGCTGCTGTAGCCGCCCCCGGCCTGGTCGTCCACCCAGTTGTTCAGCGCCGTCATAAGGGAAGGGGTGCCCGCGTAGCGGCTGGATGCATCGCCGATCAGCGCGGTGCTCCTTCCCTCCTGTTCCGCCGTAACCGGGTAGCACTCGCTGGCCGTCCCGCTGCCCGCCGCCGCGCCCTGCCCGTTGTTCCAGTAACAGTAGGCCACCGCGCCGCCCGTGATCTCGCCCGCCACGCCGCCCACGATGGGGGATTGTCCTTTTGTGATATTCATTGCGCCGGCCGCATAGCAGTTTTCCACACTGCCCCCGGCTACCTGCCCAACAATGCCGCCCGCCTTCAGGTTCGGTGCGTCCGAGATGGACTCGCCGTTGCTCACAGCCGCCGACGAGGCACAGTTGTACACCGTGCCGCCCGTGATCTGCCCCACCAGGCCGCCGACGTAATCCCCTTGGCCGCAGGAGGCGCCCCGGTTTGCACGCACCGCGCCGCCGTCCGCCCAGCAGTCGTACACTGCGCCGCCCTCCAGGCTGCCCGCCAGGCTGCCGGTGCGTGCAAGCCGATCAAAATTGGCTCCGTGGCTGGCGGCGTCACAATTCACATCCGCGTCCTGCAGCCGCAGCGAGTGCACCGTGCCGCCCTTCACCGCGCCGAACAGGCCCATCTTCTCTATGTCTTTATCGTTGACGTACAGGCCCCGGATGGTGTGCCCGCCCCCGTCAAAGGTGCCCGCAAAATTGTTGATGGGCGTCCAGCTTTTGCCCGCAAGATCCAGGTCCCGCCCCAAAGCGATCGTGACCCCGCTGAAGTCCTTGCCGCCGTTCACAAGGTCCGCCAGGCCGGCCAGCTGCGCAGGGGTGGTAAGGCTGAAGCTGCTTTTGCCCGCGTCGTACCAGCTTGTGTCCCGGGTGCTGCCGTCCCATGCGGCGGTCGCCGCGGCGGCGGGCGCGGGCAGCAGCGCCAGCGCCAGGCACAGGCTCACCGCCAGCGCCGCAAGGCCCCGCAGCCGCCTCTTTAAGCCCCCTTCCGCAAGGGCGGGGCCCTTGCGGGTTTGCCCTGCACGGGCAAACTCTTTCTTTGCTTTTTCCATCTGTTCCTGCCTTTCGCTCCGCGCTTTTTATCCGCCGCAGTTCCACCGGCAGCCCAGTGGCGCGTAATATACCCTTCCATCGGCCCGGGCCAGCGCCAGCGCCAGCTCGTATTCCCCCGCCTCCAGCCCGGCGGCCCGCACCAGCGCCTGTGCGCCGGTGGCCCCGGCCGCGCTGTAATACAGGGTCGTATCGCCCCGCCGCAGCTCCAAAAGCAGGGTGTCGCCCTGCCCCAGCTCCGCCTGCACGGGCACGCTGAGCTGGTAGCCCTGGTCGGTGGGCTGCGCGCTGAAGTTTTCCAGCTTCAGGGGGTTTTCGGGCAGGCGGAACTCCACCCTGGCCGAGGGCAGCAGGGTGCCGCTCCGTTTGCCGGCGGCCTGCAGGTCGTATTCGCCTTCGCCCGGGGCATACACGCTGGCCCATTCGGCCCGGTAAATGTTTGCAAACCGGCCGCCGCCGCCCACATGCACCTCAAACACCACCTGCCCGTCCCGGATCTCCACGATCTTGGCCTCGGTGGCCTTTATGCCCATATAGGCGTCCAGCACCGTGCCGCTGGCGGTGCCGTCCTCGTTTAAAATGCGCCCTCCGGCGGTAAGCAGGTAATGCCCGGGCCCAAGCTCGTCCACATCGCCCAGATAAGCGGCGAACAGCTCGTTGCCCCGCTCTTTGCCGTATTGGTAGATCTGCTCCACCGTGCCCTGCCCCTCGTTTACCCGCAGGCGCAGCAGCCGGCTGTAATTTTCCAGATCCGGCACCGGCTCGCCGTTTTCCCCCAGCCGCCCGGTGCCGTTGTCCAGCATCAGCACGTCGCCGTTCCCGGCCAGCATCACCGCGTGCTGCAGTGCCTGCCACTCAAACCCCTCGCCCGCGGGGGTCAGGATTTTGCTTTGGATCGGCTCGGGGGAGCCCCGCCGTGGGTCTGCCAGGGCCCACACCACCTCGCCGGTGGCCGCGTCCAGCTTGATCACACAGCAGGCGCTGGCCGCCGAAACCAAGATCGCGTCGTCCGCTTCGCTGTACCACAGCGCGTTGCAGTGCAGGTACCGCCCCTCTGCCACATCCCCGGCGGTGTAGCCGCACAGCTCGTTCAGGTCCCACCCGCGCACCTCCGCGCCGGTGGCCCGGTCCAGTTCCACAATGCGGTCCAGCCCCACGGTCATGCCGCCCGTCGTGAGCTGCGAATCGCTTTTCACCGTCAGCGCCAGCAGGTTGCCCCCCGGTAGCTCGATCGCGTCGTGATGGATCAAATCGTGCAGGTATTCCCTGTACACCCGGCCCATGCGGTCCAGCTCCACCACACCCGGCCGCAAAAAGGCGGGCGCGTACAGCGGGCTGGAAAAACCCAGATACCGCCCGTTCTCCAGCCGGCGGAAGATCCCCCCCGAAAAAGCGTTGTCCGATGCATACCACCGCACATCGCCGTTGGCGTCCACCGCAAAGGGGTACACCGTGTCGGTGGCCATGGCCATGTACAAAAGCTCGCCGTCGGCGCTCTCGTGCTGCGTCACCGTTGCTTCATAGGGCACAAGGTAATCCGGCAGCGGGTCGGTCGCAATCGGCACCGTCACCGTTTCCACGCTGCCGTCCTGATATGCCAGGGTAAGCTGGACCGGGTTCACCCGCCCGGGGTACAGCCCGTAGACCGGGATCTGGTGCCGCGTGCCCTCCTGCCCGAATGCGTGCCGGAAACTCGCGCTCTCGGTGTCGCCCGGAATGGCGATCTCCACGGTGCAGGGCTTCTGCGTGTCAAACAGCACCAGCGCGGTCAGGGGCGCCGCGCCGTAGGGGTCCGGCACCACCAGCGGCGCCTGCGGCGTGTAGCCCCCGGCCAGTTCCTCCAGCAGCTCCGCCAGGCGGGTCAGGCCCCGGGTGATCTCCTCCTCCGTCATGCATCGCATGTCCGTCAATTTGCTCAGTCCTTTCTGCGCATCCGGCAGATATAAAACCCGTCGGTTCCATGGCGCTGGGGCCACAGGGTCACCTGACCCGGGCAAGGCCCCACCGGCAAAGGAAACACTGTCCGCACCGGCTCAAACTCCGGGTGCTGGTCCAGGAAATCCCCGGTGACGTCCTCGTTCTCCTCAGGCAGCACCGTGCAGGTGGAGTACACCAGCGTGCCGCCGGGGCGCACATAGCTGGCGGCGTTTTCCAGGATGGCCCGCTGGATCAAAGGCAGCTGGGCCAGCTCCTTGGGACTTTTGTAGCGGATGTCCGGCTTTTTCCGGATGATACCCAGCCCCGAGCAGGGCACATCGGCCATGACCACATCGGCTTGCTGCCGCCAGGCGGCGTGATTCTCCCGGGCGTCGGCGGTGGTCGTGCGGATACAGGTAAGGCCCAGGCGCTTTGCGCCGCTTTCGATGAGCTTCACCTTATAGGGATGGACATCGCAGGACAGGATCTGTCCCCGGTCGCCCATGTCCATGGCCATAGTGAAGGATTTCCCCCCCGGTGCGGCACACACGTCCAGTACCCGGTCCCCCGGGGCCGCTGCCGCCGCCATGGCGGCCAGACGGGCGGCCGCATCCTGGACCAGGAACCGTCCCTCCCGGAAGGCGGGCATGCTCCGCAGATCACCGGTGCCGGTGATCTCCAGGCAGCCCTCCAGCCACGGATGAGGCTGCACCGCGACGCCCGCGCCCCGAAGCTCCCGCTCCAGCTCCTCTGCGGTGGTCCTCAAAGGATTCACCTGGATACAGGTGGGCACGGTGTCGTTATCCAGCCGCAGAAATGCCTGGGTCTCATCCGGCCCCACCAGGTCCAACAGCCGCAGCACCAGCCACTTGGGATGGCTGTACCGCAGGGAGAGATAGTCCGCCGTGGACCCTTTCGGCAGGTCCGGCATATTCATCCAATGCTCCACGAACCGCCGCAGCACAGCGTTGACCATACCGGCGGCCTTGGGCCGTCCCCGGCGGCGGGTCATCTCCACCGCCTCGTTGACGGCAGCCCGGTGGGGTACCTTATCCATAAACAGGATCTGGTAGCCGCCGATGCGCAGGATGCCCCGGATCACCGGCTCCAGCCGCTCCGGCTTCTGGGCGCACCAGCAGCCGATGTAGTAGTCCAACAGCATGCGGTTCTGCATAACGCCGTAGCACAGGCGGGTGGCAAAGGCAGCGTCCCGGCTGTCCAGCCTGTTCTGGGCAATGAGCCGCCGCAAGGCCTCGTCGGACCAGGCGTTGGCCTTATCCACCTGCATCAGCGCGTCCAGGGCTACATCCCGGGCGCCGCACTTCTCCCGGGGCGTCATGCCTCCACCTGCAGGGGATGGCCCCGCAGATAGTCCGCCGCCGCCATCCGGCGGCCACCCTGGGGCTGAAGCTCCAGAATACGCAGCAGCCGCCCGTCGCCGCAGGCCACGTCGATGCCCGCCTTCCCGGCAGACACCACGGTGCCGGAAGCCTTGGCAGTCTCGCTGCCTACCTCCGTGCGGAATATCTTCACCGTAGCCCCACCCAGCTCCGTGGACGCACAGGGCCAGGGGATCAGGCCCCGGACCTGGTCATGAATGCGCTGAGCAGGCTTCGTCCAGTCGATCATGCCCATATCCTTGGTGAGCATGGGGGCGTAGGTATAGGCGCTGTGATCCTGAACCGTGCGGTGAGCGGTTCCGGCACGCAGCTGTTCCACAGTTTCGGACAGCGCCTGGGCCCCCAGCTCCGCCAGCCGCGCCGTCAGCGTCTGGGCGTCCTCCTGGGGGTCGATATCGGTTTTCAGCACATGCAGAATGTCCCCGGCATCCAGCTCCCTGGCCATGTACATGATGGTGACGCCGGTCTCCCGCTCCCCGTTGAGGATGGCCCAGTTGATGGGGGCCGCTCCCCGGTATTTGGGCAGCAGGGAGGAGTGGACGTTGATGGAACCATAGGGCGGGGTATTCAGAATATCCTCCGGCAGGATGCGGCCATAGGCCGCCACCACGATCAGCTCCGGGTGCAGCTCCTGCACCAGTGCCAACGCCGTGCCGTCCCGCAGCTTCAGCGGCTGATACACCGGCAGATTCTGCGACAAGGCATATTCCTTCACAGGTGAGAATGTCAGCTTGTGGCCGCGGTTTTTCGGCTTATCCGGCTGGGTAAAGACGCCGCAGATCTCGTGACCGGCCTCCACCAGTGCTTTTAGGGAGGCCACCGCAAATTCCGGCGTGCCCATAAATAAGATCCGCATTACTCTTCTTCCTCTACTTCCGCATCTTCGATCTCGTACTGGTCGGCGTGGTCAGCCAGCCACTGCTGCAGCTCCTCGCCCTCCATCAGGTGGTCGGTGTGCTCCACAAACAGGTGGCCGTCTAGATGCTCGATCTCGTGGCAGAAGCAGCGGGCGGTGATGCCCTCGTCCTCCACCTCGAACCACTGGCCGTCACGATCCTGCGCCTTGACCCGCACCACATAGGGGCGCGTCACTTCGCCGTATTTGCCGGGAACGCTGAGGCAGCCTTCCAGCGCCGTCTCCTCGCCCTCGGTGTAGACGATCTTCGGATTGATCAGCTCAATGATCTCGTCATCCTCGTTCAGTACGATGCAGACCCGGCGCAGAATGCCCACCTGCGGAGCGGCCAGACCCACGCCGCCGGCTTCCTCCAGCGTCTCCGCCATGTCGTCCAGCAGCGTGTGGAGCCGGTCGTTGAACTCTGTCACGGGGCGGCAAACCTTGGTGAGACATTCCTCACCCTGCAATGCGATCTTCCTTAGTGCCATACTTTATTACCTCTAATCCATCAAATTACAATCCGTGTATATCTGCATGCCGCGGTTTTCACCGCGCTTTGAAAACGCCTTCATAAATGCCGCCAGCAAGCCCCGCAGTACCTTGTCGTTCCGGCCGATCACCGTTACACGATAGCGGTATCGGTCGTTGACCTTTACCACCGGTGCGGGAGCAGGCCCCAGGATCATCAGACCCAGCGCGTCGTAGGGCGGCTGCTTTGCCGCCGCCAGAAGGCTGTCGCATATCTCCCGGATCGCGCGGCGGACGGCGGATTCCTCCGGCCCTGTGACCGTGACCATCATCTGGTCGGCAAAGGGCGGGTCGCGGCGCAGCTGCCGCAGGCGTATCTCGCTCTCGTAAAACCGGTCATAGTCCTGCGCGGCGGCGGCCTGTATCACGTCGTTGCCTGGCGTATAGGTCTGGATCACAGCACGTCCCTCTTTTCCGCCCCGTCCCGCGCGGCCCACCACCTGCGTCAGCAGACTGAAGGTCCGTTCGGAGGCGCGGTAGTGATCCACGTACAGAGAAAGATCCGCCGCCAATACGCCAACCAGTGTGACATTTTCAAAATCCAACCCCTTGGCCACCATCTGAGTGCCAATCAGAATAGGGATCTCCCTTTCGTCAAATTCCCGCAGCAGCGCTTCATGTCCCGCACCGACCGTGTCCGCGTCCATCCGCAGGATAGGGGTATCCGGAAATAGCTCACGCAGGGTGCCGAAGCCGATATGGCGCAGCTGCGTTCCGCAGTCCGGGCAAACCTCCGGTGCCTTTTCCGAATGACCGCAGTAGTGGCACATCAGCCGATCGTTGACGCTGTGATACGTCAAATAGACGCTGCATCGGGGACATTGGGGCACAAAGCTGCAATTGGGGCACAGCAGCTGGCGGCTATTGCCCCGGCGGTTGAGAAAGAGGATGCTCTGCTCGCCACGCGCCAGATTTTCACGCAGCTCCTCGTACAACGGCTGGCTAATGGCGGTCATGTTTCCCTGCCGCATGTCCGCCATAATCACACGGGGCAGCTGCTGGCGGTTATACCGTTGGCGCAGCAGCGTCAGGTGATAGTCGCCGTTCCGGGCGTGCCACGCTGTTTCAACGGTAGGCGTGGCGGAGCCCAGCACCAGATGGCAGCCCTCCGCTCCGCAGCGGTAGCGGGCAATGTCTCTGGCGTGGTAGCAGGGAGCGCGCTCGGATTCATAAGAGCTTTCCTGCTCCTCGTCCATAACGATCAGCCCCAGATTTTCCAGCGGCGCGAACACGGCGCTGCGGGTGCCCAGCACGATACTGGCCTCCCCCTTCCGGATGCGCTTCCACTGGTCATAGCGCTCCGTGGCCCGAAGGCCGCTGTGCAACAGGGCTACCTTTTCCCCAAAATAAGCGGTGAAGCGGGCCATCATCTGAGGCGTCAGGGCAATTTCCGGCACAAGGATCATCACAGACTTTCCCTGTGCCAGCAGCTCCTGTGCCAAGCGGATATAGATCAGCGTCTTGCCGCTTCCGGTAACGCCCTGCAGTAGCGTTACGCCACCAGATCCTGCCATGACCCGCTGCAAGATCGCGTCATACGCCTGCTGCTGCTCCTCATTCAGTGTAATGGATTCTGCCTTTACATGATAGCTTTTTTCAGTGATTCGATAGGTTTCCTGTGTGCGCAGCTCGATCACGCCGCGCTTTTTCAGCGCTGTGACGGTCTGTCGGGACGCACCGGTAAAATAGCTCAGCTCATGTACGGCGGTCTCGCCTTGCTGTAACAGGAACTGCACCGCATCGTACATACGGGGCGCAGATTTTTTCCGGGTCTGCGCCCACGCGGCGGCGTCCTCCGGCGGAATCGCCAGCCGAACCAGCTGCACCGTCTTGTCCTGCACATTGCGGCGGCCCACCGTCTGGTGGGAGA
>ERZ825137.4298-NODE-4298-length-14389-cov-3.406446_pt1 | contig 14389 bp, 17 predicted proteins | sample MGYA00519873_ERZ825137 | MGnify/ENA primary metagenome ERZ825137 (study PRJEB31778, sample SAMEA3449190) | human gut metagenome | biome: human gut; feature: human-associated habitat; material: faeces | place: United Kingdom | collected 2010/2012 ...
AGGCGCAGCCAAGGCTGTAGGTCTGGTTATCCCGTCTCTCGTAGGCAGAATGACAGGGATCGCTTATCGAGTTCCGACCAACGATGTGTCGGTGATCGATGTAAATATTCAGTTAAAAGAGTCGGCAAGCTATGAAGAGATCTGCAGAAAGATCAAGGAAGCTTCCGAAGAAGGACCTATGAAGGGTGTTATCGAGTATATTGATGACGAAGTTGTTTCCAGCGACTTCATCGCAGATCCGCATACATCGATCTTCGATGCCAGAGAAGGAATCCAGCTGAACGACAAGTTCTTCAAGCTGATCGCTTTCCCAACATATATAATTTCATCCGTTTCATCATGCATCAGATACACTCCCGGTTTCCCCGGCAATTTTTTCAATTCATCTTCTATTACAAACATGCTTCTATTTTCCATTCCTTCTATTGTTAACTGCCTATATGTTCTTAGTTTCCACACAAAATATTTCAAAAAAATAAAGGCAGACCTTAAAACAGCCTACCTTCATTCTAACATTATTTTTCATTTTTATCAATTTCCTGTGGAAGAATAAAACCATCTTCGTCTGTCTGGAACGAAGATCTTACAGCTTCTTCATTTGACTGATTTTCTTCCGATGTTTGCTCTTCAACAACTTCTTTGGAAACAAAGGACCGTTCTCCCGTGTTATCCTGAATGACACCCTTGTTATCTTCTGTAGCAGCTTTCTCCACACTTTCTGCTACCATGGTATTATCTGATTCCGGCTTCTTTGGTGCTTCCGGTTCTTTCACTTCTGGTTCCGGTTCCGGAATACCTTCACACTTTCTGTAAATCTTCATAAATTCTTTTCCGGTAATAGTTTCCTTTTCAATCAGAAATTCTGCAATCTGATCCATCGTCTCACGATGTTCGGAAAGAAGTCTCTTGGCTTCTGCATAGGATTCCTTTAATATCTTCATCACTTCCTGGTCGATTTCTGCAGCTGTTGCTTCACCACAATTCATAACAGCGCGACCATCCAGATAACGATTCTGAATCGATTCCAGACCAATCAGACCAAACTTCTCTGACATACCATACTGAGTTACCATAGAACGTGCGAGACGTGTAGCCTGCTCAATATCATTGGATGCCCCTGTCGTTACAGTATCAAATACGATTTCCTCTGCTGCCCGTCCACCAAGCATTCCTACCAGCATGGCATCCAGCTCTGCTTTCGTATTAAGAAACTTTTCTTCCTCCGGTGTGTGCATTACATATCCAAGTGCCCCCATGGTTCTTGGAACAATGGTAATTTTCTGAACCGGCTCTGCATCTTTCTGAAGTGCGCTGACAAGTGCATGGCCTACTTCATGATAAGATACAATCCGTCGTTCCTTCTGGCTCATAATGCGGTCTTTCTTTTCTTTTCCGACTAAGACCACTTCCACTGCCTCAAATAAATCTGCCTGAGACACTACACTTCTTCCATGTTTTACTGCATTAATCGCTGCTTCGTTAATCATATTTGCAAGGTCGGAACCAACTGCACCTGACGTGGCAAGTGCAATCTCTTCCAGATTAACCGTTTCATCCATTCTGACATCCTTTGCATGTACCTTAAGGACATCCACACGGCCTTTCAAATCCGGCTTATCTACAATAATTCTCCGGTCAAAACGTCCCGGTCTTAAGAGTGCCGGATCCAGAATCTCCGGCCGGTTTGTTGCCGCAAGAAGTAACAGACCTTTATTGGTATCAAATCCATCCATCTCTGCCAGAAGCTGGTTCAAGGTCTGCTCACGCTCATCATTTCCACCGAGTTGGGAATCACGGCTCTTACCAATAGCATCAATTTCATCAATAAAAATAATACATGGTGCCATCTGCTGTGCCTGTTTAAACAAATCACGCACTCTGGAAGCTCCCACACCTACATACATTTCCACAAAAGCGGAACCGGAAAGTGAGAAGAACGGCACGTTCGCCTCTCCTGCAACAGCCTTGGCAAGTAAGGTCTTTCCGGTACCCGGAGGTCCTACAAGCAAGGCTCCCTTCGGAAGCTTGGCTCCAATGCCGGTGTATTTGCCCGGATTATGCAGGAAATCTACTACTTCCTGTAAGGATTCCTTTGCCTCATCCTGCCCTGCTACATCCTTAAATGTCACTCCGGTGCTCTTTTCCACATACATCTTGGCATTGCTTCTGCCAACACCCATGATTCCACCGCCTTTGGACATTCTTCTTGACATATACCAGATAAGAAGTGCAAATAAACCAACCGGCAGAATCAGATTCACCAAAGTACTCATCAGCAGTACGGACGTAGAGTCCGGAATCTCCTGTTCAAACGGAACGTCTGCTTTCTCCAGTCGTTCCGGCAAAGTGTCATCATTTACCAGACCCGTATAATACTCAGTCTTTCCGGCAAACAGTGCGCTGAGACTGTCCTTTGCAGCTCCCTGCTGATCTTTCGGTGTAATCACAATCTTATCCGATTCTATCACGACCTTCTCGACCTTCCCCTTGTCAACCATATCCAGAAATTCATTATACGTAATCTTCTGTTCATCTGTATCGCGTCCCATCTGCAGCATGGCAAATGAAAGCACTAATAAAAGAAGTGCCCCGAAAACCAAAGCAATCCACCCTTGATTCCGATTCCTCTTATTATTCGGTCTGTTTGGATTCTGATTATTAGAATTGTTTCTATTGTATTGATTATCCATGTATTTCCTCCTCAATGTAGTACCTCTCTATTATAAGTTTCCTCTATTTATAAATCAACAAAAAGATTAGCACTGACCGAAATTTCACTCAGATATAATGCTTATTTTATCTTTTTTATAGACTTTTCATAATTAAAATATACAGATTATTATATTTATAAATATTCTTAGTATCAAAACAGTATCATTTATACTTTCTTAAAATCTCTGCTTCAACAGAGCTTGTCCATGTTCTATTGAATTTCCCAACACTTATATGATGTATTGGTGCTGGACTTAAATACTCCTCATAATATGCCTGAAATACTCTGCTTCTGTTTGGATGCCTGAGCAGTCTTAAGCCCCTATCCTCATGATTACAAACCTGATACTTATTCTCTCCCATACTTTCCGCTATTTCCTTAAACGTCATGCGCTCCCGGTACCGCAATTTTATAACCTCTCTTGATTTTTCTGGAAGTCCATCTACCACTTCCCATAAATCCTTATAGGCCTGCTCTTTGTCCAGTCGGCTGATAACATCCTCTTCTACGTTCTCATCTGATGCAGCCATATCACTCAATAGCAACTCTTCTTCCTCTCCACCTATCGGCTTGCTGAGGCTTTCGATTTTGCTCATTCTAAGTGCTTTCTTTATATCTTCCAGTCTTTCTATGCTTACACCTAAAAAGCCTTTCATTTCCCTATCTGACGGGTCTTTCCCGTACCACTTTCTATATTCCGTATAGATTTTCTTATAGCGAAGAACCTCGCCCCTTGTACCGGATGAAATACGCACCACGTTGCAGCAGTTCTCTACATAACGATAGATTTGCTGTTTTATCCAGAATGCTGCATAAGTCATGAATAATGTGCCCTGCTCCGGTTCATAATGCCTCACTGCTTCGCATAACCCTAAATAACCCTCCTGCAACAAATCATCCATTTCCACGTACTGGCTGTATTTCTTAGCTGTTTTATAGATAAACCCTTTATTCTGCTGCCATAGCTGAAGCATATTATCAGCCTCATCTATATGCGCCTTAATCCTGATAACAAGCTGTTCGTTTGTCATAGTATCTCTCCTGAATTTCTGTTGCTGCGTGCTTAAATCCTGGCACTTCTGAAATCAAATAATACAAATGTAACGGAGCTGATCTTCTTTTCTTATATTTCTGTTTTACTATTCGCTTAATTGCTTCGCCTGCAGTTGGGTCATAATATCCTTCATGATTTCGCATATAATCCCTCTTTCCAAAAACACCCCAGACGAAAGGAGGAAAACGTCTGAGGTGTCATTCAAATTATCGAGTATGTCTATTCTGTTTCTGGAAGTGCCTGATAGTAAATCGCTTTTGCCTTATTTTCAATAACGAAAGCATCATAATAAATTCTACCTTCCACCAATTCACCACTGATTCCAGGCGGATTCTGGTGGATTTTATAGTCTTCCAGTTTAGTCGGTGCTACTGTTGCACACGGATGAGCAACCATAAAACCGAATCCCTTAGGTACTCTATTATTTGGTACCTTAATCACTACAAGTCCATCAATCATGGCAATTACACCCTTTTTGCGCATTTCCTGCGCAATGTCTGTTTCCATTTCAATGTACTTGTTTTTCTTCATCAACCGATATACAGACGGAGTGACTACAAGACATCTTCCCGTCTCAGGAACTTCTGCATTATCAAGTGCTTCATTTCCTGCGGTGATTTCATCATAAATATTTGTATCTGTTAAGCCTTTAGGAGTTGCGATAGTTCCGGCTCCCTTAACCATTACACCATAAGTGTAAGCATCCACTTCTGGAATTACTACCTGTCGCTGCTGTCTTGCAAGTGCTGAAGCTCCGGCAAGCTGCTGCTGTGTCTCATCCGTATCCAACTTATCAATTACAAACGTAAAAGAACGGTCATTCTTAAGTGTAAATTCTTCTGTTGTTGCATCCAAATCCTTGATTGCGCCATATCTGGACCAGTTGCCTCCTTCTGGACCTTTACGGCCATAATCATTCATCCCACTGGTTGTTACCTTATAGACTTTTACTGTATGCGCTCCGGTCCAATTAAAATCCTGATTTGTCAGCAATGATTTTTTACTTTCTGTTGTAAAGATTTCATCCACATAAGGAAGATATTTTGTTGCTAAATCAATAGCCATGTTTACCTCTTTCTACTTAGAGCCCCATGGCTTTCCTGATAGAATCTCCATTGTTTCCAGTATTTCTCGCTGTTGTTACCGGATTCATAATAGGCTCATTCAATCTCTGAAAGTACGGCCCTAAGATTTCAACTGATTTATTAAATGTTTCATCACTCGTGCAGTTGAGTGCCTCATAGACTTCCTCCGGAATATTTTTCTCTTTCAATGTAGCCTTATGAGCAAATGAACGCTCTTTTGCTGCAACTGCTCTTTCTCTTTCTTCAAGAGATTTCTCGGCAGCAGTCGGCTCATTACCTTTTACTCTGGCAAGTCTTGCCTGCACTATTTTGTCTACTTCTTCCTGAGTAAACATTTTATCATTCCCAGAATTTGCTTCTGTACTATTCCCAGCATTACTAGCTGTCTGATTTTCCAAATTTTCCATTTGTATACCCCCGTTTTATAGTCTTGTTTGACTTTCAAATTAGGCAGTTTAAACTCATGCCCGGGAGCTTCTACCTAGAAGTATAACTATTCCTATAAAATATTTCAGAATGAGGATAAACTCATATAACAAAAAAAGGACACAAGAACAACTGAGTTATGCCAGACTCAATTATTCCCGCGTCCTTAGACTTCCAAAAGCGTGCGTTTTGGGGTACTTTGCTATATTCGTTATGTATTAATTATAGCAAAATACACTTTATTTTACAACTTATTTATATCAAACATTTTCTTTAATTTTAAGCTTTTTCTCTGTTTCTCACGGCTTCCTCACGGCTTCTTCTATGTAGCCTCGTCCATTTACAATAACTTTCACTTTCATATTTCTTCACCTGTTTAACGTCCAGTAGACTAATCTAAACAAACAAAAACGGCATGAGAACATTACACAAATCACGTTCATTTGTTAATATTCCCATGCCACTAGGCTTACACATCTATGGCAGTGATAGAAAGGTTAAAAACCACCACCATAGACACGCAGTACTCTTTGCTTGTCTGAGATAATTATACCACACCAGACAGGCTCCCATCAAGCTTTATTCTCTCACTTTGCTCTCACTTCCCCGTACTTCCCCCGTACTTCCCCCGTAGTTCGTTTAGATTTGCATGGAGTTTCCATGGCCCGCAAAGTTCCGCATATGCCTTTTTAAATCGTCCGTCCTGATTCTTTGACCTCTTCCACTTCACAATTACTGGTTCCAACAGACGGAGCACCCCGAAAAGCTCTTCTTCCCGTTCATACGATATCTTAACCTTTATCACTTTATCATCCTTTCCCATTACCGTCCTGCTCCGGGTTGGCGCACCATTCCAGGAAGGGCAACGTTTTTGTTATTCGTCGGTTTTGTAAATATTCGCTTATTTAGTAACATTCGTTTGCAACGTTACCATAAAACGTTCCATATTTTTCGCAACGTTTTGCAACATTTGTGTGCATACCTTTTTCCCTTATTTTCAAGCTTTAAATCCTTAGAAAACCGCCATTTTCAGCGTATTTCCAATGAATACTTTTTGCTCATTTCTGAGCATTTCTGAGCATTTACTGTAACATTTCCTAGCTTTGCTCCATCATTTTCCATCATTCGTCGTTTTGTAAATTCCATAAAGCAACGCATTCGTCGTTTTGTAAATGCTATTCGTTTTGTTTTGTAAACTTGGAATCATCAGGGTGCAGCACATAAAAGCTATACTGCACCACCAGTCTAAAATCAATACTTCAATACACCTGACAAATCTTTGATATACTTGCGATATTCTTCATTACTCATATTTCTATACCTCTTTTCCTGCCCGATTCTTCATATACTGCATGCCTTGATAAAATCCAAAGTTGAAAACAGCGCAACATCCATCAAGAAAATTGTTATCATATAATTTTGCAAGAAAAAACACATCACCGGACTTCATGGAATACCTTGTAATATTCATTCTTTGAACCTTTTCTATCTTATTCCAAAGTATCTTTTCTCTACCTTCGAGGGACGATATGATGTTTTTTCTTTTCTCGTTTTCCTCTTGCATTCGTTTAAATGCAATCTGCTCCTTTGCTTTCCGCTCAGTCTCTCTGCACTTAGCCTCTTTTTCTTCAATCTCTGCAATTTTTTCCGGAGACGTATTGATATTATATTTTTCAATTTCATGCATATTACCCACAAAATAATTCATAAGTGCAAGACCATCATCATTCAAGTTATTAATAACTGTATTAAGTTTTATTATAAATTCTTCGCGACTCATATTTTACTTGTCCTTTCTGCCGGTCCATGCTACTATGTAAATGGTTTTCTGGTAGCAATACCGGCTATAACTGCCTCATTCGAAGTTCCCGCTTCCTATGGGGCATTTTTATTATTCCAATGGCAAAGTATAGCTATTTTTACCATCTCTGTAATACTCATGTATTTCCCGCACAACCTCTTGCGCCCGCGCAACAGAAGCATATTCTGCAATATATGGACGCACCCGGTTATTTGATACAATCAAGCCTCTGTCATCCACTCCTGCTATCCAGATATCTGCAGGCAGTTCCAATAATGCTTTACGGTCTTGTAAATATAGTTTCATGTTCCTATTCCTTTCCTAAAAGTTCAATTTTCCAGCCTTTGCGGCTCTGTAAGCTCTCTCAAACCCCAGCTTCCAGGCATCAAACATGCAGTCTATAGCACACCCTTTATTCTTGTCATAAATCTGTACTAAAACACTTGCTTTCTCTTGATACCTTTCCGGTACATGGCTGTAAGTATTTTTGGTGTATTCTTCAAAATTAATCATATCTCTTTCTCCTTTCTTTCGTGGGGCACTTAGGGCACTTTTTTTCAACTTCATTTATGTATATAATACTCATACACAAAAGAAATAATATAGTTTCTTTATACCACCTTATACTTGAAATGAAAATAATCTGCCCCAAATGCCCCAAATTTAGTTATTTTCCGCAAATATGGCATTTTCTTCCAGTGTGGCTTGTCTGAACTCTGTTTCTTTTCTGCCCCGTGGGGCACTTCTGGGGCACATATCTTTAAAGAATCTGCCTTGGTAGCACTTATAATCATAACAGCCTTTCCCCCTTAAATTTTTATAAAAACTCCGGTTCCCAAGTGCTGTCCAGTTGTTGAGGAAACAATATCTTTCATACATCCGATAAAGTTCCCCTCGTTCAATCTTCTCTCCCTGCTTTCGTTCAATCTGGTCATCCAGAAACGCTTGTACATTATCTGACTCTCTGTGATACTCACGAACCAGTCTTTTACTGTTTGGACTGTCTATTTTACTTCCGGTAGTATACATTCTGGTAAGAGCTGCAACGCATTCACGAATAAACCCCGGCATACCTTTTGATAATTCATTCTTCAGATTCGAAATCTCTTCCCCTTTCTGCGTAACTTCAATTGTCAGGATTCTTCTGTAAAATGCATCCGACTTCTCATCTAAATTAATCGGCATTTCATTTGCTGAAAAAATCAACTTTGCATAGCTCCGGAACGAAAACACTTTACCGCCCTTATATTCTCCTTTTACTAAGTCTTCCCCGGTAATGCGCTTAATCGCGTCCACCTGTTCTAGTGCTCTTTTCGGTAAATCCGCGCAAGCATTAACCAGCTTTCCTAATAGCTCTGTCGGAGTAAATCTCTCATTAAGGTCTTGCAAAGTAATGCAGCTTACATTTTCACTCCCTACTGCGTCTATCAAAAGATTTATTGCAGTAGATTTTCCAGAGCCGGGAACACCGATAATAATCATGAACTTTTGCAAGCTCGTGTCTGCCGTCATACAATAGCCACAAAACGCTAAAAACATTTCTCTGTCCTGCGAATCCGGGAAAATCCCTTTTAGAAACTTTTCCACCACAGTGCCGCGATACTGTGCGTTATAATCAAATTCGTGTGGAATCTGGTTAATGGAAAAGTATTCTGGGTCATGTGGCTTCATAATTTCGGATAATGGGTTATACATCCCATTTTTAAAATTAATCCAGTGCGCTGGATACTGGTTGACTTCTTCGTTTTTCTTTGTCAATCTATAATCTGCAAGAATCAAATTGTATACCCGGTTAATTCGCCCAATCGTCACGAGTTCCGGCCAGATAAGTGCTTTTATGTGAGCCTTTAATATTTTTCCGTCTTCATCCCGGATATAATAACCACGCTTGTAAAGATACGGAATCCCATTTAAAACAAACATCTTCAAATACTCATGCGAGATATACTCGGCTATTTTATCGTCAAATATTTCATAAGGGTTGCCGTTCTTACCAATCCTCTGGAAGTCTAGCAGATTGATTTCTTCTTGATTCTCCGCTTCTATCTTTCTTCATCTCCTTTCTACCCCTTTCGTCTTTATGCTGCCTTAAAAATTCCGCAGCACTTTTTCTTGTCTTTTCATACTTTTCTACTTGCTCAGAAGCGATACTATTGTAGTATTCCTCTGCTTTGCTGCATCCTGCTTTTTCCAGTCTGCTTAATGCCTGCTCTGCAAATCCTGGCCATGTCAGTTCATATCCATATATCTGCATGAAGAAATTCTTTGTAAGCCTCATCTTTGGCTGAATGCTGTCAAGTAGAATCTCTCTACTCATCATTAGCTGCAGCACCTCCATAGCATTTCACATTGAAAAATGCAATCGGAATCTTTCCGGCTACGGTTATGTATCCATCCGCTTTCAGTTCTTCATTCAGAGCTTGGACTACTTTATAACCTTTAGCGCGACTTACTCCAAGAATGTCCGCAACGTCCTGCGCTGTATAAAATCTGGTCTTCATGCCTTTTCTCCTTTCTCTGCACCTCTCACACCCCGGTCCGGATGATTAATTTTCAATTAATTGTTCCACTGTTACTCCCAATGCTTTGGCAATCTTCATTCCAACTTCATCAGAACAGCTTTTACCCGCTTTAATATAGCCTATTGTGGCTCTGCTTACACCAGTTAAGGAAGCAAGTTCGCACTGCGTCATGTCTCGCTTAGCTAATTCTGCCACAAGTTTGATTCTGTCAATTCTCATGTTTATCACCTCTTTCCAGATATTCAATTTAATTGTTTATTTAATCGCATATTACAACAATTTAATTGAATTGTCAATTGTAAATTTAATTATTTTGTTTTTTCTATTTACAAATATTCAAATATATTGTATTTTTAACATATAAAAAATAAGGAGAAATATTATGCCCGAAACAGATATTGGAAATATTTTTACAGACAATCTTAAACAATTATTACAGGTAAATAATATGACCTACAAAGAATTAGCGGAGAAAATAGGAGTTAAGGCTTCTTCAGTTTCTATGTGGATGAATGGGAACAGCTTGCCACGCATGGGCACATTAGATAAGTTAGCCGATTTATTTAACATTTCTGTCGAGTCCCTTGTGACTACAAAAAAACAAAACACACCTCAGACTCTCGCTGCTCACTTTAACGGTGATGAATATACAGAAGAAGAACTGGAAGAAATCAAAAACTTTGCAGAATATGTAAAGAGTAAAAGAAACGAACAAAAATAAATGCAGCCCCAAAACGGGACTACATCTACAGATACACACATTGACAATATAATATACTTATTAGGGAAACCGGAAAGGTATGCAGTCATCCGTTCTAGTCCTGCTTGAAAGGGTGACGCTTATGAGTACATATGAAGAATTTATGGTTATTTTAACCGTAGCTCTACTCATTGTAGCAATTCTGAACTATAAAAAATAAGCAAGCTACCTTGTCTCTTGGCCGGAGTAAGTAGCTTGCCTATTATGAAAATAATTTGTAACTATTAACTTTGCACCAGAGCGGATAGGCTTCATCTATCTTCTGGTTTTCCTGCTAAGTATATTATAGTCAATTTCTTATTTTGTGTCAAATGGTAGACACATTATTTTATATATTCTCTTTACCTCTCACACCCCGGTCCGGTTGGGAAAGGAGAATATAGATGCCAAGTTATAAAGATGAAAAGACGGGTACATGGTACTGTAAGTTTTACTATAAGGACTGGACAGGGAATAAAAAACAGAAATTGAAACGAGGCTTTAAGCTGCAACGTGAGGCAAAGGACTGGGAGCGCAGCTTTCTGGAGCAATTTTCCAGTGGCTCAGACATTACCTTTGAGTCTCTCTACCAGAAGTATGTACGCTTCAAAGAGAACCGTGTCAGAGCTTCCACGCTGGAAAATCAATGCAATGCCATAAGGCTGCATATTCTGCCCTACTTTCAGAATATGATTGTCTCAGACATTACTCCTGAGATTGTTGTGGAGTGGCAGAATCAGTTATTAGAAAAACATTTTTCTGCTTCGCATACAAGGCAGATAAACGCTTATTTAAGAATGCTTTTTAAATATGCTGTCGATTATCTAGGACTTGCCAAAAATCCCGTAAAAGCGCAGATATGCAAAGCCACAAAGGGAAAGATAGACTTCTGGACACCTGAAGAGTATAAAGCATTCTCTGAGTCCATCCGGCACAATATCGAACTTTATACTGCTTTTGAAATCTTATTCTATACCGGAATGCGTAAAGGGGAACTACTGGCTCTCACACTGCAGGACATCGATTTTCATGCCAAGACTATAGCCATCACCAAAACGCTTGCTTATGTGGACGGCAAATACGTCATACAGCCACCCAAAACGGTCAAGAGCAATCGAATGATAGATGCGCCACAATTTCTTCTGGATGAAATCAGAACGTACACGGATAAAGTATATAAGTTAGATCCGGAACAAAGATTGTTCCCAAGGTCCCGTGTATGGCTCGGTCAGGCAATCACCTATACTTGTGCTAAGATTGATTTAAAAGCTATCCGTGTCCACGATATAAGGCATTCTCATGCTTCGCTATTAATCAACCTCGGAGCCAATCCCCTGATGATTGCGGAGCGTTTAGGACATGAAGATGTAAAAGTGACAATGAACACCTATGCACATCTGTTCCAGTCTCATCAGAAAGAAATTATGGAAAAACTGGAAAAAGTAAAATATTAGTATCAAATTAGTATCATCAAAAAGAGTGAATCCCTGATTTATTGGGTTTTCGCTCTTTTTCTTTCATTAAAAAGATTATGAAAAGATTGTAAACTCCCCCCTTTTTATAGTATACTGATATTATATTGTTTCAAACAAAAAATGCATAGAAGGATGGGTAGGAAAATGAAAATTGGATTTGATAACGATAAATACTTGAAAATGCAGTCTGAACATATTCGTGAACGTATTAACCAGTTTGACAATAAATTATACTTGGAATTCGGCGGCAAGCTCTTCGATGACTTTCATGCTTCCCGTGTACTACCAGGGTTTTGTCCTGACAGTAAGCTTCGCCTTCTGAAAGAGCTTTCTGATACAGCCGAAATTGTAATTGTCATCAGCGCACACGATATTGAAGTAAATAAAGTCCGTGGAGACCTTGGGATTACCTATGATACCGATTTGCTTCGTCTGAAAGACGAATTTGAAGCCAACGGCTTATATGTAGGAAGCGTCGTAATTACCCAGTATTCTGGTCAGAACAGTGCAAATTTATTCAAAGGCCGCTTGGAGAAACTTGGCATTAAAGTATACATGCACTATGTTATTGACGGATATCCGGCAAATGTCGCCCACATCGTCAGCGAAGAAGGCTTTGGCCAGAACGATTACATTGAGACAAGCCGTCCATTAGTTGTCATTACTGCACCGGGTCCCGGAAGCGGAAAGATGGCGACCTGTCTCTCTCAGCTTTACCACGAACACAAGCGTGGTATCCGTGCCGGCTATGCCAAATTCGAGACATTCCCTATCTGGAATATTCCATTGAAGCATCCGGTAAACCTTGCTTATGAAGCAGCTACCGCTGATTTAAATGATGTCAATATGATTGACCCATTCCATTTAGAAGCATATGGAATTACTACAGTAAATTATAATCGTGACGTAGAAATCTTTCCGGTGCTCCGCACCATGTTTGAACGTATTTATGGGGAAAGTCCTTACAAATCGCCTACAGATATGGGGGTAAATATGGCCGGAAACTGTATTTGTGATGACGAAATCTGCCAGGAAGCATCCAAACAGGAAATTATCCGCAGATACTATCAGACAATGACACGTTTCCTTGCTGGTTCCTGTCCACGTGATGAGGCATATAAGATTGAACTTCTAATGAACCAGGCCGGTATCACTGTTCATGACCGTAAAGTAGTAGACGCTGCCCTCAAGCGTGAAGAAGAAAGCGGTGCACCTGCAGCCGCAATGGAACTGCCTGACGGAAAGATCATTACAGGCAAAACTTCCAAATTACTCGGAGCTTCCGCTGCTCTGCTGTTAAATGCATTAAAAGAGCTCGCAGGCATTGACCATGATGTGCGTGTCATTTCTCCGGAAGCCATTGAACCAATCCAGAAGCTCAAGACAGAATATCTTGGAAGCAAAAATCCTCGTCTGCACCTTGACGAAGTATTGATCGCTCTCTCTATCAGTGCAGCGACCAATTCTGACGCAGAATGTGCACTCCATCAGGTTCCAAAATTAAAAGGATGTCAGGCACATACCTCTGTCATGCTTGCCAATACAGATGTACGCCTTTTCAAACGTCTCTCTATTCAGGCAACCTCAGAACCAAAATACGAAAACAAACCTATTTATCACTAAACGCAATGATGCATAAAAAGGAAGAGCTTTGATTTACCAAAGCTCTTCCTTTTTCATTTACATATCCTCCAAAAGGGCTCTCACATCTTCTTCTCTGGTTGCCCAGCTTGTGCAAAGGCGAATCACACTATGTGTCTCATCGAACCGTTCCTGATAAGTAACCCCATATTTCTTACGGATTTCTTCTAATTTTTTATCCTCAATAATAATGAACTGCTGATTGGTAACACTGTTCATATAGAAACGATAACCTTTCTTTACTAACTCATCTTTTAACAGCATTGCCATATCAATAGCATGTTTTGAAATTTCAAAATACAGTCCGTCTTTGAAAAGTTCTAAGAACTGTACCCCTAGAAGCCGTCCTTTTGCAAGCATCCCACCATGCTGTTTAATGACATAACGGAAATCATTTTTTAACTCCGGATTACGGATAACAAGCGCCTCTCCAAACAATGCGCCCACCTTTGTACCGCCAATATAAAACACATCACAAAGATTTGTAATATCGGGAAGGGTTACATCCGTTCCCGGTGCCATCAGACCATAACCCATGCGTGCACCGTCAAGGAATAAATAAAGCCCGCATTCTTTACACACATCATGCAGTGCCTGAAGTTCTGCCTTCGTGTAGAGTGTTCCAAGTTCTGTCGGATGAGAAATATAAACCATCTTCGGCTGGACAATATGCTCTCTGGATTCATCTCTCCAGTGCAAATCATATGTTTCCTTTACCTGTTCCGCCGTAATCTTTCCATCCGTTCCCGGAAGTGCAAGCACCTTATGTCCCGTTGCTTCAATTGCCCCGGTCTCATGCACATTGATATGTCCTGTATTTGCACAAATTACCCCCTGATAAGAACGGAGTGCTGCGGAAATCACGGTCAGATTCGTCTGCGTACCACCCACCAGAAACTGTACATCTACATCCGATGCTTCACACACCTTGCG
>ERZ825137.4299-NODE-4299-length-14388-cov-5.722877_pt1 | contig 14388 bp, 7 predicted proteins | sample MGYA00519873_ERZ825137 | MGnify/ENA primary metagenome ERZ825137 (study PRJEB31778, sample SAMEA3449190) | human gut metagenome | biome: human gut; feature: human-associated habitat; material: faeces | place: United Kingdom | collected 2010/2012 ...
GATATTGGGACACACAAATGCCTCATTTACGTTGGATACCTATACCCATGTGACCAAAGATATGCGGGAGCAGGCCGCAAATGTCGTTGGAGATTTTCTTGATCAGATCATGTAGGAGGAAATGATAATGACAGGTAGAAGAAAAAATGGAGCGGGAACAATCCGAAAGAGGAAAGACGGGCGCTGGGAGGGGCGTGTTGTCGTATCTTACAAGGAGAACGGTGACCCCGTTACAAAAAATGTCCTGGCAAAAACCAGGACTGAGTGTCAGAATAAACTGAATGAATTGATTGAGAAAACGCTTCCCCCCAGCAAAAAATTGGCTCCGGATATGCCATTTGGCGTGTGGATTGACTTTTGGTATCAGAATTATACCAAACCAGGTGTTCGGGAGTCGACCAGAGATGCATATGAGAATAACATCTATAACCATATTATCCCGGAACTTGGGAAAATACCGCTGAATCAACTGTCTGAAAGTGACTTTCAGCAATTCTATTCAAAAATGCTGAAAAGTGGTCGAGTGATTCGGGTCGAACAATACGGAGAAGGCTTGTCCGCTTCCATTGTCCGAAAGATGCATGTGCTGTGCGGAGCTGCTTTGGAAAAAGCCATTGAGAGTGGCTTCCTGCGAAAAAATCCAAATGTGGGGTGTAAACTCCCACCCAAGAGAGGACCGATGATGCAGATTCTTTCGATAGAAGAAATGCAGCGGTTTCTCATTCAAGCGAAGTACGATGGCCTATATGAGTTATACCTGCTGGAACTCTCAACCGGACTTCGCCTTGGGGAACTGCTGGCACTCCAATGGAAAGATATCAATTTCAAAACCGGAGCGCTGCATGTGTCCAAGCAGTTGACCACAGTACATGGAAAAGCCACGATTTCTGAACCCAAAACACCGGCATCTATTCGGACTGTGTATCTCTCAAAGCCTGTCCTTGAAGTATTGCGTGCGTATGGGAAATCCGTGGACTCCGATTGGATGTTTCCCTCCCAGAGAAGAAATCTGCCCCTGCACCCATCCGCAATCCGAAAACGCTTGAAAGGAACGCTGGAACGGGCGGAATGCAAAAATGTTCGTTTTCACGATTTGCGACACACATTCGCCACCATGGCTCTTGAAAATGGCATGGACGTAAAAACGCTGTCCGAGATGCTGGGGCATGTGTCTGCCGCTACAACGCTGGATGTCTATTCCCATGTGACTGATACGATGGAGAAGCAGGCGGCCATTAAGATCGACAGAAAATTTGGCAAAGGTGATGCCCCGCTGCCCCAGGAAGAAAAACCAAAGTTGATGGATCAGCGAAACTTTCAAGCGGTGGAAGGAAATCGCCGGAGACCAGGCACGGGGTGCCTGCATCAGATCGGGGACCATCTCTGGGAAGGACGTTATTCACGTAGAGATGAAAATGGCAAGAGGATGGCAAAAAATGTTTACGCTAAAACCAAAGAAGAATGCGAAGTGAAGCTTCAAGGACTTATTGCTGAAATGAAGGATCAAGTGCGTTTGGAGGAAAAGCAAAAGGAACAGATTGCGTTGACGATGTGAGGTGGCACAAGACAAGCGGAAAACAAAAATTCAAACAAATATTTATCGCTCCAATACATTATACGGTCCTTTCTATAGGAAATCCAATATCTACACTTACCATCCGGGCATATTTAATGGCGAAAGCTGTATCTGGTGTAAAACCTGGGATAACCTTTGGGAAGAAAGCATTTCCCCACTGGAAGCCCCATAGGTGCCCCAGCTTGAAGCCTACCGTTTCCAGATAGGCGTAGTAATCTTCCATTTTCTGTGCCAGCTCTTGCCGCTCTTGGGAGAAATGCAGGGCGGCGGCGCGGATGGCTTCTTCGGCGGCTCGCACTTTTGGGAGGGATGGGAAGTGGGATTCTCCGTGCAGCTCCTCGTAGTCGGTATGGAGCCGGAGTTTGTTTACCGGGTTCCGGTAACAGTCCAGGTTCCAGCAAAAGCCCTGCCAGGTGACATACAGGAGCTTGGCCGCAAACTGCGTTTCCAGAGCCTCCGCAAAGGTGTGATCGGAGAGCTGCGCTGCGGCCTGGTCATAGGCCAGCTGTTCTTCCGCATAGGCGGGGTCAACCTGGGCCAAGGTGGTTTTCAGCTCTTGGAGGAGCTGCTTATCGGTTTCCGTGCATTGTGTGAGTGACATTCGATTGCCTCTTTCCATTAGAATTTCAGAAAACTTGTTCTTAAATATTTACAAGTAGTTCTAACGGAATTATAATAAAGAAAAAGCCGTGTCGAAGTCAGTCGAATGATGGGAAAAGAAAACCAGCAGGCAATCTTTTTGGGATCGCTTGCTGGTAAGGTCAGCCGTTTTCGTGGTAGGCTTCAATATAGGCTTTTACGCAGTGATAGATTTTGCGCCGCTCCTTGGCCGGGAGGTCTTTCAGCAGGTCGTCCAGTTCCGAAGGAACGGAATCGGCAGAGTGGTCGATGACATCCTGGAGCAGTGTATCGGCAGACACATCCAGGGCATTGGCGATATTGCAAAACGTATCCATCTTGGTGGGCTTATAGCCCCGCTCAATTACGCTGACGTGCATAGGTGTTAAATCCACCAACTCGGCCAATGCCTCTTGGGTCAGTCCCTTTGCCTCACGGGCTGCTTTGATTCGCCGCCCTATCGCCTTCATGTCCATGGTTATCATCCCCTTAGAATGAGATTTAATTCTAAAAGATAGTATAACCGTGGGAAGGAAGAAAACACAGAATCCACTGTGCTTATAGTAAATACAATAGAATTAGTATTCGATTTTTTTACAAATCGACACCGTTCGACATACGGCCTGGGGAATTGGGAGTATAATAAAGGCAACAGAATAGCGGGATTAGGTGGTAGAAATAAAAAAACTTTCGTCAAGTGATCCCCTTAATGAAAGATACCTTGATTTTCCCTACAGCGGCTGCGTATTTTGCGTTTTTCCAGACCAGACACATGACGGCGATAGCGCTTTTTACGCAATGCCGGATAAAGTGCTTGCGGCTTCCAGTGCTGAGCGTTTGGCGGCCATGGATGGGTGGACATACATTTTCAGCGTGGTCTGAATGTTGGCGTGGCCCAGGATTTCCGACAGGGATTTCACGTCCATGCCTCCCTCTATGCAGCGGGTAGCAAAGGAATGGCGAATCGTGTGGTAGTTCCGGGTCGGAATATCCAGTGATTTCAGGAACCCCTGGAACCGGTATTGAAGCGTCCTTGGCTCCATGGGCTTGCCTGTGCCGGTGAATACATAGCAGTCATTGGCATTCTTGTGTGGACTTAGCAGAGAAAGCATTTTCGCCGTCAAAGGGATCGTTCTCACGGAGCAGTCGCTTTTCGGCGTTTGAATGACCAATTCGGTATGGCCGCCGTAGTTGATGCGGTAGGCCGTTCGCCGGATGTGCAGCAGGCCGGAGGAAAAGTCAATGTCCGACCACCGCAGGGCGCATACTTCCCCCAGCCGGATACCGGTTTCCAGGCAAAGCAAATACGTCAGCTTTTCCATGTTCGGGCGGTACAGCGCCGCGGCGGAAATCCGTTGGCTCTCCCAGGAAGTGAACACATCTACACGCCTCTGTTTGACTGATGGGGCGTGTATTTCTTCTGCCCCACGGTACTGAAATTTCTGCCTTGCCAGCTTCAGCGCGGATTTGACCAGGACGCAAATATCATTCACGGTCTTAGGGGCCAAACCCCGGCCATCCAGCCGCCCGGAGCGCAGTTTCTTCCGCACGAAGGAATCCAGCCGTTCTTCCGTCAGGTCGCAGACCCGGCAGCTCCCAAGCTCCGGCTGGATGTGCTGCTCGATCAGCGCCCGGTATCGTTCCCGGCTGGTTGGTTTGATCTCCCTGTTCTCCAACTGCCAGCAGACGAAAAGCTCTTGAACCGTCATGGTGCAGCCCCGCAATTGCTGTTTCCGGTTCTCCTCCCTGTGGGCTAGGAGCCTCTGGCGCAGTTCTGCGTAAGAGGCCCCGTAGACAGAGCGATAAATGGCTCTCCCATCCGGCTTGCGCCCTGTGATATACCGGCCCTCCCATCGGCCATCCTTGCGCTTATAGATGTTTTCTCCTCGCTTCGGCATAGGCGTTCCTCCCAGTGACCATGTTTTTGACGGCGAGTACAAATACCAAGAGCTTTTTCGTGACTATTCTGCATAAAATTCTTATTGGCTTTTATGACAGAATGAACAAAGAAATTAGATTCACTACAAAAATGAACAATCACAGGCAATTCTCATTGACAAAAAACGAACTTATGTTATAATAGGCATGAACGAATGGGGTCGTGCGCCTATCTATCAGCTTTCGTCAAGGGGATCACTTGACGAAACCGATACATTCTCTTGGCCTCTTGTGCGTCGTACATAGTATGGCACAGAAATTCGTTTCTTAACAACTAAATGCTGCATGGTGTCACGCGTCTGTGGTTTTCGCAGATGTGGAGATCAGGGAATCCGGTGAAATCCCGGTGCTATACCCGTAGCTGTAAGCGCAGAATGTTCGCACCCTTAACGGAGTGATCCGGTCATTGGGGAAACCTGAGAAGGCTGGGTGCGGGCGCTGGCGGAGTTGCCCGCTGTGATGCGCGAGCCAGAATACCGACCGTGTGAGAACCCGGAGCGCGTCCCTGAAATGGGATGAAGGAAGGCAGGATGTGAGAACAATCGGTCACGCTGGCAGAAGTCTGCCCGTGTGGCTTTTTCTTTTGCCGGACAGCTGAATAGGTTTTGTGGCCCGCTTTGCCGCGGGCTGAACAAGGGAAGCCGGTGTGAATCCGGCGCAGACGCGCTACTGTGAAAGTTGATATGGGCTTTGCATTCATGCCATTGCGAAAGCGAGAAGGCGCAAAGCTGACGAAGCCAGGAGACCTACAAAACCAAGGACGATCTTTGGACGCGAGGTACACCGCAAGATCCCACCCAAACGGAGGCACTGCGCCTTGACGATGGAGGGATACGGTGTGAGCAAAAAGGACAAGCCCCATTATTTTGACCCGCAGAAGTGGAAACAGCAGAAGCTGGAAGCCATGACGGACGCTGCCGTGCGGCAAAAGAACGCCGCATTTGTGGCAGCGCACCGGAGCGACACGGACGAGCAGCTGATTGCCTACGTCCGGCAATCAGCTCAGGAGCTGGGACACACGCCCTACCCGAGAGAGATCTTCGGGGGCGCTATGATTTACGAGCGCTTCGGCACATGGTCAAAGGTGCTGAATGCCGCTGGGCTGCCCTATCCGACGCACAAGGTCAGCGAGAGAGGCTGCCGCATCTATCGTCAGACGATGAAAGAACAGGTTCGCGTTTTTGATAAACTGCGGGCTGAAAAAATGGAAACGGTTCAGGCCGCGAGCGCGGAGAGAAACGCGGCGGTGCAGGCCGAGAAACAGGCCCGCATAGAGCGGGACGCCCGGTGGGGAGAAGCCCACGGGGATATGACTGACGATGAAATTCTGGAATACCTTCGCACCTGCGCGGAAGCGCTGGGTCACGCCCCTTATTCCTACGAGGTAGAGGGCGGGCGGTACATTGCGGAGCGGTTTGTCAGCTGGTCGATCGCATTGACCGAGGCAAAGCTGCCGCTGCCGAAGGGAATCCAGAAGCCGAGACGGGAACAGAAATTGGCGTTTCTGGCGAGGAAAAATGGGTGTCAACCGGGGAATCCCCCGGAGACATATACAGGTTAATCCGATTCTGGCAACACAATCAAAACTGAATGTGCGATGATATGAGCGTGTCTTTTTGGATGTGTAACCTCCAATGATTGCCCCACATGATAGGAGCGCTGGATGGGTGCGACCTACATCATTTTGATGCTACCGGCAGAAATGTCGTGAGCATAAATAAAAATCTGAAAGGATGGAAAAATTATGAAGCACATGAGAAAAGCACTGTCCCTGTTCCTGGCACTCGCAATGATTATCTGCTTTGCTGTGCCTGCCTTTGCGGCCGATACGGATACCGCAACCGTAACGGTTTATGTTACGACGGGAATGTTCACGCCGGGCGGATATGACCCTGACCATGGCACTTTTCTGGAGCAGGAATTTAGAAACCAAGAAACTCTCAGTGATCACCTGTTCAATGGCTGCGAAGCTGCCGAACTTGATGGTGTAACGATTGCGGCTATGTTCGAGTTTACCCGGCCAGTATATGGAAAAGAAGCAAATTATAGCGAAAATGCGAATGTGCTTGACGCGATTATTTGCGCATTGATGGCAAACGGTCTGGAGGCCACGGGCGGTTGGGACAGCGTAAATGTTCCTAATGGTGGTTATGTTCACAGTGTTACCCCTGGCGGAATTCCCACTGGCGGGGCGACTACCGAAACAATCAACGGCGTTGAATACACAAAGTACTATGGTAACGGCTGGCGGATTGCGATTGGGCAGAACGGCGTGTTTACTACCCCGGCGCTGTATGGCACATCCTACAACATTGAGGATGGCATGACGATCGTGTTTGACCTGAGCGATTACGTTATCTACGAGTAATTCCTAATCTGACTGGGAGGGGCGGCAGCCCCTCCCAGTTTTTACTGTCAGGGGGGTATCCTACATGAAAAGTGGATTGAAACGCGCCCTTTCCATTCTCCTTGCAATTGCACTGATGCTGCCTAATTTTTCAATCGCGATACAGGCGGAGGAAGTAGGCAAAGCGGAAGTTATTCAGGAAGCCAATTCACGTTCGCAAGATGCGGAATTGGTTCTTGACGACAGCAGCGATGATATAAGGGCATTAAAAAGAACCGATGGATATGTCAGCAACGATGAAATATTTGATGAAGAAGTCAATATTCCCGTAACGGGAGTTTATTTAGATAGAAGCGAATTAAAAGTGAAGCTGGGGGACGCTGCTGTTACATTGAATGCAGTGGTTGAACCGGAGAATGCTTCAGATTCTAGTTTGCAATGGGAAAGTTCCGATCCTGAGATTGCTTCAATTGATCAAGGGATTGTTACTTTCAATACTCTTGGCACTTGCGAGATTACGGTTACTGCGGCGGACGGACAATATAAGGCGACCTGTGTTGTCACCGTTGAGGCAGATGACGAAGTGCCGGCGGTTGAAAGTAACGGTGACGAACTTGTTGCGGTTACCGGAATTGCGTTAAATACGAAAAAACTTGATATGCTGGTGGGTGGCCAAGCGGAAACGTTGACGGTAGAAGTATCGCCCTCCAATGCTTCGGATACTACTGTAATATGGGAATCGTCCGATCCTTCGGTCGCAACTGTAGAAGACGGTGTTGTGACTGCAGTGGGGATGGGCGTTGCCAGTATTTCTGTGAAGACCGCAGATGAAGTTTATGAGGATGTATGCGAGGTAACGGTTTGGAATAGCTGCGGGGATGACGCAAAGTGGCGGGTTGAAAATACCTCGACGCTCATTATTGCGGGTGAAGGCGCTATCAGTGACTCCGCAAGTGCAGTAAAACAGCCATGGGCAAGCGTTAAAGCAAAAATTACGACGGTTCAAATCGGAAGCGGCATCACGGTTATTGGCAAATACGCATTTGCGATGTTCTCTAAACTGGAGAGCTTTGAAATCTCAGAAGACAGTACGTTGACGGAGATTGCGGCAAATGCCTTTATGGCCACGGCAAAACTCACAGAAATTTATTTGCCGAATACCTTAAACAAAATTGGCGATACGAACATTGCAAGTAAAAATATTCATTTTGGTGGAACTGCGTCTGAGTGGGAGGCACTTAATTATACAGGAAAAAAGAAAGTTTACGTTTTAGACGAGACGGGGCAGGAGATCGAGTATACGGCGGATCCTTACAACGGGAAATGCGGAACCAATGCCACATGGCATTTTGATGTTGAAACCGGTGTTTTGACAGTATCGGGTTCCGGACAGATGTCAGACTATACTTCCGCAAGCGGGGCTCCTTGGTATGCATTAAAAAGTCAAATTAAAAAGATTGTAATTTCTGACAGTGTCGAGTCTGTTGGCAACAATGCTTTTCGGGAGTATCCAAACCTTACCGATGTAATCTTAGCCAGTACCGTTACAAAGATTGGAACGTATTCGTTTGCTACGAATGTTGGACTGAGTGAAATAGACTTAGCAAATGTAAAGACCATTGGCGATAATGCTTTTTTGGAATGTTCCGGTTTTACCTCTATAAATTTGCCCAACGCGGACAGCATTGGGGAAAGCGCTTTCCTGAAATGTACGGGGCTGGAAAACGTGATGCTGGGAAGCGCCGAGCATCGCGTGACGAAAATTGGGAAAAGAGCATTTAATATCTGCACGAATCTTAAGAGTATTGACCTATCTCATGTTGACGAGGTGGGTGAATATTCGTTTGAGGAAAGCAAACTTGAAAGCGTTAACCTTGATGGAGTAAAAACCATTGGGCAATATGCGTTTAACAAGTCGGCTGAACTTAAAGTAATCACCGTGGGCGATGGACTGGTATCGATCGGGCAGTCTGCCTTTTCCAAAACAGCTGTTGAATCAGTGAAAATCCCCGGTACGGTAGAGACAATAGGAATTTACATCTTTTCCGGATGTGAAAACCTGAAAAATGTATCTGTTGATGAAGGCATTACATATCTTCCGAAGGGATGCTTTAGCGGAGATATCGCTTTGGAGGAGATATCGCTTCCGCTAACTCTTAAACAAGTTGGGGATTACGCACTTGACAGATGTGAGGCTCTTAGCAAAGTAAATTATTCAGGGACAAAGCAACAGTGGGAATTGGTATCGGTTGGAGAAAACAATGAGCCGCTTATTGCACTGATGGGTCGGCATATTGTCGCTGTAACTGGTATTTCTTTAGATAAACAGGAACTGAAAATGACTTTGGGCGGAAGCATAGAAACACTTATTGCAACAGTGCTTCCGGAAGACGCGGACAATAAAGAGGTCACTTGGAGTTCAGATAATGAAGAAGTAGCCAGTGTTGATCCATTCGGGAAAGTGACAGCGGTTGGCGAAGGTACAGCCAAAATCACTGCTACAACGGTTGACGGCGGATTTACGGCCAACTGCGAGGTAACAGTAGCCAATCCGGATCCGGAAATCGATCTGAGTACATTTGTTTTTACCCTCAGCTATTCCGAAATGTCTGACGAACGGTTTCAGTATACGGATCTCCCTATAACAAAGCAGGATGATGGAACGTTTGTGCTGCTGGCTCCAACTTATGTGATTGGTGGTATTCAAGATTATCGAAATTTACCCACGATCACTGTAAAAGCTCCAGAAGAAGTAGGTAAAATATACACGGTTACATATAATGCGTATGATTCTGCTTCGGGGGAGAGCCTTGGCGAAAAGACGGTTACATCCGAAAATGGACAGGTTTTACTGGATGGTTACTATAGCCGCACAGGAAAGCCGGATTATACACGATATGATGAAGTAACAGGCTTTTTTCATAATCTAGAGTATTCCGATTTCGTTTTTAAGGTTGAAGGAAGCGACTACACGTATAGGGCTTGTTTGTCTCTTTATAATGATCTGAAACGGATTTCTGTTACGAATAAAAGTGATATTGTTGAACCTGAACGAGTCATCAAAAAAATTTCGGACGGGACATACGAGGTCGTACTGACAAGAGGAATTAAATACGCAATTTGGGCATCTGGAGGTATTCGAAAAACAAATTTCACCAATAGTATTTCCTATTTCTCAAAAGCTGATGCAGCCGGCGAAACGGCTACCACTGTTGAGTATACGCCTGGCTCTGAAGCAGAAACCGACTTTACTATTCGGATTACGAATGAAGAACCAACCTATAATATAGCGGACCGGACCTATAAACTGCATGTGGTGGTGGAGGATCCTCCGGAGGAAAAGGTAGAGTTCGAGGCATATCAATTTTTCGTAAACGATGAAGAAATTCAGGTGACGTACAATGAAAAGCTCAAGGCGTGGGTGATTCCGCAGCTAACCCAATATGATAAGTTTACATTTAAAGCTGCTGTTAAGAACACAGATGATACAGCAGTGTATGAATGGACACGGGGTATGGGTGCCAATCGAACTGTGATAGATGGCGCTACTACAAATGAGGTAAGTGTTGACACCAGTTCTACCAATGTGTTTACGTATATCATAGATGGAAAAGTCACCTGTAAAGGACAAACGATTAGCTTACCTAGGATTAGGGTATCAAAAATCAATGCGGTGGAATTGCCAAAGCCGGAGATCGTTCAACAGCCAGTTGGAGGAGATGTCTTTGTTGGCACGGAAAGCCCCATATCTGTGGTTATTAAAAAAGCGAATGAAGGCGTGCCTAAATTCTTATGGTATGAATGCGAAGACAGTGAAGGAACGAACGGAAAGCCCATTGAGGGGTCTGGTACATGGACATCCGAAGAGACCGGAATAAGAAGCGCTTATATCCCTGACTCAACAAAAGTTGGTACGAGATGGTATTACTGTGAAATTTATCTTACTTACCAAGGAATTGTTGGAGAAAAGGTAACGTCGGCCTGCGCTGAATATACAGTCAAAGCGCTGGAATGGCCGTTGAAGGGAGAGGGATCGGAGAAAAACCCATATATCATCGTAACGGCTGATGACCTCGAAGCGATTCGCTCAAGTGTTGCAAATGGTAATTCTTTTGCAGGTATTTATTTCCAGTTTGCAGACAATGTTACGCTTCCAGAGGGGTGGACACCCATTGGATGCACGAAAGATGGAAGCGACAAAATTGATGCAGGCAATAATCTGAACGCATTTTCTGGGAACATAGACGGAAATGGCAAGACTTTGACAGTACCTGTCGATGGTCTTCCCCTGCTGGGATATGTAAGGGAAGCATCCATTAAAGACTTAAACATCTATGGTGAAAAAATTGCCGGTTATGGACTGGTTAATAATTGCCAAGGTGTGGGCTTGTCCGGCAGCTGTATTGTTATTGACCATGTAACACTTAAAAGTGGAACACAGACGTTAAAATCGGGTCTCGTCGGTTCGGTTTTGTCCAGCGAAAATGGGTTTGCTGGCTGTAGTGCAGGGTTTATGACTACAATCCGCAACTGTGTAGTTGAGCGTGGAGCCGTAATCGGATACACGGGAACAGAAAATCAAATTGGTTCGTTTGCCGGAAAACTGCAAGGTACCATCGAGAACTGTGTTAGTTACGCAACCGTGCGAGGGGCCAATTATGTAGGCGGTCTCGTAGGTGCGAAAGATAATGCAATGGGTACCTGCGAAGTTACGAATTCTGATTTCCATGGTAGTGTTGAAGGAGATTCCTATGTAGGCGGTGTTGCGGGAGGCCCGTATTGGGGTGCTGCCGCGCCGAATGCGTACCGTTTGACAATAGCAGGATGTAAAGTGGACGGCACAGTATCCGGGAAAAAATACGTGGGCGGTATCATTGGTGGTGATACAAAGGTAGCTCAGGCATGGAATAGCTACTCTATCATCGGCAACACATTCTCGGGAACGGCAACTGGCGACGAGTATGTAGGAGGAATTATTGGATATTATGAGAGCTTGAATAAGTTCGATAACATCCAGAGCAATACATATTCTGCCGGTGGAGACGTAAAATCGGGAATCGGATTTGTACATTACGTGGATACAAATTATAAGAATCCCACGCATCCAAGTGGAACGATTGTGTTTAACACTGAGACGGATGTCAGTGGCGCCCCAGCCGTAAACGGCTGTATCTGGCAGAAGAATCACAATCGTACTGATGATCCTCTCGGAAAGGATGCGGACAAGTTAGCAAGAGCAATCGGCGGTGACGCTGAAGCTGTATGCTATAAACTCGTTGCCTCCGGTCAATACAAGACCCAATACGCAGTTGGCGAAGATTTGGATTTGAACGGAATTAAATTGACGGCGTATTGGACAGACGGAAAGACAAGTCAAGTTGATCTAAGCGATGTAGAAATCAGCGGATACGACAAGAATGAATCGGGTAAGCAAACAGTTTTTCTGACGTATAAAACGGCAGCTTGCGAAATTTCTATTGTCGTAATACCCAAGTCAACAAAGATTACAGTTTCCGTGTCTATCTATGGAGACAGCAAGCACGGTGCATCCGGTGGAGTTCATGGACTCGCTATGGGCGGATTAAGTCTATGGGCCAGCGAACCCAATATGGAAGCGGACACAACGGAAACGGTATGGGATGTCTTGAAGCGTGTATTCTCGAAGCACAGCATGAGTGTTGACGCAAGCGATAATAATCAATATAATACCATTTACATTGCGTCCATCAACGGCCTTGGAGAATTTGACAATGGCAAGCTCTCCGGCTGGATGTACACCGTTAACGGAACCCATCCGGATGTTGGCGTATCGGCTCGGTATTTGAAGCAAGGTGATGAAATCATCCTGCACTATACCGATGACTACACCAAAGAAGAGGGTGGAATGACTCCTATTGAGAAACCCGGCACAGCCAAGGATGTCATCGACCTGATCGATAAGATCGGCACCGTGTCCTTCACCGACGCCTGCAAGGCGAAAATCGACGCGGCACGGAAAGCCTATGACGCTCTGAGTACGGAAGAAAAGGAAAAGGTCACAAACTACAAGAAGCTCACTGACGCCGAGGATCAGTACAAAAAGCTGAAAGAGGCGGACGACAAGGCCAAAGCCAAAGCGGTAGACGACCTCATTTCCAAGATCGGCACGGTCACGATCAACAGCGGCGCGGCCATCAACGCCGCATGGGACGGCTACAACAAGCTGACTGCTGAGCAGAAGGAACTGGTCACGAAGCTCTCCACCCTCCAGGAAGCCACCCGGAAGTGGAACCAGCTCAAGGCCGACGAGGTTATCAAGCTTATTGACAAGATCGAAGACCCCGTCACGGAAAAGAGCAAGACCAGTATTGAAGCTGCCCGCAAGGCTTATGACGCTCTGACCAAGGATCAGAAGAATCTGGTCACGAACGTCAAGAAGCTCACCGACGCCGAGACCGCCTATGCGAAGCTCACGGCTTCGGAAGAGGACAAGGAAAAGGCGCAGGAGGTCATCGACCTCATTGACAAGCTGAAGGACGTGACCCCGGATTCCGAAAAGGATATCGAGGCCGCCCGCAAGGCTTACGATGCCCTGACCGACCTGCAGAAGAAGCTGGTTGACAACTACGATGTTCTGACCACCGCCGAGACCAAGCTTGCCATGCTGAAGGCCATGGGCAAGGTCAGCGATCCCTACATCACCACCGGCGACTACATGGAGGCTTTGGGTACGCCCAGCGTTGGCTCCACCGGCGGCGAATGGATGGTCATCGGTCTGGCACGTTCCGACCGGAATGTCCCCGGCGTGGAGAACTACTACAAGAAGGTTCTGGAGTATGTGGCCGAGAACATCGACCCCGAAACCGGACGGCTCCACAAGGCGAAATCCACGGATAACTCCCGGATCATTCTGGCGCTGACGGCCATTGGCCGCGACGTGACCAACGTGGGCGGCTATGACCTGCTGCAAGGCTTGAGCGATCTGGACTTCGTGAAGTACCAGGGCAACAACGGCCCCATCTGGGCGCTGCTGGCGCTGGATTCCGGCAACTACCCCGTACCCACCGGCGGCACCGTCACCCGTCAGGCGCTCATTGATGAAATTCTGCGTGTGCAGACCTCCGACGGCGGCTGGACTGTCTCCGGCGACAAGGCCGATTCCGACATGACCGGCATGGCGCTGACCGCTCTGGCTCCCTATTACACGAAGGATCTGAAGGTACAGGAGGCCATCGACAAGGCTGTCGCGCGGCTCTCCGAGATGCAGGACGAGGACGGCGGCTACTCCACCTCCTACGACGGCACGACGAAGATTGCCACCAGCGAATCCATTTCTCAGGTCGTTACCGCACTGTCCGCTCTGGGCATCAATGCGGATACCGACCCCCGGTTCGTCAAGAACGGTAACTCTGTCATTGACGCGCTGCTGCGCTACTATGTAAAGGGCGGCGGCTTCAAGCACGTCATGGACGGTGAACTGGACGGCATGGCCACCGAACAGGCGTACTACGCCCTGACGGCATACTACCGCTTCCTCACCGGAAAGACCAACCTCTATGACATGACCGATACCATCAACAAGGGCGGCGATCCTGTAGAGGTAGAACCTACCGTTCCTGCCACCACCGAGCCTGCGGAAGTGGAGCCTGCCAAGACCAACTTCCCATGGTGGATCCTTGTGATCTGCGTTGTCGGCGGCTGCGGTCTGGGTATGGTTATCGCAATCGTCATCATTCCCAAGTTCAAGAAGAAAGACTGATTTGACCCCGCTGGGGGTGGGTTATCCTGCCCCCAGCAAAGAAAGAAGTGCTGCTGATTAGCTTACCCCCTACCGCTGGCGGCAGCTCTGCCTGTGTGGCAGAAACCAACTAACCTAACGAAAGCCGGATCATCCCACGCTGCTCAGGATTCCCCCTCTGAGTTTGCCCAG
>ERZ825137.4303-NODE-4303-length-14383-cov-4.404941_pt1 | contig 14383 bp, 9 predicted proteins | sample MGYA00519873_ERZ825137 | MGnify/ENA primary metagenome ERZ825137 (study PRJEB31778, sample SAMEA3449190) | human gut metagenome | biome: human gut; feature: human-associated habitat; material: faeces | place: United Kingdom | collected 2010/2012 ...
TTAAAAATAAGGTAGACAAAATCTGGACGGACATCTGGGCGGGTGGCATCACGAATCCGCTGACCGTTATTGAGCAGCTGACCTATCTCATGTTCATCCGGTCGCTGGACGAAAAGGAGCTTGCCACCGAAGAGTTTGAGAGCATGGCGGGCGAGAAGATGGAGCACATCTTCCCCGCCAGTGCGGCAGGCCAGTCCATGCGGTGGAGCAAGTTCAAGGACAAGGACTCCCGCGAAATTTTCCTGACCATGCAGCAGCGGGTGTTCCCGGCCATCAAAAAGATGAAGTACGGCCGCCTGCCGGATTTTGACGAGAACGGCGAGCTGATGGAAATCGAGGACGACCCCACCCGCCCAGACGAGGGCAACACCGCCTTTGCACGGTACATGGACGATGCCATGTTCCTCATCCCCACGCCGCAGGTGCTGCAAAAGATCATCACCGGGCTGGAGGATCTTTACACCCACGACATCGCCGACCTTGATATGCAGGGCGATCTGTACGAGTATATGCTGGGCAAACTGGCAACAGCGGGTCAGAACGGCCAGTTCCGCACGCCCAAGCACATCCGCGACATGATGGTGGAGCTGGTGCAGCCCACGCCGGACGACTTTATCTGCGACCCCGCCTGCGGCACGGCGGGCTTTCTGGTGTCCAGTGCGCAGTACCTCCGCGCCCACTACGAGGACAGCATGACCCCGGAGCAGTGGCAGCATTTTGCCGGCCCGATGTTCACCGGCTTTGACATGGACCGCACCATGCTGCGCATTTCGGCCATGAACCTGATGCTCCACTCCATCACGAACCCGGAGATCGACTACAAGGACAGCGTGTCGAAGCAAAACTCCATTTGCAGCAAGTATACCGTCTGCCTTGCGAACCCGCCGTTCAAGGGCACTGTGGATGCCGAGAGCATCAACGACGACCTGAAGGCAGTCACCAACACCAAAAAGACGGAGCTTTTGTTCCTTGCGCTCTTCCTGCGGATGCTCAAAACCGGCGGACGCTGCGCCTGCATCGTGCCGGACGGCGTGCTGTTCGGTTCCAGCAAGGCGCACCAGAGCATCCGAAAAGAACTCATTGAGAACCACCAGCTGCGGGCGGTCATTTCCATGCCCTCCGGCGTGTTCAAGCCCTACGCAGGCGTGTCTACGGCGGTGCTGGTGTTTACCAAGACCGGCGCGGGCGGCACCGACAAGGTGTGGTTCTATGACATGAAAGCCGACGGCTTCTCGCTGGACGACAAGCGCACCGAGGTGAAGGAAAACGACATCCCGGACATCATCGCCCGGTTTCAGAACCTTGATGCCGAAACTGACCGCAAGCGCACCGAGCAGAGTTTCTTTGTGCCCAAAGAGGAGATTGCCGCCAATGGGTATGATTTATCCATCAATAAGTACAAAGAGACCGAGTATGTGCCGGTGGAGTACCCCTCGACCACGGAGATCCTTGCCGACCTGAATGAGCTGGAAATGGAGATCACCAAGGGTCTGGCAGAGTTGGAGGAGATGGTGTGATGGCGAAGTTGGGAGAGGTTTGCATTCAGATTACAGATGGTAGTCATAACCCGCCATCGGGTGTTGAACAGAGCGAGTACCTGATGCTGAGCTCTAAAAATATCGATGATGACTTTATTACATTGGATTCGCCACGATTTCTTTCACATAGTGACTACATCGCAGAAAATAAGCGAACAACCGTTAGCGAAGGCGATTTGCTAATGACGATTGTAGGAACGATTGGCCGAGTTGCAATTGTTCCGGCAGGGTTGAATGGAATTTGTTTACAGCGGAGTGTTGCAGTAATCAAGCCTAATAAAGAAATTATAAATAATCGCTATTTAATGTATCAGCTCCAAAATATGCGGTCTTTTTTAGAAAAAGAAGCTCGTGGTGTAGCACAGAAAGGAATTTATCTCAAACAGGTCAGTCAACTAGATATAAAGCTCCCGGAGCTTGAACAGCAAAAGCAAATTGTAAAAGTGCTAGATAAAGTAACCGAGTTGATTTCCCTCCGCAAACAGCAACTTACCAAACTGGACGAGCTGGTAAAGGCACGATTTGTGGAGATGTTTGGAACATTTCCGGCAAATCCATTTAGATGGAGTATAGGAAAAATTCAAGATGTTGTTTCAGATGTACGATATGGTTCTAGTCGTCCTGCCGTAGAAGGTGGAAAATATCCATATTTAAGAATGAACAATATTACATACAGTGGTGAGTTGGACTTGCGCGACACAAAGCGAATCGACATTCCGGATAGTGAACTGGACAAATGCACGGTTCGTCGAGGCGATGTTCTGTTTAACAGAACAAACAGCAAAGAACTTGTTGGAAAAACCTGCGTGTACAATCGAGATGAATTGATGGTGCTTGCGGGGTTTGTAATTAGAGTACGTGTTAATGAGAGGATACGATCGGAGGTTCTTTCTGCATTTCTCAATATGGATTTCTCAAAACGAATGCTGATTGGTATGTGTAAAACGGCAATCGGACAAGCAAATATTAATGCGAAAGAACTGCAAAATATTGACTTATATATACCACCAATTGAATTGCAAGATCAATTTGTGACTTTGAAAAACAAAATAGATCAGCAAAAGCAGACCGTACAGCAAAGTTTAGATAAGCTGGAACTGTTGAAAAAAGCGCTGATGCAGGAATATTTTGGGTAAAAGGGTGTGCAATGGTGGATTTTAGCGGTATAATGGAAGAAAATACAGAAAGTGGTGGCTAAAATGACAGATTATGAACGTTTTAAGAAAATTTATGATGATATTGATGTTCTAATTGAGCATCGGGTAATAACTTCTTCTCAAGAATTTATTAGCTGGAAAACAAGAGCGGAACGCTTTTTAAGAACCCACTATGGAGAAAACAGCAAAGAAGCTGTGGATTTTGGAAATACACACTTTTCCTTGATGATTTATACATTTAACGAAACAGAGAGTGATTATATAGAAGCATGTAAAAGTGGTTTGGTAGAAAGCAAAGCAGTATTTGAAGTGTACCTAGAAGAACTGAAAGAAAATGACGTCACACCAGACAATGAAGCCACACAGGACAACAGCATTTCTAAAAGTAAAGTCTTTGTCGTTCATGGACACGATGAAGCTCTAAAACAAGAGGTTGCACGCATTGTTGAAAAGCAAGGGCTTGAGGCCATTATTTTAAGTGAGCAAGCAAACCAAGGAAAAACTATTATTGAGAAGATTGAAGAAAATGCGGACGTTGGCGCTGCGATTTGTTTATTTACGAAAGACGATTATGGAAGAGCAAAAGACGCTTCTGAGGATAAGTTAAGAGCACGGCAAAATGTTGTATTTGAGGCGGGCTACTTTATGGGAAAGTTAGGACGCGGGAATGTTATCATCGTGGCAGATAAAGATTTAGAGTTGCCGTCCGACATGCAAGGTGTTGTTTACACTGATTCCAAAAACTGGAAAATTGAAGTTTTACAGGGACTTGATAAAATTGGCTATGCAGTAGATTTCAACAGGCTGTTTAAAAGATGAAACTTTAAGGTGGGTTTATGATAAAATGTGATTGCAAATATGATAGAGAAGATGACTAGAGTTGAATTCAAGGTCTTTATATACCCAGATAATGAAGAAGAAAAAGCGTTTCGAAAGAAAATAAAAGAAAAATTTGATGCGATACCAGTACAGTGGTGCGTAGAAGGGAAAAAAGTAAAAACCATTTCAAAAGTTGGGTTCAAACGCAGAGTTTGGAATAGTTGTATATTAAAAGATTTACAAGAACAATTAAAAGAAAATCCAATGAAATCCGAAATAGCAGAAGAATATAGAGAGCAGTATGCAATCAGACAGGAAAGTATTGCGATTATTTCATTTGATACAAAAATGGATATGATTACGGATGTAAAAAACAATGATATCTGGCTCCCAGAAGGTACTTGGAAGTTTGACAACCGAGCAGTAGGCCATAAGCGCTACCGCAAACAATACCAGTTAGAGCGCTTGGATGACTTCTACTACGATGTACTTTCAAAGATATCGCTTGCATTTGTAATGGCTGTATTGCTGACATGTCCGCAATTTCATGTTGGGCATACTGAAATTTGGATAAAAGGGAAAAAATACGACTCTGAAAATTATTTAACAGAGATTTTTCCGGCAGATACTTTTGGAGAGTATAGAAGACTTGTGAAAACCGAACTGTCATTTGAAGAGACATTTTACTGGATAAGAAATCATACGAGTTTATTCGGAAACATGAAAAAGACTCCGGTAATGTTTTCAACACTTACCTATATTTTCAACAGGAATTTTCATGAAAGCTTAATATACTCAACAATCGGTCTTGAAAGTGTCTACTCACCGGGAAAATCAGGAATATCCTCCGCTCTACAAAAAAGAATAACGACATTTTTTCCATCAGTGGAGAAAGAGCAAATTCGAAACATATATAATTTGCGGTCTAAATTTGTTCATGGTGAAATGATGATCGGAAACTATAAAATGATCGATGAAATAGTTGAAAATGAAATTGCAATAGAAAAAGAAACTCTATTAGCTATAATACTTTTGTTAGAAACCGTTCGAATACTAATTTCACAAAATGCCGAAAAAATCGATTTTAAAGAAAGCATTTCGTATTCTTTCCGATAAGATAATAAATTCAGAAAGGAGCTTTCCTCATGTCCAACTTCTCCTATCTCTCCACCCACCCCGAATACTCCCTCTTCGCATCTGCTGCCATCGAGGCCGAGAAAGTGTTCTCCACCTCCCCGGCGATGTGCGCGGTGGGGTGCCGGAAGGCGTTGGAGCTGGCGGTGAAGTGGGTGTATGCGGCAGATAAAACCATCACGATGCCCTACAAGGACAACCTGCAATCCCTGTTGCATGAGCCGAGTTTCCGGTTCGCGGTGGACCGCAATGTGTGGAGCGTGCTGCCCAGCATCGTGAAGGCGGGCAATCTGGCGGTACATACGGGGCATAGCGTGTCGGCGGCGGATGCAGTGTTCAGCCTGCGGGGGCTGTTCGACTTCATCCAGTGGGTGGATTACTGCTACGGCACGGACTATGTGGAGCGCTCCTTTGACGAAACGGCCATCCCCGGCGAGAAAGTGGCGCTGGACGAAAAGAAGATCCGGGAACAGGAAAGCCTGCTGACCCAGAAAGATGCCGAGCTGGAAGCGCTGCGCAAGCAGGTGGAGAGCCTTTCGGCGGCGTACACGGCCAGCAAACAGCAGAACCAGCAGAGCCGCAGTTTCACCGCCGCCGACCTGACCGAGGCCGAGACGCGGCAGAAGATCATCGACATCGACCTCAAGGCCATGGGCTGGAAATTCACCGGGCCGGATGCCGATGTGCGCACCGAGTACGAAGTGGACAACATGAACGGCGTGCTGGGGCAGAAGGGCTATGCGGACTATGTGTTGATGGGCAAGGACGGCTTGCCGCTGGCGGTCATTGAAGCCAAGCGCAGCACCAAAGACCCCAACATCGGGCGCAAGCAGGCTCAGCTTTATGCAGACTGTCTGGAGCAGAAGTTTGGCCGCCGTCCGATGCTGTTTACCACCAACGGCTACACCACCTATTTCTGGGATGAGCAGAGCGGCCCGCAGCGTGCCGTGAGCGGGGTGTTCTGCAAGGACGACTTGCAGAAGCTGATGAACCGCCGCACCGAGAAAAAGCCGCTGGACACCATCGAAATTGACGATAAAATCACCGACCGCTACTATCAGAAAAACGCCATCCGGGCAGTCTGCGCCCATATTACGCAGGGCTTCCGGCGCAACCTGCTGGTCATGGCAACGGGCACAGGCAAGACTCGCACCGCATCCAGCCTGACCGATGTGCTGAGCCGGGGCGGCCATGTGACCAACGTGCTCTTTCTGGCGGACCGCACCGCGCTGGTCAAGCAGGCAAAGGACGACTTCAAAAAGTATCTGCCCGACCAGTCGCTGTGCAATCTGTGCTCCTCCAAGGACGATAAGGCCGCGCGCATCGTGTTTTCCACCTATCCCACCATGCTCAACGCCATCGACAACGCCAAGACCAAGGACGGCGTGCCGCTGTTTTCGCCTGCGCATTTTGACCTCATCATCGTGGACGAGAGCCACCGCAGCATTTTCAAGAAATACCGCGCCATTTTTGATTATTTCGATGCGATTCTGGTGGGTCTGACCGCCACCCCGAAAACCGACGTGGACCGCAACACCTACGACTTTTTCGAGATGGAGCACGGCATCCCCACCTACGCCTACGATTACGATACGGCGGTCTACACCGACCATGTGCTGGTGCCTTACTACAACTACGAGGTCAAGACGAAATTCACAGAAGAGGGCATCCACTACGACCAGCTTTCACCGGAGGATAAGGCCCGCTACGAGGACGATTTTGCCGAGGACGACACCCTGCCCACCTTCATCCCATCCGAAAAGCTGAATAAGTTCATCTTCAACGCCAACACCGTGGACACGGTGCTGCAAGACCTGATGGAACGGGGCATCCAGACGGCGGGCGGCGACCGCATCGGCAAGACCATCATCTTTGCCCAGAACAAGCGCCACGCGGAGTTTATCCGGGAACGCTTTGGCAAGCTCTACCCGCAGCTGGAGACCCAGTACCCGGGATTCATCCAGCGGGTGGTCTGCGATGACGCCTATGCACAGTCCATCATTGACGATTTCAAGCAGCCAGACAAGCCGCCGTTTATTGCGGTCTCGGTGGATATGATGGACACGGGCATCGATGTGCCGGAGTGCGTGAATCTGGTGTTTTTCAAAAAAGTGCGCAGCAAAACGAAGTTCTGGCAGATGATCGGCCGTGGTACGCGGCTCTGCCCATCCCTTGCCTGCGTGGATGCCATCGACGGCGAATATACGGGCAAACGGCGGTTTCTGATCTTCGACTACTGCGGCAACTTTGAATTTTTCCGTCAGAAACCCAACGGCTACGAGAGCGCGGACACCAAAAGCCTGTCCGAGAGCATTTTCTGCAAGCAGGTGCGGATCGCCGCCGCGCTGCAGGATGGAGCCTATACAGACGAAAACTACCAGAATTGGCGCAAAATTTTAACAGAAACCTGCCGTGCCGAAGTGGGAGCGCTGAACCCGGAGCTGGTATCCGTGCGGCTGCACCGACAGGCCGTGGAACACTATCAAAAGCCGGAAGCCTTTGTCAGCCTGACCGAAACGGACAAGGGTACTCTGATGAAAGAGGTGGCACCGCTCATCTCGCTGGACGACAAAGATGAAGCCGCCAAGCGGTTCGATAACTTTGTGTATGGCTTGCTGCTCTGTGAACTGGAAGGTCTGCCGGGGCTGGGCCGCGCCCAGAAACAGCTGCGCAGCACAGCGGCATTGCTGGAAGGGAAGGCTACCATCCCGCAGGTGCAGGCAAAGCTGCCCCTCATCCGGGAGGTGCAGACAGACGAATTTTTGACCTCGCATGATCTGCTCCGCTTTGAGGAAATGCGGCAGGAACTGCGGGAGCTTATCAAGTTTCTGGTGGACGGTGTAGAAGGGCAAAAGCCTGTCTACACGGCCCTTGCCGACCCGGTACTGGAACAGACCGAGGGCAAAACGCTGGATTCCGGCTACGATTTCGGCGAGTACCGGGAACGTGTGAACCGCTACATCATGGAGCACCGCAGCGATACGCTGGCCATCCACAAGCTGACCCAGAACATTCCACTTTCCCGGGGCGACTATACCGAGCTGGAACATATCTTTACCTGTGAGCTGGGCAGCAAAGAGGACTATGCCCGGGAGTTTCGGGATACACCCTTTGGTCTGCTGGTGCGTAAAGTGGCAAAGCTGGACCACGATGCTGCCATGCAGGCATTTTCCAAGTTCATCAACGACGAATCGCTGAATGCAAAGCAGATCGCGTTCGTGCAGAAGGTCATTCATTACATCGAGCAGAACGGTTATGTGGAAAGCAAAGCGGTGTTGATGAAACCACCCTTTGACCAGCCCATTCTGTTTACCCGCCTGTTTGATGGCAAAACAGGGAGTGAACTGATGGATACGATCAATTTGGTGAAAGAGAATGCCACCCATGTGACCGCATAAAGTAGTGGAATGTACTGATAGAAAACGGTATAATGGACAAGGAGCGGATAGACGGTTTCCGCAGCGCCTTTGCGCCGGGAGAAACTTCATTCTGGCAGGTCCCTGCTGCGGCAAGGGAGAGAATGGCGTTTTACAGTGAGAACCTTCCCCACCTTTTTTCTGAAAAAATCACGGCGGTATTTGCGGTGTCCGACCACTATGCGCTGGAATTTATGCGATTTTTGCAGGGACAGGGCATCCGCCGCCTTGAAGCCCTGCGGGACGGCACCCTCTGCGATGCCGGCATCGTTCTGCCGGTGGAGCTGGTGGAACGGGAAAGCACAAGGAGGCTGCCATGTCAGACTTTATGAGGACCCTTTGCAAAATCGCCATTCCGGTCACCTTACAGGGAATGCTGCAAGCCTCCTTTTCTATCGTGGATCAGATCATGATTGGGCAGCTGGGCGAAGCCGGTATTGCAGCCGTGGGATTGTGCAGTAACTTCACTCTTATTTTCTCCGTGATGTCCGGCGCAGTCGGCACGGTTGCCGGTATTCTGATCGCACAGTTTCTGGGTGCGGAGGAGCACACCGAGGCGTGGCGCAGTTTGGATGTAAGCCTTGTCTGCGGAGGTGTGTTGGCAGCACTGTTTCTGCTGACGGCAGGGGGCTTCCCGGCGCAGGTCTTGGGACTTTATACGGCAGATGACGCCATCCTCCGTGTGGTGGCGGGGTACTTCCGCATCGTGGCGTTCTCTTATCTGCCCATGGCGGTCAGCACCGTCCTGTCCGCATGGCTGCGCTGCAAGGAACACGCCGCTGTCCCCTTTTGGGCAAGTTTTGGCGCGGTAGCGGCGAACACCGGGCTGAACTATCTGCTCATCTTCGGAAAGCTGGGTGCCCCCGCTATGGGCGTTACCGGTGCTGCCATCGCCACGCTGGTTTCCCAGCTTTTGAACCTGCTTTTGATCTTGATAGGCTTTGCGGTCTGCCTTCAAAAGGAAGCGGAACGCCCGCTCACCGTGGAGATTTGGACACGGTGGGCGGGCGTTTTATGTTTATTTTCCGAGTACAACGGAGAGCCTGATCTCCTTTTCCGTCTCGCTCAGGTCAAGAGCGCCGCCATCGGCGACGGTCACGCGCAGCTCATAGAGCGTACCGGCGGTAAGTTCCGTTACAGCCTTGCCGTCCTCGTCTGTGATCGACCACAGTGCAGGATCGACCTTTGCTAGCTTGCCGTCCACGCCATAGGCGTAGAGGGTCAGACCGGAGGTGCTGCCGGACAGGTTATTCATGCGGAAAGCTACCGTGGTGTTGGGATGTACGTTGCGGACGGTCACAGTGTTGCGCCAGCTTGCAACGGTGCCTTCGCCGCCGTCCTGCGCAAACTGTTCCTGCGAGAGGACATTTCTTGCTGCCTGATCAAGATCGACCTTGCGGTAGGGCATTTCGGGCAGATAAACGAAACGGTCCTGCAAACGAAGCAGTTCCAGATAGCCTGTCGGGCAGTAGAGCGCATTGCCGCTGTTGCCGGCATACATTCCAATGGCCATGTTGTTATAGCCGTACTTGTTGGAAACATCCATCGTGAAAACAGTCTCGCCAGTTTCAAAATCCAGAATGATGTACTGCCACATCCCGGTGGTCACATCCTGCACATAGCCGTAGATATAGCCCGTTGCGGTGGAAAGCTTCAGGATGGAGGTGTCGCTCAGGTCGTTCCGGCTCCAGATGCTCTTCATCTCGTAGCCGTTTGCGGTCTTTACGGTGTCCATGCGCTCGATGCCGGGGGCGATCATAACGTTGCCCTTCATGAGCCAGTTCTGGTCGTAAATATTAGCGTAGCTCTGGATGGAGGAGTCGTTGTTGGGGTCCGCCAGACCTGCATTGCCCGCGCCAAACCAGTTGCAGACGATGGTGCTGACGGTGCCATTGCCGTCGTCATAGACGATGGCAGAGTTCTCAACGGCTACCTGATAGCCCTCGGGCAGGTCATCCAGCACCGGGGCGCTTGCCACGACCTCGCCGGTCTTCATATCGAGCGCAAGAAGGTTTACGATATCCTGATTGTCGGTGAACAGCACAAGGTTCGGTGTCAGTGTGGGAGAGCAGCCGCCGCCCCATGCAAGACCGCCGCCGGTGGTCTTATCGCCTTCGCCGCTCACCTTTGCACCCGCGCTCTCATAGGGCGTGCACCACACAACGTCTACGCCTTCTTCTGCACGCAGAAGATAGCAGTTCTGGTTGGTGAGGATCACCGCACCGTCCTTGGAGGCGGCGATGCCGTTCTCGGCACCCTCGCCGGGGGTCAGCTCGTGGACAAAAACAGCCTTTGAAAGGTCAGTCTGCTCGCCATTCAGGATCGCATCAATGGCAGAACGGGCAATATAGCCGATGACGCCCTGCTGCTGGCGCTGCGGATAAATGCGGAAGCCGCCCGTTGCAAACCAGAGGTTTCCGTCATAGTCAAAGACCACGGACAGAAGATTCTGCGTCAGTTCTTTTCCAAGCGCGGCCTCGGCAGCAGCTTTGATATCAATGTCCAGCACCTTTTCAAATTCCGGCAGAACATTGCCGTTTTCATCCGTTGCGCGGAGCATCAGCACATGGTTGTTGCTCGTGGGGCAGACGATGCGGTTGGATTCGTCAAGGAAGGTATAGGAGCTCTGGATAACGTAACCGCCGCCGTCATGCTTCTTTGGCGAGAAATAGCCGAGCGTTTTTGTTTCTTCGGCGTTCAGGTCGCGGATGGCGATGCCGCCCAGCAGCGGCACAACGGCATGGCCGTAGCTGTCAAAATAGATAGCGGGAGAAGCATTTGCATTCGTTGTCTCATAGGAAACGTTGATCTCGGGATAGATCGCAAGCGGCAGGATCTCATCCGTTGAATCTGTGTTGTAGCCGTCGTGATGAATGTTTGCATCGCTCTTGGCCATGTAGGGGTTTTCCTCCACCTGCTTGGGGTTCAAGGCCTTCACAGGCAGTGCCGCAGAGGTCGTCTCCGCAGCAGAGGGCTGCACCACGGCGGACGGTGCAGAGGGCTGAGAAGCGGCGACACTGTCTGCGGGCGTCTGCGTACCGCCGCAGGCGGCCATGGAAAGGCACAATGCTGCGGTCAGCGACAAGCTCAACGCAGAGTGGATGATCTTTCTCTTTTTCATAAGTCGTTCTCCTTGTTGTGTTCGTTGCGGTCAGGTCGGCGCTGCTCTGCCGGATTTTTTTGATCCAGCCAGATGCAAAAACCCTGCCGCAAAGCGGCTTCGGTCACTGGCTCCAGCAGAAAGTAGTCTGCACGCAGCCGGAAGGCATGGAGCGAAAAATTCAGATCGCTGCACCAGATAACGCGTGTTTGGGGACAAAGCGCGCGCAGATGCTCTACTGCATTCAATCCATCCACCCCCGGCAGGGCGATCACGGCATTTGTCAGCGGCTCGCAGCGCGCGGCTTCAAAAAAGCTTTCCTGATCGTGGTAACAGTCCATTTGGGGAAATAAACAATGCTCGGCGCAGAACTGCAAGATCTGCTCTGCCCAAAAAGCTTCCTGCGCCCTGCTGTTTGTCAGCACGGCGATTCGATACACAGCGACCCTCCTTCCTTCTGCCGTTGTTGAGGTTCTCTGTCTCTAGTATACGGGCGGATGCGGCTGTTTCAAGCTGTTTGGCACGAAAGCCCGGTTTCCGTCACGAAATCCCGTTTTCTGCTGCGACAGAACCGGGCAACTGTGCTATAATCAGGATGAAAGAGTTTATAAAGGAGGTTGGAAGCTATAACAATAGCTTCTTGGTACAGCATGAGATTTGCGATCGTCGATGACCTTGGTACGGAGCGCACGCTGCTGAAGGAGCGCTTGGCACGGCAGCTGCGCCAGCGCGGTACAGAAGCAGAGCTTTTAGAATTTGACAGCGGAGAAGCTTTTCTGGCGGCAGAAAAAGCGCAGCGCTTTACCGCCGCATTTTTGGATATTTACATGGATGGTTTAAGCGGCATGGACGCGGCAAAGGAACTTCGGAAAACAGACGCAGACTGTCTTCTGGTTTTTACCACCACCTCGACAGACCATGCACTCGAGGGGTTTCAGGTACGGGCATTTCATTATTTGGTCAAGCCCTTTTCAGAGGCCGAGTTGTCCGGTCTGTTGGATGAAATGCTCGCAAAATTCCCCCGCCCGGAGCCGGTTTTGACGGTGAAGGTGGATGGCAGCGACATCCATTTGCGCTATCATGATATCATATCCGCCGAGCATTTCGCCCACATCATCAATATCCGCACCACTGCCGGCAAAACGCTTGCCATGCGCCAGAGTTTCAAGGCGTTCACAGAGCCGCTCAAAAAGGACCCGCGCTTTTTTGTTTGTGGCCGCGGTACGATCATCAATATGGAGAATGCTGCTGATTTTCAGGATGCCGCCTTCTGTATGACGGACGGCAGCCAGGTCTATGTCAGTCAGGAGCTTTTGAAAGCCGCCCGACAGGCGTTTATGGAATTTCTGCTGCAAAGGGGGCGTGTGGGTTGAAGGATGTTCTGCGCCCGATCCTGGAGCTTACCGTTGTGTTTCCCGGCCTGCTGCTCGCGTATTTTCCGGTGCGCTCCTATCTGAAGCAGTCTTCCGCAAAGCTTGCGGTATGGGAGGTGCCGCTGCTGTTCGGGCTTTGCCTTGGCGGCGGGCTGTTTTGCTATCATTTCGGTCTCTCGACCGCGTTCCCCTTGCTGCTCATAACGATTGTGACAATTTTCCTGTATCTCAAAACGCTGCGGCTCTCTCTCTGGAAATCCGGGACCATCGCGCTGGCGGTCTGCGCGGTATTTGCGTGCCTGAATAGCTTGTCCCGCGCCGTTGGTACGGCGATCACGATCCGGCTGCAGCTGCCGCCGGACAAGCCGTGGTTCTGTTTTAGCGCCTGCATTTTTTATAACGTGATCTGCTGGCTGACCGCTGCTGCAGCCTATTATCCTTCTACCCACTCAGTGCGCGCAATGGTGGAGGATGACAATTTTGCGCAGACGTGGTATGTGTTCTGGGTACTGCCGCTGGTGTTCATCCTGCTGAACCTTTTTATAACCCCGCGCTACCAGATAACACTCCGGACAGGGCGGGTCTTGCAGGTCTACATCGTTATGAGCATCGCGCTTTTGTTTTTGATGTTCATGTTCAATGCAATCTTTCTGCTGATGGCAAACAGCCTTAACAAGAATGCAAGATTGCAGCAGGAAAATCAGTTTCTTTCCATGCAGCAGCAGCGCTATGAAAGCCTGAAAGCCGCCATTGAAGAAGCCCGGCAGGCGCGGCACGATATGCGCCACCAGCTGAATCAGATCTCCGCACTGGCCGAGGCAGGAGATCTGGATAACCTGAAGGCTTACCTTGCAAAAACGGTCTCCCGGATCCCGGATCTGGATATGAATTTCTGCGAAAACCGTGCAGCGGACAGTGTTGTCGGCTATTATTGTGCCCTTGCAAAGCGTGAGGGTGTTCCCTTTTGTGCCAAACTCGACTTACCACAGGTGCTTCCTGTGGACGAGATCGATCTGTGTCTGGTGCTGTCTAATCTTCTGGAAAACGCATTCGAAGCCAGCCTGCGCACCGCACCCGCCCGGCGCAAGATCGCGATCACCGCGTATGTCCATGCCGAGCGGCTTCTTTTGGTCGAAGTGGAAAACGCATTTGACGGTGAAGTCAACGAAAAAAGCGGGCTCTTCCGCTCGTCCAAGCGAAAGGAAAACGGGATCGGCATCCAGTCTGTCCAGCATATTGCAGAAAAGACCGGCGGTGCAAGCACATTTACCCATCAGAATGGCGTTTTCTCTGCCAAGGTCATGCTTTGTGGAGAAAAGCAGCCGCCAGAGACCGCGGACAGCACCACGGAGTTGTACGGAAAATGTGAAAAGCAATGCGGAAAGCGCAGAAACTTGCCATATAAAAAGTGGAAACTTCATTCCCCAAATGGCAACCTCCATGCTAAAAGTGACAAGTGACATATACAAAATGCCATTATACAGAAATGCCCACTCCCCTGAGAACTCCTCAGACGAGTGGGCATTCTTCTTTCCGTGTATCAAATTTACCTTTGTGGTCACTCAAATCGCCACCAAGTCATGGATTAAAAATCATCATTTTTTATTTATCCCAGAGTAAGTGCACGGTTTCTGCACTGTTTTTGCACGGTTTCAAGGGTTGCAATGGGTACTCTGACTTGCAAAATACGACAAAGGGTGCAGAAATTGCCGGGCGGAAAATCACGATGCTTTGCGCAAAAATAACGAAAGCTCGAAACTTCTAAAGTCAGAGTGTTCTGCCCGGTGGGCTCTTTTAATCAGGGTGTCCGGGATTCGAATTCCCGCGGGCGCACCAAAAAGCACCA
>ERZ825137.4305-NODE-4305-length-14373-cov-2.477162_pt1 | contig 14373 bp, 12 predicted proteins | sample MGYA00519873_ERZ825137 | MGnify/ENA primary metagenome ERZ825137 (study PRJEB31778, sample SAMEA3449190) | human gut metagenome | biome: human gut; feature: human-associated habitat; material: faeces | place: United Kingdom | collected 2010/2012 ...
CGATTCCATTTTCAACGTACTCAACGATACCAACATGATGAGATTCTCCCACCCCGCCTTTATCAAAATAGATAATATCTCCTGTCTCTGGAGTATAACTTCCTGCTTTTTGATAAAGCTGTTTCCTGATAAACCACTGCCGTCCCGTCTCACACGCTGCTGTTTTGGGAATGATGTTACTATCAATAAACCCACACTCGTTTGCACACCATGATACAAAGGCATGACACCACGACAGACCATCTGTCCCGGTATAAACTGCATATTTTGTATGGTTACCGGCTCCCTCATGATAACCGATTTCCTGTACTGCAACCGCAACAATACTTGCTCCCGAACCCGATGCATAATCCGTAGTATCTACTGCAGCGGCAAAGCCAGAGAGAAGAGTTATGACGACACTGATAAAAGATACAATCACAAAAATCGGAATTAATAAAATCAGTAATACGAAGAAAATAGTGACTGCAATCTGGACAGCAAAATACATTACCGTTGCAACAACAGACGCAAGCATGGCTGCTGCTACTGTACCAAGATTACCGGTACCGAGATTTTTATTTTCTTCGATGAGCTGGGACAACTTCGTCTGCGTCTTTATCCTCTGGCTTTCGATCGCTGTATTTTTCTGCTGTAGCATTTCTTTGAAATTTTCTGCCGTTTTTTTTGCGACCAGTGCAGCCAGCCCAGCACCCGTAGATGCGGCTGCGGTATCTGCTGTTTTTGCTGCAGCACTTCCTGCAGCTTTTGTTGTTTCTGCTGAAGCAGAAGACGCAATATCTGCTGTCTTTTCTCCTCCGGCAACCGTACTCTGGGAACGGATAGCCGCCCGGCTGTCTCCCGACTTAGATGCGATCTCTCCATTTCCGTCATGGCTGCCGATCTCTTTTTTATCCACAGGTTCTTTCCAAGTATTGGATTTATATTTTCTTTCCTTAAAAAAAATCTCTGCCGCCTGCTGTTCTTTTTCCTGAACGGAACTCTGTTCTGTTCTTGCAATCCCGTTCCGTTTTTTCTGCCGTTTTAACTGCCGTTCTGCCTGCCTGATATAACGCTGCTTTGCAGTATAAGACAGCCTTTTCCATTCTTTTTTTTCTTTTTTGGAAAGATAATGGGCAGGGTCTATGCTGACATTTTCGTTTCCCTGTTCCTGTTCCTCATTTCCATTAAGAGGGTCGGTGTTCTTCACTTTCTGGATAGCACTCTGGGAAGTAGCAAACGCGCTGTCCATTTTTTTAAAACTCGCTTCTTTTGCTTTTTTTACTGCCATAAGCATCAGCCTGCTTTCTGATAACGGATATTGCCTGCTTCTTCCGATTTTATAAGATACCCTTGCTGGCATAGAAAACTTAATTGTTTTTCGGCTTCTTCCTGCGTGATCTCCAATACGGATAAAAGGTCACGGACAGTAACCGGGGCAAGTTCCGCCATCTGTAAGATAATCTCCTCAATACGGTCATTGCTCTCCTGCTGCTCCTGTCTCTGCTTCTGTTTTTTCTTTTCTGCTTCTTTCGCTTTCTCATGGAAATTGGTATTGATAAGCGGATACAGTTCATTTTCTTTTGAGATTTTTGCATCAAAGAGGACAACCTTTTTGCCCCATACCATGACTCCCTTTCCTACTTCTTCAGAATTCAGTGCATTAAATTCTGTCTGGGATAATTCCTGAATCTGGGCAAGGGCATTCGCATCTGCACCTCCCTGGTCAAGGAAACACTTATAGTTGCAGTTGCTGAACAGTTCTTTTAACATTTTGTTTTCTAAGGCGGCAGTGATATTCTGCATTGCCATCGTACAGATACCCCCATACTTTCTAAATGTGGCAACAGCCGTATTGAGCTGTTCTGCAGAAGTACCTTTCCGGCTGACTACCTGTGTCTCATCCACGATAAAATGCGTTGCCCTCTGTGCCTCTTGATTGTATTTCATTCGTGTAGAGGTATAATGCATAACGGTCACCATAACCGGCTCCCAGTTGTCCGGCGGTACATTTTTAAGTCCAAATCCAATCATACGGTTATCCAGACGTACTGTGGATGGATAAGCCAGCATATCACAGCTTCCTTCTGTATATTCTTCAAGAGAGTTATAGATTGGCTTTATGATAGATTTATCATAATCATCTTTTGCATTCTCTAATTCCAGTTTTATCTCTTCCCTTAACATACGTAAGGTTGCCTGTTTCTTTAATCTTTTCTGTGCAAAGATTTTATCAAACATCTTTCTTGTCGCCCTGCTGACTACCGTAGCGTGTTCCTGCGTGAACAGGATATTTGTCATGATGGCTGCAACAAGACTTTTGGCATACTTTGTCTGTGTAGCGATAAATTTTTCTTTCGTGTCTTTATCTGCATAAAATACTGCATCAGACACATTGATATATATCTTTGATTTTGGAGTCAGATCAAAATAAGAACCACCATATTTTTCTACAATTTCCTTAAATTCATTCTGAGGGTCTAGGATTAAAATGTCATCTGATGTAGAGATAAGTGTCTGAAATATCTCTGTTGCCTTAATCAACACGGATTTACCTGAACCTGTATGCCCGACAATGATTGCGTGGGGATTCATCAGTAATTTTCTATTGCCAAATATCAGACGTTTTGTTGTCAGGTTTAATCCATAAAAATACCCGCCGGGGTCTAAGATGTCCTGGGCAAAGTATGGCTGCATCGCAACCATCGAGGAGGATAGGAAGAAACGCATATAATCGACCTGCCGTCCGGCAAACGGCAGTGCCGTATTTAATGCTTTTAACTGTGTGTAATCCGCCGTACTGATGACTACACCCTGTGCCTTTCCTGTTTCTTTTAACTGCTCTACCCGTTGTGCTAATGTAGATTCATCTGGTGCAGTTGCTACGAATAAAAAGTTCAGGAAAAATCCTGTCTCATCGTTATCGTTCACTAAATCCATGTATCCTTCAATCTCATCTTTCTTTCTCTGTTTTGCATAAGATGGTCCAGATACGATGATATTTTTCTTTCTTTTTGCTTCTTCTTCCTCGCTGATGGATTTCTCATTGTTCATTGCCGCAGCGATCAGTTTTTCATTGATAACATCTGCCGATACTGGCGAAAAATCCAGCGTAATAAAAGATGGAAAATCAACATAAGAGAAGCTACGCATCAGTTCATCAGGTTTCAGTGTCCTGCTGTATTTCCAGCCGAACAGTACGGAAACATACTGCGTTTTATCAAATATCATGAAATTGGAATACTGCCTGATCGTCTGCGGCATGACATCATTCTTCCAGTCATGCTTTCCACTCTCATCCAGATAGATATACTGTTCTTCCTCCTTTTTGCCTGGACGGAGTAATGAGTGCAGACATTTCAGACGTTCTTCGCCATTTAAAAGGATTATCTTTCCTCTCCATTTGGCGAACATCTGCTGGATTGTAGTATCCAGAGCATTTAGTAAAATGGTCGCTTCATCTAACGAATTTGCCCGGCACGAAACCGTCAGATAACGCAGCGTTGTTACATTCGGATTAGAATTTTCTAATTTTTCCCTTGTCCATTCCTTTATCCCTCTGTCAATCTGCGGATACATCTTACTGTTCTGCTTTCCACGGATTTTTTTTAGGAATTCATCAATACTCTGAAACTCATTTGCAATCGTGATCTTAAAATCAACACTCATTGATTTCAGCCATGACATAAACTGGTTCAGAAAAATATCTTTTTCGCTTTCATCCTTGTTAATATAGTTAATCTCCTCAAAAACATAACATCTGTCATAAATACTGTTTGTTTTTGAGGGTTCAATCTTTGCTATCCCGTTTTTATACATCCGTTCAATATTTAATGCCTGCCGCACATTCTTCGGGACAGGAACGATTGGGATACTCTTAGAATGATAAGAACGGAACTTTCCACTCGCATTGATAACCGCCACGTTTATTCCTCCTTTAATCGAAAAGAGCCAGAAACTTTATTTTCCGGCTCTGTCATCTTATTATTTCTTTTTTACAACAGGATGGCGCATGGTAAATATCCTGCCTGTCTTCGGAGCTTCTTCCGCCCCATAAGTAAGTTTTTTAGTTGCCCTGTAAAACCGCATCTCTTTGTACATCGCCCACAGGGAATGGTTCTGGTATTCGTAGATACCGATGAAACAGATCGGCAGCATGACAGGGATTGCAATATAACTGCCTGTGACCGGGGAAATCTTTAAAAAACCCCATAGTGCGATTATCGTGCCTGCTGCCATGATAAGACCAACGCTAAATGTTATGATCTGTTTTAAAGTAAAGCCCTTCCAAAGGTCGTCTGGAAAGGCTTTTTCAAAGTCTTTATTAATATCAATCTTCATCTCATATCCTCATTATTTATAGTAATAAGAAATTTTTCTTTTTCCACAGCGTTTACATTTCTGTGTTTTTTGATACTTCATCTTTCCCCCACGTTTCTTTCCTATCTTTATGCTTGTACCTTTATCATAAGAATGTCCCAGGGCAGGTATCGTTTCTACTGTAAGATACCCATCTTCTGCTCCTCCGTAACTGTTCATGCAGCCCTTTCTTGTGCAGTTTGTAGTTTTGTACCCAACAGAAGTACAGCCCGGCTTCAGTATCTTTACTTTTCCAGGTTTATGTCCCAATGCCGGAGTCCTTCTTATGACATCTGTCCATTTTTTTCCGCATGACTTACATTTTTTATACTTTAATCCCCTGTTGGTACAGGTTGCTTTTGTTTTTGTTACCCATGTGATATTTTTATGATTACATTTTGATTTTGCCTGTATACTGATTCCTGGCATAAGTACCAGTAGCATAAGTACCATTAAAACCACAACAATATGTCTTTTTGTCTTCATAATCTTTTTCTCCTTCTTTTTCTCTGTTTTCAAGATCCATCATGGAAAATAATAGCTCCAGCCTCCATATTCATTTTTTAACTTAACTCCGCCACATTTCAAACAGTCATATCTTGTTCTCCTCTTTCTGGTAAGTTTCCATTTGTGTTTTGTCTTAGGGATTACTTTTTCCAGCAACACTTTTCTGCATCTCACACAAAGTTGTTTTTTTCTACCTGTATGATTACAGTTTGCTTTTTCTGCAATGATCCACGTTCTGCCTGTATGTTTATGATTACACCCTGCTTTTGCCTGTGCATCTGCAAAAAATACCATAGTCATCATTATAGCCATTAACACTATAGTCACTTTCTTTTTTAGTTTTTCCATAAATCCTCCTTGCATCAAATAGCGTGGAGTTTCTCTTTCCAGCTATTTAACATAAACCGTCTCTTTCTTTCCGCATCTGCTGCATATACGTGTCTTTTTCGGTTTCTTTTTTATCATACTATCGGTATTTAACTTCCACTTACTCCAGCGATGTCCCAGAGCTTTCCCTTCCTTATGAGTTGACTTGTACTTACAATTCTTACATGAAGTTACGATCGTTTTTGGTGCAGTACAGGTAGCCTTGTAAGTTTTATCAATATAGGAATGTCCCAAAGGAGCTATCTTTTCTGTTTTGTAATATTTCCTATAGCCATAAATACAATCTGGATTTAAACAATACGTTGCCGTTAACCCCGGTTTTGTGCATGTAGGCATTTTTTCTATTTGTGTGCGTAATCGGTGTCCTGATTTTTTTATCTTTTTTATCTTTAAGATTTTTCCACAGTTCTTACACTTTTTAACCTTCATGCCTTCATCCGTACAGCTAGGTTTTGATGTTGTGATCCATGTTACACTTTTATGATTACATTTTTTTGCTTTTGCCTGTACGCTGACTCCCGGTATAAGTATCAGCATCATAGACAATATTAGGGCTATTGTGATAACTCTTTCTATTTTAGCTGCAAATTTTCCCATGATTTCTCCTTTCCCGTACCGAAATCCGGCACATTTATAACATTTATAATCCCATCGCCTTTGACAGAAATGCATTGGAGCCTTTTACGGCTGCAGTCACAAGGATCATAGTAAACAGGCTGTTTAATGCATCCCAGAACCCATCTACCATAGATGTTGCAATGTTTTTTCCGTCAAATAGCGAGATGCCTGCACCGATGAGCTTGAAAGATATGACCATCGTTAAAGCAATTACTACAATCTCAAATGCATTTAACAAAAACGTCCGCATCCATGCATAGAAACTACGCTCTATCTCCTGACCTCCTACAAGTGCAGACATCGCAAAGGGTGCTAATATCATGAGCAGATATAGCTTTATGTACCGGCTGTATACTGTCCATAACATCAAAAAGCTGCAAACGATCGCTGCCAGTATAAAGAGCAAGCCAAATAGCTGATAAAACAATGCTGAGCCAATATCCATATCCTCTACTTTTAAATCTGGGGCATCTATCGTAAAGACTTCTTTCGCCATCGCTGATGAAATGGAAAATATGGTTGTCATTATATTTAAGATATTGAGATACAGGACATTTGCCACGACAACCTTGATCATTGCTTCGATGACCATCTCCAGTGTGATGTTCTGATGCAGGTTACTCACAGCTTTCAAAAAGGCTATCATAAAAAATAAATTTAGAGCAGAGAGTCCGATCCCCTCTGCCCACGGATACAGGTTTTCTTTTACAAATGCCCATGTTCCTGTAGAAAACTTTTGTGGCGTACTGCAGACCAGCTTTATGATCAGTCTCATACTGGAGTTCCATATCGCCTCCGCAATCTTTATCGTCGGACCAGAAAGAAAGTCAAACAGCCATTCCGGCATAAATCATCCCTCCTGTCCTTATTTTAAAGATGCACTGATAACAGTAACGATCTGCGGGGCAAGGCAGGCAACTAATCCAGATGCGATACGTTTAAATGCCATTGACTGCATTGTTCCATCCTGAGAGTTTAAAGCCGTTGCCCATTCAAAAACTCCCCATAACAGTAATAACTGTCCAATACTGCTTACAATCGCTGCTACGATCTCATACAGCGAATTAAATCCTGATGTGATCACTGAGGTTCCTGTTGCTTTTGCCGCATACACAGGCACATACATACTGAAATAACAATATGCAGTAAAAAAAGCCGGGACAGCTCTCTTTACTGTCCTGACTCCTTTTTCTCTCATTGCTCCTATGAAGTTTTTTACTCTGTTCATTTGCCTAGTCCTCCCCGATGTGATTTGTAAAAATAATGATCAAGATGATACCGACGGATATTACGATCTCTAACAGTGTTGCTAATAATCCCGTCCAAGCCTGCAATCCTGCTGGTAACAGTCTGGGCAGGATAGCCCTTGCCGCCAGATTTGCCACCAGCCCAACAATAAATGCGATCAGGATGATAATATATTTCTTCCAGTTATTTCTTCTCACTTATGATTCCTCCTTTAAAGGCAGCAGGCGTTTCTTTGCTGCTTCTTTTCCTATAATATCTGTAAACAGACGCTCTGTCTGTTCTGTACCGTCTCCGGCATATTTATATAATGCTGTTTCGTAATCCTTATACCTGCTCGTATACAGGTAGGATATTGCCGCCTTAAACCTTTTCTTATTTTTCCTATTACGGCTCTTTTTCACCGCCAGATGGAGCATTCCCTCGATCGAATCTGCTGCTTTATAACAATTAAATAATAAGTGTATTGTCTCCTCATCATATACTGTCCTCGGTAATTTTTTTAAATATGCCGGCTTTGACCTGATGATAAAAAACCGAATAGCAACCACACCTATTATCAATACTATCAAAACTGCTTCTGCAATGAGCATCGGTTTTGGAACATTCTCTACTGCCAGTATAAAATTTTTCATTCTTCTTCTCCTGTATCAAAATAAGTATCGAGGAGACGGTCTAAATATCTTAAAAGTTCTTCGGCTGTCTGGTCTTTATCAAAATCTCCTTCGGCTGTAACTGTGTTATCTGATGTATCATATTTAAATGTAAGGTCATTCTGACTACTGTTCCAGCTACGGATTAACCGGCGTAACTTACGGTTGTTATTTCCAATAGATTTCTTAATATCAAACCAGCCTTCTTCTGCAAAAACAACTGTTACTACGATCTGGGAAATAGCAATGTTGACCATATCGCCCTGTTTTGCATGGCGGAGCTGGATAACTCCGCCTACTTCCTGTTCCTGCAGATAATTATAAAATCCTTCGGCTGTCAGCGGGGTATCCATCTCTATCGCTTCCTTCAGGTTTTCTTCTTCCTTTGCATACACAGATTCTTCTTCCGGGACTACTTCTACCTCTTCCACTTCCTCTACAGCTTCTTCCGCCCCTGATATTCTTTCTTCTACAGGTTCTTCCGTCTTATCGGGAACATCCTCTTCCCTCTCTGGAAGGCTTTCATCCTCTACCCCCATCAGCTTTTTCCAAAGCTGTGCTTTTTCTTTATTCAGGGTATCAATCTGTGAGACAAAACCACTCTCTTTTTCTTCCCATTCGTCAGCTTTATCTTCCCATTTTTCAATCTCCTCCTTAAGTTTCTGGATTTCCTGTGCTTGTTCTTTTGTCTTCTGTTCTTTTTCCTCTAAGATAGCCGGGTCAAAATTATCAGAAGAATATCCCAGATCATTCAATTTATCTTCCAGTTCCCGGCTAAGACGTTGCTGCTTTAATTTCTCGTTTCTGATCTCCTCCCGGAGAATAGAATTATCAAGTAAGGACTGCTGTTCGTCTGCTTCTAACTCCAATCTTTTTTTCTGCAGATACTTTTCCATTTCCTGCGTTTCTCTCTGTTTTTCTTCGAGCATCTGCATCTTTTCTTCTATCTCTTTTTCCTGCTGTCTTACATTTTCTTCACGGCTGCTAAATTGCTCCTCCTGTTTCTTTAAGCTGTTTTCTTTCTCTTTTACAGCCTCTTCACGCACACGGTTTCTTTCTTCCATTTTTTTGTATTCCGCATCACGTTCTTTGAAAATCTTTTCCATTTTTTCAAATAAAGGGTCTGTGTTTCGGTTTAATAATTCACTCATCTTATTATGTGCCGAATTTCGGCACATCCTCCTTCCTTAAAATTTATCTCTATATTTATCTGGTCTGGTATATCTGCTTCTCCCCACTCCTAAAAGCAGCACAAAGATAAAAGGCAAAAACATGATTCCTACTGTATAACCAAATCCATGTCTAAATGCTTTGCTTAGACGGTGATAAAGCATTACTGTCAGTACAAATGCTATACTTGGCAGTATAAGCTGCAGCATCTCTAAAAGTACACCTGCTTTTAATGTTACAGATACTACTTCGTACAAACAAAGGCAGAGCCATTTGATAAGACAGACAGAAGGTTTCCACGCTATCTTAAATAACAGATATTCATTATAAAATGGGATCAGCACTTTCCAGCCTTTTTCACCAGCTTTGCAAAAAACTCCCCAATAGCCGATGACTGTTAATATCAGTAAACATACTGCCATCAGGAATAAAATGATCAGGATTGCATAATCTTCCATATCTCCTCCATCAAATAGGGAAAGCCTGTTGGCTCTCCCCTATTTACTCTTGTTTAAAATTTTCTTTTAAATGTACCGAAATTCGGCACGTTATTTTTTACTTAATGGTAATTACCCATTTATGGACATCACCTTTTACCCATCCTCGGAGAGTTTTTTTCACAGTACAGCTAATCGTAACTTTTCCTTTTTTCTTCACAGTCACCTTATGAAAACCTTCTTCATCTCCTTTCGAGGATACCGTTGCTATTTTAGAATTACTACTTTTCCAATCTTTAGTTTCAGGATGCATTGCTGCTACACTTGGACCAACCCATAATTTCTCGTTTTTCTTCATAGTAATATAATTGGTTCTTGTAACCGGCTTTCTTGTAGTGCTTTTCTTTGCCGGTTTCTTTTTGCTTTTAGCTTCTACAGTAATACTACCTGCTGGGTTTTTTAATGATGCCGCAGATGGACTTACAAGCATCATTGCAAACAGTAAAAATAATATCGCCAGATTCAAACGGAGTATCTTTTCCATAATTCCCCTCCTACAAAAAGAGAGAGCCGGCAGGCTCTCCCTCATTCTTTGTTTACAGATTTAGAATTTTTCTAAAGTCATTGGTTTCTTTTTCGCATTCCGTCTCTTTTTAATAAGAATAGCTGCGGCTGCTAAGAGTGCGGCTGCGATACCTGCAAATAATCCTGCATGTGTGCTTAAACCTGTCTTAACACCCTTTGGTGAACTGTTGCCAGATACACCTTTTCGGTTGATTATCTTCTTGATAACCTTTTCCACTGGATTTTTCGGTACTTTTACATTAACTACTGCTTCTTTCTCCGGGGTCTGGTCAGAAATGATCGTTGCTTTATTTGGAATCTTCTTGCCTACCAATTTCTCACTCTTGATTACGGCATCAAATGTGATCGTAGATTTTTCGGAAAGTTCTGGATAAACAACTTTAAATCCCTTCTTCGTGCGGATGAGATAGATACTGTTTGTATCCGATGTCATTGTATCCTGTTCTGGTACTGTGTTTCCATCCACTTTGATAGAATCATAATCAATATCTACACCGTCAGGAAGGTCTTTATCCTCTACAACAGCATTTGTCAATTTTCCGTCCTTTGTTGTCTGCTCTGCAACAATCGTATAATGGATTGTCTCCCCTACATCATAAACGGCGGAATCTGCCCTCTTTTCGATATAGCTGTCTGGCGTACCTACCTTTACGGTCTTAATATCCGTAGCCCAGTTTGATAATGGGTGCTTTGTTGTGTTTGTTTCTTTGAAGTCCTCATTCCAGAGGTCATCCGGGATATTTCCATCTTCGTTCAGGTCTTTCTCCGTTGTTTCTTTTATCTCTGCAGTATTTAAGATAACATCTTCTGATGTTGCCTTTTCATCCACAGTGACAGCAAAAGAAAGCGTCTGCGTACTTCCTGCACGAAGGGTATCAATGATATAGGTGATATACTGTTTTCCATTGATTTCCATAATCTTGCCATCATTAGAAGCTGAACCATCTACATAATTGCTAAGTTCTGGAATGGCATCCCTTACAAGGACATTCTTCAAGGTTGTTTCAGAATCATTATGAACGTCAATGTAATAGATAATCTGTCCACCCTGTTTTACGACTGTTCCAGATGCCGGGTTTGATGTTTTCCTTGCAGAGATATTCTGTGTTACCTTTGTAACTGGAACGTCAAGTTCAATCTCTGCATAAGCGTTATCTGCCTTTGCCTTTACAATATTAGTGATAGAATCTTTATTCAGGTCAGAAAGAACCTCAGCGTCATAAGTAACTTCTAACTTATCTTTTACTGTAAGATTTTTTCCTGTCTCAATCGTAAAGGAAGTATCATCGGATTTTACAGAAACCGGTGTAAACTCATTTCCATTGTAGTAAACCTTGATCGTATCGCCTTTGATTCTTTCTTTTTCGGAATCTTCATCTTTTAAGGCATCCTTGATCACTACATTTACTGCAGTTCTGTCTTCCCTTGTCTGCGTGACTGTCAGATGATATTTTGCAGTCTCACCTTTCTGGTAAGAATCCTTATCACTTTCTTTTTCCACTTTGATAACAGGAGTTTTTAAGTAAACAATCTCATCATCTTTTACTTCGTCTGTATTAGAGCCTTTTGCAGTCGCAACATTCACAAACTGATTTGTGTCAGCAGGCTCTTTATTTATCTTTGCTTCATAAGTTACTGTAAACTTCGTATGCGTAATCGGTGCATCCCATTCTTCCTGTGTCAGCCCTTCTTTATTCTTCCAATGAACCTTATCATCAATCTCTGCCAGCTTTTTGAATGGAGATTCTCCATCGTAACGCAAGTTCATTCCTGTTGTGATCTTAAAAGAAGTATCATCCTGTGTCTCAAGATAAGGTTTCTCAGCATCTTTTCCAGCTTTTTTACCAAGGTCATATACTGCACCTGTCTCATCCTTTAATCGGATAGTGCCTTCAACGATAGTCTCACCTGGAGTCTGTAACTGGTCAGTGATGACAATATCTCTTGCTAATGTACCTTCATGTACATTTGTAACAACGAGGGTATATTTTACTGTCTCCCCAACCTTGTATTCTTTCTTTTCTACGGACTTTTTAATGTTCAGATGAGGGGTGTTCACCCATACACGTTCCAGATCGTCTGGAGGGGTATCCTTGTCCTTTAACATTAAAGTAGCAGTAACAAATGCCCGGTTTTCAATCACTTCCCCGTTTACACAGGTAAGTTTCTTATCTGCATTTGCTTTTTCCAGACAGTCTGCCCACTGGTCTGTGATGGAATCGTAGGTAGATTTTTCTTTTGCTGTACAGGTCAGTTTGATTGTTGCAACTTCTCCACGGTACAGTTTCGGGATAGTGATAACAAATCCTTTCTCTGTATATTCTATCTTTGCATCTTTACTGATGTCCCTATCCTCTGGCGCACCAGATTTTTCTTTATCAAAAGTGCTGCTGATCGTAATGGAATCTTTATCCGGGAGCATTGCTTTTGGCAGGCTTTCATCTGTGATAACTACGTTATCTGCGATACTGTTGCTATTTGCATCACCAACATTGATCGTATAATCTACTTTGTCACCAACCTGCCATTCATACTTGCTGCTTTCCTTTTTAATAGTAGGGTCGGCTGTCTCTACGGCTGTCTGTACTTTATCTGTACTGCGGTCTTTTACGCCAGTCTGTCCCTCATATTTTATCTGGGAATCAATATGTGTTTTTGCCTGATTCAAGAACGCATAGACATACTCGTTATCTTTACTCTTTACTAAGTCAGTAAAGCCAGATAACTTCTGCAGGTCAGATACTTTCTGCAGATGTGCCAGCTTCTTACCATCTATTTCAAGGTGTCCAAGATTTTCATTTTTTAAAGTTTCTGCATCGGCTGAGATCTTTACAGGGAAGGAAACCACGATCTTATTACCAGCATTTCCACCGTAGAATTCTTCTGAAGTTAACACGTCAGCTTTTGCTGTAAGGGTAATGCTGTTATCTTCCCCTTTCTTTATTTCAAATTTATCGGTATAATCCTTGTCCCCTGCTTTGATTGTAATGTCTTTTACATCATAAGAAAGACAGGAATCTACGGCATCTGTGATAGTAAAGGATTTGTAATGGAATAACTCTACCGTATGTGCCGGGATTTCCTGTGTTAAAGTATAGAGCCACTGATTTGTTACATCTGTGACACGGTTATGGTTGCCCGGAGTTTTTTCACCATCCTGCTTTACTGTCGCATCCCAGTTCAGATCATCGGCATCCGATACTTTTTTCACTGGATTTTTGATAGATGGGATTGGAGAATCTGTTGTAGTCGGTGGCGGGGTTACCTTTTTATCTACATCCCATGTTCCTTTATCATCAGCTTTTGTTGTTGTGACTGTTGTCTCATTTTTAATCTTGATATTTGTCTCTGTTTTCTTGTCATTCTCTACAAGATGTCCATGTTCACGAAGCATTTCAATAGATACTTTCTTCGCATCAATGTGTGTTTTTACAACCATCTTTACGGTCGTTCCTGCATTATTCCCATAGAAATCTTTGTTATTTAGTAAATCAGAAGATGCTGCATATTCTAAATAATTTCCCTTGTTTGCGGAAGTAGGAGCAAAACTGCTTGTGACATCTTTATCCCCTGCATAAAACTTAACGGAATCAATCGTCAGACAGGAATCAACAGCATCCTTGATCACAAACTTGGAATACTTTGCGGTAGAAGGCATGTTCTTCTCAATTTCTTTAGAAACAGTATAAGTAAATGTCTCATCCGCATTGGTAAGTGTATTACTCAGCACATTCTTCTCGTCATCATCTGAAACCGTTTTCTTCGGGTCTGGGTCTGGATTGTTTGGATCACCGATAGGGACTTTTGACCAGACGGTGGAAGTATCCTGTGATGCAGAACCATAATCTCCGTCTGTTACATCGTACATCTTATTTTTACTGTCGTATGTCAGCTTCTTCAGATATTTCATGCTCCTTTTAGCTGCATTTGGAATCAAACGGTATTTGTTATCTGAAGTACGCTCATGCCCAAGCCAGCTATATGACGCATCTTTAATCTTTACTTTAAATGTGACCGTTACTTTCTTCCCGTAAAATGAAGTATTTGCTAAAGCCTTGCTTGTTGCACTAAATTTGATATTCTGTCCACTGGAAGAATCTGAAAATTCGCTTGTAAAATCTTCTCCTCCCACATTTACCTGTAGGGAACCAGCCACATAACTAAGTCCAGAGTCCAGAGTATCTTCCCATACATAGGAAGATATAGCAGTTTTATTTTGTCCGTTCCATAAATTCGATAAAATATCTGTTGCATAGGTTGGAGTAGTATCCTCATAACGATATGAATAGGTATCCCCTAATTTATAAGCTACTGCTGATGTTTTTTCATTGCTAATCCATGAGCTTCCACTCTGAATTAATTTCTTCGGGACATCAGGATTTGCATTATCTTCAAAAGAATTCATCGCCCATGGTGCTAAATCAAAGTAAGCA
>ERZ825137.4310-NODE-4310-length-14361-cov-5.093038_pt1 | contig 14361 bp, 9 predicted proteins | sample MGYA00519873_ERZ825137 | MGnify/ENA primary metagenome ERZ825137 (study PRJEB31778, sample SAMEA3449190) | human gut metagenome | biome: human gut; feature: human-associated habitat; material: faeces | place: United Kingdom | collected 2010/2012 ...
GATATTCGGTCTCGTCAATGTAGTTGATGTTGATGGCTTCGTTCATCAACTTGGTGGCATATTCGTCCATATAGGTAGTGACGAATGTAGCCAGATTCAAGCGAGGCTGCGTTTGGGCGAAGGTTTCGTCTTTCACCATCTGATAGGCGATTTCCGGGGTAGTGGGTCCGTCGGGAATCTTTTCTACGGGTGAGGGTTGTAACATACGGTTTGAGCCGAATACTTCAGTTTTTGCATCTCCTTTTCTGAAATTCAAATCTTCCATATTAATAAGTTTTTAAAGGTTTAGGCGGCGGGGCTTTTCCCCGTCGAATTTCCCACAACAACGGGGTTTGCGGATGAAAGTTCCGGGGTTTTGCATTATTTGGCGTTTATTAAAGGGCAGCGTAGTAAAATCTTAAAAAACGAACATTCTGAAGGTGGGTTTGTTGTTCCCACATTATTCATTTAATTAATATACTACTATATGAAAATCAATACCGGAAGGGGTACAATCCCCCTTATCACGCTTGTCGGCATTTGGTCTGTCTCTGCATTGACTTCCTTGCCGGGGTTGGCCGTGTCACCTATTTTGGGACAGCTTACCACCATTTTTCCACATGCTACGGAACTGGATATACAGATGCTTACCTCCCTGCCTTCGCTGCTGATAATACCTTTTGTGCTGTTGGCGGGCAAGCTGGCAGAGAAACGTGATTTTGTGCGTCTGCTGAAAGCGGGGCTTTGGATGTTTGCCGCCAGTGGGGTACTTTATCTTTTTTCGGACAAAATGTGGCAGTTGATGGTGGTCAGCGCTTTGCTTGGCATCGGTTCGGGGATGATTATTCCGTTGTCCACCGGTCTGGTTTCACGCTATTTCACGGGGGAATATCGGGTGAAGCAGTTTGGTTACAGTTCTGCCATCACCAATGTGACGCTGGTTGTGGCAACTGCGGTGACTGGGTATCTGGCAGAGGTAAACTGGCACTTGCCTTTCGTGGTATATCTGCTTCCGTTGGTTTCTCTGCTGCTTGTCGGGTATTTGAAGGGGGATACCGGTCAGCCGCAAATAACAGAAGATACGGCTACCGTTGTTCCGGAGGAATCCAAGCGTGCGGTTCCCGGTAAATACGGCATCCATGTCCGCCATCTGCTACAGTTGATGCTGTTTTATGGCGTCACTACGTATGTAGTGCTGGCGGTTACTTTTGACTTGCCTTTTTTGATGGAGGCACATCACTTCTCCAGCGGAAATTCCGGATTGATGATTTCCTTATTCTTCCTGGCCATTATGGCTCCGGGCTTCTTCCTGGGGCATATCGTGAAGTGGATGGGAAAAAATACGAAATTTTACAGTCTTTTGTCCATTGCAGCGGGTTTGCTCTTGATATGGATTTCGCCTAAAGAATGGCTGATAATACCGGGATGTATGTTGGTTGGTTTGGGATATGGTGTCATTCAACCGCTGATTTATGACGAGACAGTAGATACGGCCATACCGGAAAAAACAACCTTGGCACTGGCCTTTGTAATGGTGATGAATTATCTGGCGATTCTATTGTCCCCGTTCATTACAGACTTCTTTCAGACCTTGTTCCACACTAGTTCCAAGGAATTCCCGTTTATTTTCAATCTCTGCATCACACTGCTCGCCATGTGGTGGGAGTATGCGAGGAGGAAGGATTCTTTGTTGGGGAAGTTATGAGTTATAACTTATAACTCATAACTCATAACTTATAACTTATAACTCAATCGCCTCATATTTCAGCCCGAAGACGTCGGCTACAGCTTTGTATGTTACCTTGCCTTCCACTACGTTCAATCCTAGCGCCAGAGCCGGATCGTCCTTGCAGGCTTGTCTCCAGCCTTTGCATGCCAGGGCTACGGTGTAGGGCAGGGTGGCATTTGTCAGTGCCATGGTGGAGGTGAAGGGTACGGCGCCGGGGATATTGGCAACGGCGTAGTGTACAATTCCGTCCACAATGTAGGTAGGGTCGCTGTGCGTGGTGGGGTGGGAGGTTTCGAAACATCCGCCTTGGTCGATGGCAACGTCTACGAGTACGGTGCCGGGCTTCATCATTTTCAGCATTTCTTTGGTGATGAGATGAGGCGCTTTGTCACCGGGGATAAGGACAGACCCTATTACGAGGTCTATTGTAGGTAATTCCATTTTGATATTGTGAAGGGAAGAATAGAGTGTTTTTACATTCTTGGGCATCACTTCACTGAGGTAGCGCAGGCGGGGAAGGTTGATGTCGGCAATCAGTACCTCGGCACCCATTCCGGCAGCTATTTGTGCGGCATTGGTGCCCACAATGCCGCCGCCCAGGATAAGTACGCGTGCGGGGCGTACACCCGTCACGCCACCCATCAGTTTCCCTTTGCCGCCTTGGGGTTTTTCGAGGAAGCGTGCTCCTACCTGGGTGGCCATGCGTCCCGCCACTTCGCTCATGGGGGTAAGCAGCGGAAGTGAGCGGTCTTCTTTCTCTACCGTTTCGTAGGCGATGCAGACGGCGCCGCTTGCTATCATGGCTTCGGTCAGCAATTTATCGGCAGCGAAGTGGAAATAGGTGAATACCACTTGTTCCTTTTTTATCAGTTTGTACTCCGGTGCGATGGGCTCCTTTACCTTGACAATCATGTCGGCTATGGCATACGTGTCTTCAATGGTTGGCAACATTTGTGCACCTACGGCGATGTAATCATCGTCAGAGAAACCGCTGTTTGCGCCTGCCGAGGCTTGCACATACACCGTATGACCGCGTTTCACCAACTCGGCTACTCCGGCAGGGGTCATTCCTACACGGTTCTCGTTGTTCTTGATTTCTTTAGGTACTCCGATAATCATAACCTTAAAGTTTTTATTGAGGGGTTAAACATGGCGCAAGATACAAAAATGGAGGGTACAGTGTCTCCGTACCCTCCATGTTTAAGAACAGTTTTCGTTCTCAGTTATTCATTGTCCATCAGTTTCCAATGTCCATGCCTGCATCCCCTTCTATTTCATCTGTGTCCCATGCGGCGATGGTAATCCCTTTCAGCGTCAGCCCGGCCTTGTTCAGGCTGAGGTCGAAGTTGTAGGTTTTGTTGGCCTCGGTAGTGAGGTTTTCGCTGGAACTCATAGCCAGATAGTAGGTGTAGGTGTTGCTGCCGGAGGTGACTTTTACGAATTGGGAGCTATTGGTGAATGCCTGACCCGGCAGCACGATGGCGCGGTAGGTGGTGGCACCTGCAACGCTGTGGGCGTAGGTGGTGATGGAGGTGGTAGATGCAGCTGCAGCGTCGGTGGCAGCGGCATCATTAGCCTTTGTTACTTTGCCGTCTGCCAGATTCCACGTGCCGCTGAGGGCGAAGCCTGCGGAGCAGAGCAGTTCTACCTTGTCGATGGCGGGCAGGGAGGAGTAGCCGTTTCCTGCGGAGAGGGTGACGGTGATTTGGCTCATGCAGTGCTTCATGCTGATGCTTGCGTTGTTCGTTGCCACGGTGGTGCATTTGCCCCACAGCAGGTCGGAGGCTTCGTAGTCGGCGGCGGCGGTGCTGCTGTTGTTCTGGTCGGGCTTGATGCTGACGTTGGGCACGGTGTAGGTGTCGGTGGCGGTGTTGGTATAGGGATAGTAGGCGTAGAGGGTGTGCTGGTCGGTGACGTTCTGCCAGTAGAGGGGTTCGTCGGTGAAGCTGCCGTTTACCCATTTGGTGTTCTTGGGGTCGAGGGAGGCGCTGATGGGGGATTCATCGTTGGCACCCGTTTTGTGGGCGATGTAGAGGCCCAGTGCGTCGTCATCATCGAACTCGGTGGCGCCGATGGCGGCGCGGCTGATGGGGATATTGGTGCCGGTGGTGGTGAGCGAGAGCTTCACGTTGATGGGCTTGGTGATGTCCACTGTCTGGTCTGAATCGTTGTTACAGGCGGTGACCAGCAGGCCGAGGGTGGCTGCGAGGAGCAGCGTTTGGATACTTCTTGTTTTCATATTTGGTCTATTTATTTGTTGTTAATAATAAGTTACTTATCGGTTACTTTTGTGTAATTCTCGGGGTTTGTCAGCTCCGTAATGGTGGCTTCGGCAAGTGAAGGGCTTCCCTTGTAGTTATAGTATATGTTCGCCCAAGTCATCTTTCCCCAGGTGCGGCACTGGGTGATTTGATCGTCCTCGAGTGCGGTAACTCCGGTGAGGAAGAGGTTCTCGGGGGAGAAATTATAATTTCCGAGACCGTTTTGGGTGTCGTAGGTGGGGAGAGCGAAGCTGTTTTCGGTACCGGTGCCGCTAAGGACGATGCTCTTCAGGCCGGTGCAACCAAAGAAAGCATCTTCTCTGATGTCGGTGACTTGTGGCAGGTAGATGCTTGCCAGTTTCCCGCATCCGACGAAAGCTCCGATTCCTATATTGGTGACTTTTGGCAGGTCAATGCTTGCCAGGGCGGTGCAATCCTGGAAGGCTCTTTCTCCGATTCCGATGGCTTGTGGCAGGTCGATACTTGTCAGGCCGGTGCAACTCCAAAAAGCACTGACTCCGATGTCGGTGACTTGTGGCAGGTCGATACTTGTCAGGGCGTTGCAATTCCAGAAAGCATTTTCTCCGATGTCGGTGGCTTGTGACAGGTCAATATTTGTCAGGTTGGTACAATTCACAAAAGTACCATTTCCTATTTTGGTGACTTGTGACAGGTCGATGCTTGTCAGGCCGGTACAACCCTGAAGAGTATTATATCCTATTTTGGTGACTTGTGGCAGGTTGATGCTTGTCAGGCCGGTGCATCCGGCGAAAGCTCTGTTTCCGATTTCGGTAACTTTTGGCAGGTCGATGCTTGTCAGGCCGGTGCATTTATTGAAAGCATTATATCCTATTTTGGTGGCTTGTGGCAGGTTGATGCTTTGCAGAGTACTATTGCCGTTGGTGAAGAGATACCAATTCGTAGGCACTTCCTTCACCGGCTCCATATAGAGGTTTTGTACGTAATTATGGCTGCTGCCCAGCAATCCTAACAGCTCGCTCTGGTCCATGCCTTCCGGTACAGAACCGCTGATGAAGAGTTTGGAGACGAGGGTAGGGGGAGAAGAGCTTCCGGCGGCATTTATCGCTTCCAGCCAGCTCTTTACGGCATTGTAGGACGCTTCCGTCCCATCCAGCAGGAGGATGTTTTCCGGTGCTGTGCCTTTTATGTCGGTACTTCCGTCCGACACTTGCAGGTACTTGCCGGGGAGATAGAATCGGTTGCCGGTGGTGCCGCCGGTGACGCTGCCGGTCTCGCTGCTGCTGCCGATTGAGCCTCCGGCGCTATATACCTTGTCCGTAAGAAAAGAGAGGGCACCGTTTCCTCCGGCTTCGCTGCAAGTAGGTCCATTAGGGGGGAGGTAGTCTGGGCTGTATTGGTGGTAAGTGGGTATCATCAACGCCCGATGCACCGCCGCACCGTCCCGGCTCAAGGTGGTGACGGAACGGGTGTCGGTGAGCTTGTCAACAAACAGATAGGAGTGTATCCCGTCAGTAGAATTGCTCACAATGGGTGCCTCTCTCAGCGCCGTCACTCCGCCTGTGTAGGCGCAGAATACGGCTTTGGCAGGTGCTTTCAGCAGGACGGCGGCGGATGCGGTGGAGAAGATGTCCACTTTCACCAGGGCGCGTTGCATCTGTAGGGGGATGGGGTCGGCGGTGGGCTGGGGTATGCGGACGGCGAGGCCGGAGGTGCGCAGCTGTTCCCAGTAGGCGTAGTTCTCGGGGGTGAAGGCTTGGGGCAGCTGGAAGGTGAAGGCTTCGCCCGTCTGCAGGGCGTAGCTGCCTCCGCTGTTGCCGTCGCTGCCGGTATATGTCAATGCCTCCAGTGGCTGCATCTCTATGGCGGGGGAGATGGCGGCGAAGTAGTAGGCGGCGGCGTCTTTCTCCCAGCGGAGGAGGTTGGCGGGGTCGGTGGGCTGCCAAGTGGCGGAGGTGACGGCTTGCGTGCCGCCGTCGGTGCTGACGGAGGTGCAGGTGTAGTTGGCGTGGCTGTAGCGGACTTCGGCGGACGAGCCGTCTGCTGCCGACGACGACCTTACGGGCACGGTCATGAATACGGTGATGGTGGTTCCTACTTTGGGGAAGCCGGTTTCCGTGGCGGGTGTGCCGGTGGTTCCGTCGGCGCGTGTCTGCCCTCCTCCTTCTCCGGCCATGGGCGACTGCTGTTCCACGCTTGTGGCGATGCAGCCTATCTGTATGGGTTGGCCTATGAGGGAGGCTGTGGCTTCACTGTCGGCACCGGGCAGGGGGGCGGTGTCGGGGCAGATGTCGTCTGTGCAGGCGCAGGGCGGCAGCAGGGCAAGCAGCAGGGTGGGGAGCAGTAGCGTCCGGCGGAGGTGGTTCCTTGTTTTCATTCGTTGGGTGTCTTTTTTAGGGTTTCGTATAAGTAGGGCCGTTCGGGGTGGGGGTGCCTACCCTTGGACGGGTGAGGGTGCATACCCTTACGGGGGTGGGGGTGCCTACCCTTGGACGGGTGAGGGTGCATACCCTTACGGGGGTAGGGGTGCGCACCCTTATGGGGGTAGGGCCGTGGGGTGTTATCCCAACGGGTTTTCGCCGTACTTGCCCAGTTGCCGGGCTGTTTCGCGGGCTATCTCGGTGATGCCCAGTGTGCGGGGTTGTGTCTTGGCACGGAGGTAGAAGTCGTCCGTGCGCTCGGTCAGGGCGTTGTCGTAGGCCACGAGACTGATGAGCTTTTCAAAGGTTGTTGCCATGGGGTTTTGAATTATGAGTTATGAATTTTGAGTTATGGGTTATGGGTTATGGGGTTGGGGTTATTGGGGGGAGTCCTTGAGCCAGTGGCCGCTATAGTTGGCGGTGTCTGTCAGGCTGGCAGGATTATCCGCAGTCAGGTTGTAGTGGATGGCTTTCCAGGTGACACTACCCCAGGATTGGCATGTGGCGGCATTTCCTTCTGCCTTGAACATCTCTTCGGTGACATCGGTGAGGAAGAGGAGGGTGGCGGAGGTGCCTGCGAATGCACCATCACCAACGGTGGGCAGGAAGAAGCCAAATTGGTCGTTGGTGCCGCTGAGGACGACTTCTTCGAGGGCGGAGCAGTCGTAGAATGCGCAGACTCCTATGCTTGTCACTGCTTTGGGTATGCTGATTTCTGTCAAGCTGCTACAATACTGGAATGCGTAGCTTCCTATGCTTGTCGCTGCTTTCGGTATGTTGATTTCCTTCAGACTTCCACAGTAGTTGAATGCGCTTTGGCCTATCTCTGTCACTGTCTCCGGCAGTTGGATGCTCGTCAGATTCGCGCAGCTTTGGAATGTCCTCTCTCCTATCTTCGTTACTCCCGTGGGGATGCTGATTTCTGTCAGGCTGTTACAGTCGACGAATGCGTATTCTCCTATTTCTGTCACTCCGTCCGGCAGTTGGATGTTTGTTAGCTGGCGGCAATTAATGAATGCGTACTTTCCTATCTTTGTCACTTTCTTTGGCAGTTGAATGCTCTTTAGTGTCGTGCAGCTTTGGAATGCGCGCTCTCCTATACTTGTTATCCCTTCGGGGAGTATCACCTCTTGAAGTGCGGTATTTGTGTTATCCCCCGTTTTGCAAAATCCCTCCGGTATGGTTGTCGCCCCGCTTGCGGTGATGTAGAGGTGGCTGACCTTGAAGTATTTATTACCATTACTACCACCGATCATCTGCTCTTTCAAATTCGCCAAGTCCTGGTCGCTAATCTCCCCCGTAATCATTACCTTGATGGGGCTGTCTTGGCCGGCGCTTGCCAGTGCAGTCTTCAGTGCAGACCCATCTGCCAGCAGGCTTCCCGCTGTTTCGTTCTCCACTGTTACGAAGCTTTCTGCTTCCGTCGCCTCCACCAGTGTCGGGCTTTGCCATCCGGTGGACGTTACGCTCAATGCGCTCACCCCTGCTTTGTTTACTTTCAGTTTCAGCTCGTGGCAGGTATTGGCTTGGGTGGTGATGTCGTTGGTGGGGAGGTACTTATAGATGTCGTTTCCGATGTGGATGCTTATCATCAGTCGGTTTGCGGCAAAGGTCTGTCCCGGCAGCATCAGGGCGTAGTATGCCGACGAGGTATTGCCGTTCTTCAGCAGGCGGACATCGGTAGGGGTGGAGGCTTCGCCGTCGTGATTATGGATGACGGGCTCTCCGTCGGTATTCATGGTGAAGTAGGCTTTCGCTTGCTTGAGGTGTACGGTGGCCTTCTGCAGCTGTTCGGCGGTGATGCCGTCGCCCGGCAGCAGGTTGACGCATAGCTGCGCCATGCTGTGCTTCAGCAGCAGATTGATGGAAGAGGATGTGGCGGAATGTGTACCGCTGTAGTGCAGCAGGTCGGTGATGTGCCATTTATCGGCGGCAGCGGTATATTGCTTGCCGTCCCAGGCATTCAGGGTGCTCCCTGCGGCGGTGTTGGTTTCGTAGTCGGAGGGCATGTCGTAAACGGCAGGGGAGGAGGAAGAATAAGCGGGTCCCCACCAGGCGGTGAGGGTGTGGTTGCCGCTCCCTTGCCAGTAGGCGCGCTCGGTCTTGGTGGAACTCCAGCTGCTGTTGTTGCCGTCGTATAGGTAGGTGCCGGCAGATTGGGCGCTTCCGGCGGTGAGGGCTACGTGCAGCTTTTCGTCGTCTCTGAAGCTATGGCCGGATGCCACGCCGGGCACGGCATTGGCGGCACGGGTGTTTCCTCCTTCTATGCTTACGGTTCCCAGCGTCAGCGCTTGTCCGTTTCCCCGGTTTTCGTCCTGCCCGGTCAGTTCGTTGGTGCATCCTGCCAGTATCAGCAGGCATATCATGGTACCTATGGCTGCCGTGATGGCGGTCAGTGTGCGCAGCGTTTCCCATCCCTGTGAGGTCAGTCGTTTCATGATGCAGTTCTCCATTTGGGTTGTTATAGGTTTTATTAATGTTCCTTTGCAAATGTGTCTGCAAAGTTGTTAATAATGGTATAAACTGCCTAATTTTACCCCTCGGTGCTTGTCCTGCATTGTCGCCTTGTTGTCCTGAATTGTCGCACCCCCTCTCAGAAGTGCTTCCGGAGGGGGTGCGAAGGGAAGTGCGGAGGATGAAAATCCGTCCTTATGGGGAGGAAGTCATGCTTTTATCAGCCACCTTTCTATGTTGCGCGTCCGGGCGCTGAAGTTCACGCCTATCCTGAACAGTGGGCGACCGTCGGCTTCGAAGGGTTGCGCGTAGTGCTTTTCGTCAATCTGCCGCAGCGCTTCTTCGGCAGTGCCTTCGAACTTGAACTCCATGATGTAGATGTAGCGGTCTGTCTTCAGCACGAGGTCCACACGTCCCTCGGAGGTGTGATATTCCACTTGGGTATAGAATCCCACCAGCTTGAAGACAATGAAAAGCACGTTCTGGTAGTGCAGTTCGCGGTCGCCGACAAGTTCGTAGGGGGTGTCGGCAAAGAAACTTTGCAGGCGGCGGAAGAAGGCATCGGGCTGTCCGGATTCTATCTCACGTACAAACTTCTGTATCTCGAACGGTGCCTCTATCTTGTTGAAGCGGGTGTAGAACGGCATCAGGAACTTGACGAACCCTTCTTCCACTTCCCGGTTGGGGAAGCCGAGGCGGTAGAGTCCGAACCTTGGGTCGTACTCCTTAATCGTGAGGTATCCGCTTTGGAAGATGACGGGCAGTGGGTCTTCGTCGCCATAGATGCTGTTCAGCACGTCGGCGTAGGTTTCTGCATGGGCCATCTCCTCCAGGTTGTAGTGGTTGCGTTTCAGCAGTTCCACCAGATAGGTGGGGGTGCCCGTCTCGAACCAATAGCTGCCGAACTCCTGCTTGTCGAAGGTGTTGAGCAGGCTGAAAGGGTTGTAGATTCCGATGGAGTTGTGTGTGAAGTGGTAACCGTCGTAATCTTTCTGCAAGCGTTGGCAGGTTTCCTCGTAGGTCATGTTTTGCGCCTGCGCCAGCAGCCGGATGCTTGGGGCGAATTCTTGGCGCAGCTCTTCGTCGGTGACACCGCAAAGGGCAAGGTATCGCCGGTCCATGGAGATGTCGTTCAGGTTGTTGAGGTCGCTGAACACGCTGACCTTGCCGAACTTGGTGACCCCCGTCAGCAGGGCAAACTGGATGCATCCGTCCATGGTTTTCAGTACGCCGTAGAAGGGTTTCAAGGTGTTGCGGAACTCGTTCTGCAGCGCTTTGTTGCCGATGGCTTGCAGCATGGGCTTGTCGTATTCGTCGATGAGGATGGCCACACGTTGCCCCGTCTGCTCGCAGGCACGCCTGACCACTCCGGCGAAGCGAAGGGCAAGCGTGCTTTCCGCCATTCCCGTGCCATAAAGCTGTTCCCATTCTGTCACAGCTTTTTCCAGCTGTTTGTCCAAGCTGTCCGGGGTGTCATACTTCCCTATATTCAGGTCGATGTGCAGCACGGGGCGTTTTATCCAGTCTTTCTCCAGCTTCTCCATCGCCAGCCCTTCAAAGAGTTCCTTCTTTCCCTGGAAGTAGGCTTCGAGGGTGGAGATGAGCAGGCTCTTGCCGAAGCGCCGGGGGCGGCTTAGGAAGTAGTAGCTGCCCGTCTTTACCAGCCGGTAGACAAGGGCGGTCTTGTCGACGTAGAAATAGCCGCCTTTGCGCATCTTCTCGAAGTTCTGTATGCCGATGGGGTAGATTTTGTTGCTCTGTATGGGTTCCATATTTCCGGTTCTCCTTTCTTATATATCACTTTTCTTATATATTACCTGTAACTTTCTTATATATTACTTGCAACGCACAAATATACGAATAGTTCTTGTAACTGACGGCCTGCAATCTGTTAAACTATAGGCTCTGTGCATGGTTCTGCGGACTTGTCCGGCAAAGTCTCCCGGTACTGCACGGGTGTCATGCCAAGCAGTTTGTTGAACGCCACATAGTAGGTGTTGCGGCTCTTGAAGCCCGAAGCGGTGGCTATGGCATCTATGGAATACATTCTGTTGTCTTTCAGCATCGATATGGAGTGCTCCACGCGCAGGCGGTTGATGTAGTCGCTGAAGCCGTCGGCACCGGCATATTCGCGCAGGAACGGGTTGAGGCGGTTCTTGCTCAAGGCCGTTATCTTCATCAGGTCTTCGCGGTTGAAGTCGGGGTTTAGGAAGGGCAGGTCGGTGAGCAGGGCATCTTCCATCTGCATGAACCGGCGGCGGTTGTCTTCATCGTCGGCAGCGGAGGGGGAAGTGTTGGCTTGAGCGGCAGGCGGCTCTTCGTTAGGGGCATCTTCCGGGTGAAGCGGCTGCCGGCGGTATGCCTTGCGCAGTTCTTCTTTCTGTGCCAGAAGCTCTTCTATCTGGCGGGCGGCTATCTGGTTGCGTTCGCGGGTGCGGCGCAGGTGGAGGTGCTTTTCCCATAGCAGGATGGCGAGCAGGATGGCGATGAAGCTGGTGGTGATGAACAGTACGCGTTGCCGTGCCAGCTTGTGTTGGGCTTCGCGTATCTGCGCATCCTTTTCCTGGGTTTGGTAGATGATGGCGAATTCGTGTGCCTGGCCGGCCTTTTCGCGGGCATAGATGCTGTCGGTCAGCATGGTGATGCGCTGTTGGTAGCTGTCGGCCAGTTCCGGACGTTTCAGTCCGCGGTAGGTGCGGGCATAGCGGTCCAGCAGAATCAGGTGGCCGTAGTTGAAGGTATCGGCCGGTTCGGCCAGGGCGGAAGAGGCGTCAAGAAGTTGCAGCACTTTATGGTACTGACGCGTACCCAGCAGGTAGGGGACGATTTCTGTTTGTCCTGCCTGCGATTGTGCAAAGCCGGTGCTTTGGTATTTCCGGGCGGTTTCGGCGGCTTTTTCGCTTTGTCCGTTTTGCAGGTAGTACCAGGCAAGTTTGGAGTAGAGGTAACCGTATTGCTGGTCTATGTATCCGGGCGGCGGTCCGGGCAGCAGGCTCATGCGGCTGATAACGTCGAGACGCTTCTCGCAGAGGGCAATGGCTTCGTCCAAACGCTCGTTTTCGGCCAGATAGGCGGACAAGTCGCCGTAGGAGGTGGATAGTTGGGCCAGTTCGCGCACATTGTCCGTGCCTTGCAGCAGTTCGATGGAACGGTACATGTACCGGAACGCTTTGTCGTCGAGCTTCATGCCTTGATACATGCGGCCCAAAGTGAACAGCAGTTCGCTTTCTTTGGCCTTCTGTCCTTGCTCCTGTGCCAGCTCGATGGCTTCGGTACAGATGCGGATGCCTTCTTCGTATTTGTTCAGGCGGTCGAGGGCGGTGGCGAGCTGCGTGAGGACTTGCAGTTTCCGGAGAGGAGTGTGCTGCACGGAGTCGCTTTGCAGGGCGCGGCGGATGTACCGCTCCTTGAGGTGGTACATACCTTGACGTTCGTAGACTGTGCCGCGCAGCATGTCGATGCGGAATTGCGGCAGGTGGGGAAGACGGCGGGCTTCGGCTTCGTCCAGCAGTGACAGAGCGCTGTCGGGCAGGGTGTAATAGATGCTGCGGATATGCTGTTCGGTCAGCAGGCTGTCGGGCAGGGAAGCGGAGGTTTTGTATCGGTTAGGGGTGCTTGCGGTGGAAAATAGGCTTATGGTGAGTGCCAGAGCAAGATAGAGGGGACGGAAGTAATGTATTTTCTCCATTGTTTATTTTCTCTTTTGTATGGCAAAGATAGGGATTATTTTTATCTTTGCCTGCGTTTATCATAAGAAGTTACTGCAATGAATATATACATAAAATCTGTCATTTTGTCTTTTTTCTTTATATCTGTCGGGGCTCGGGCACAAGAGGCTTCCTTCACTCCGCCTTTTGATTTTCCCATCATTTTCTCCGGTAACTTTGGCGAGATACGTGCCAACCATTTTCATGGCGGACTGGATTTCAAGACCGGTGGCGCCATAGGCAAACCGGTACGTGCGCTGGCGGACGGATATATTTCGCGTATCCGTGTCACCCACGGCTCGGGCTATGTGCTCGATGTGGTGTATGATAACGGCTATACCGCCATCTACCGTCATCTTAGCGCCTTTGTGGGTGAAGTGGCAAAGCGAGTGAAGGCTCTTCAGTACGAAAAGGAAAGCTGGGAAGTAGAGATAATTCCCGAGCCTGCTCCCGTGTCAGATGAGGGAGACGATAGAGATAGAGGCAGTAATAATCTCGGGGTGCATATCTTGGGCGAATATCCCGTGAAAGCCGGTCAGATAATAGCTTTAAGCGGAAACACCGGATACTCTTTCGGTCCGCACCTGCATCTGGATATGATAGAGACGGCTACGGACGAATATATAGACCCACTGCCTTTCTTCATGGACAAAGTGAAGGACAAGACTGCCCCGCGTGCCGAAGGTATCATGTTGTTTCCTCAGCCGGGCAAAGGAGTGGTGGAAGGTAAGCAGACGCGACGGGCTTTTCCGGCACATCCTACGAAACCCATTACCGCCTGGGGATTGATTGGTGCAGGCATCCGTGCTTATGATTATATGGACGGAGTGCAGAATAAATATGGCGTGAAGACGGTGATTCTCGAAGTGGACGGCGAGGAAGTCTTCCGCAGTACGGTAGACCGCTTTGCGTACGAAGAAAACCGCTATATCAATTCGTGGACACACGGCCAGTATATGAAGTCTTTCATCGAGCCGGGAAACCACTTACGCATGCTGCATGCATCCAACGGTAACCGTGGACTGGTGGACATCAACGAAGAACGCCCTTACCGGTTTGTCTATACGCTGAGCGATGCGCTGGGAAATACCTCCAAGGTCTGCTTCACGGTGCAGGGGCAGAAGACGACAATTGCTCCGGTGGAACATCGTGAGAAATACGCCCTCAAGTGGGACAAGGTGAACTATCTGCAGGAACCGGGGTTAGAATTGGTCATTCCGAAAGGAATGCTCTACGATAACGTCCTGTTGAACTATTCCGTGCGGGCTGATAGCGGTGATATAGCTTTCACCTATCAGTTGAACGATACCCGCATTCCGATGCACGATGCCTGCGATTTGCGTATCGGCTTGCGCCGGCGTCCGGTAGAGGATATGACCAAATATTATGTGGCGGGCGTAACGGCGCGCGGTGGAAAATACCGCATCGGCGGTAAGTATGAGGATGGTGTCATGAAAGTGCGTATACGGGATTTGGGGACTTATACCGTGGCAGTGGATACGGTTCCGCCGGTGATAACTCCCGTGAACCAAGCTCAGTGGGGACGTACGGGAAAAATCATCTTCAAGGCCAAGGACAAGGAAACCGGCATCAACACCTATCGGGGTACGATTGACGGAAAATATGCCTTGTTTGGAAAGCCCAACTCCATCAGTGGTAACCTGGTGTGCGAGCTCGACCCGAAACATGTGGAGAAAGGCGGCAAGCATGTGGTGGAGATGACGGTGACGGATGGCTGTGGCAACTGTACCACCGAACAGTTTGAATTTGTATGGTAAAGACTGAAATATTTAGTAACATTATAATTTAGAAGTATGAAAAGTAAAAGACTG
>ERZ825137.4312-NODE-4312-length-14359-cov-4.842841_pt1 | contig 14359 bp, 14 predicted proteins | sample MGYA00519873_ERZ825137 | MGnify/ENA primary metagenome ERZ825137 (study PRJEB31778, sample SAMEA3449190) | human gut metagenome | biome: human gut; feature: human-associated habitat; material: faeces | place: United Kingdom | collected 2010/2012 ...
TATCTGTAAATTCGCTCTTTTGGGGCTTGACTTTTATTTGCAGGTCTTTATTATTTACGAATTGACTTAACAACATTTAGTATTTTCTTGTACTGACTAATCGCTATAATAATAAGAGCCGACGCCATTAGGTAGCGAATAATTCTATATTGATACAGAAAAACAAATGCGATTGAGCACCCAAATACACCAATTGAAATCAATAGTATTCCTTTGCTGTCAAACAGCTCAAAAGAACCTATTTCCTTCATACATACTTTTCTACTAAACCAATAATGACCAATACTATAAGCAATATAGCTCGCAACTGTTGTATATCCGGCCGCATAAAAGCCAAACACAGGAATGAAAACAGCATTTAAGATAATATTAAGCACTGCTGCTGCGATGGATGCCACCGACATAAATTTTTGTTTTTCATAATACATTTGCGGAATTGCAAAAACATTATAAAGGAAAATGAAATATACACTTGCAGCAACTGGCGGTACAACATATATAGCACTATAGTATTCCTCTGAGCCGAATATTCTCACAAGCTCCGGCACAAAAAAACATAATGCAACAATAACACCACCCAAAAACAAAAGAATAGCATCCACATTTTTCCTTATGTTCTTGTAATCTTTTCGATTTAGATTTTCATACATCCATGGTGTCATTGAATTATTAATTGCATTTGTAAAAAGCTGTACCAACATACCTATACTATAGGCAACGCTATATATACCAACTTCAGAATCACCCACCATATTTTGAATCATAATACGGTCGCCTTGATTCAAAATTGTTCCTGATAGATAATGCGGAATAAGCGGAATGTTAAAGCCCAATGCATATTTCCAGTTTGCTTTACTATAAAATATCTTTCCTCTTATGAACTGAAGGATCATTATGCTGCCTGCAATTACAACTTCTACTGCGACAACAGAAACAATTCTTGCTAATGCCTTGTCATCTCTAGCAATGATAACCAACATCAATCCAAGTACCGGATTAAGTATAGATTTCAAAAGGGTAACGCTCACCATTGTTTTATATCTATACTCAAATCTTTGCCGTGCTGACCAAAATTGGAGTGCTGGCTCAACCAACAATTCAGCCATCATCAGCCATAGAACCAGTTTATTCAATCCAAGAAGATTACTCCAAAAGTCTTGAAATGGTGCATATACCGCGATTAAGATGATTGTTAATGTTATTGTCAGTCCCTGCATGGATGACACATATTTATCTCTCTCGTTTTTATCTCTGATTCTATTTAATGCATTATTAAACACACCATAATAGAGGTTCAACGATGTCACAATAGTTAATATATTGAACCATGATATATACAAACTATATGTTCCGTACTCAGCGGTTGTCAGCAATCGCGTAAACAAAGGAACTGTTATTGTTGATATTCCCTTCTGCAGAATATTGCAGAATACAAACCACAGTGCCGCTTTAGTCGCAATGCTCATGCTTGTATAAATTTTCTTTATTTTATTCAACATCGGTTGCACCTACAACATGCAGTGTATCACTCACTGCCCTTCTCTGTGCATAGATACATTTTGTATCTCCCTGATAATATCCGCAGCCTACAACAGCAATAATAGCTTCGTGCTCTGAAATTCCCATCAATTTTTTCAATTCGTTCTCTGTTTTATAGAATGCCTTCCACTGCATAATACAGCTTCCGATTCCCAAGGAATGTAATGCAAGCGTAAGATATGACAAGTAAATTCCACCATTGATATACCACTGGTATTGTTCTTCATTCATAAAACATGCTCGATCCGTTGTAACAATAATGTAATTTGGAGTCTCGCCCTTAAACCCGCTGCTTCCCGTAATGAGTTTATCTACCTGATCAACAATTTCATGTCCTGATGTAAAGTAAACTTTGCTTGGCTGCCTGTTACACGCCGAAGGCGACAGATTAGCGAGCTCTACCGCTTTTTCGACATCAACCTGCTTCACTGGCTCATTTTTATACATTCTAATACTATGTCTGCTTTGAAAAAAACTTTGCAAATCAAACTCCTGTCCGCGCAATAGTTCTTTCAAGGGGACAATATGAGAACCACCATTCAGATTTTTTTGGATATCCATCACCAGACACGGGCTTAATTGCTGCGTAAGCACGCCAAATTTTCTTTCGATGTCTGAAAAGCCAGCAAATTTTGATGTATCAAATTTTTTTTGATACTCGATATAAGCATCTATTACACGATATGTTTCCCTAAAAGCAAAGTCTTCAGGATCATATCCCCGATTTATATAGCCAAACATCTTATTGATTAAATTTGTAACCGGCTTAACACTATGTCCCGGTTTTGTGTTTTTTAGTCCAAGTCCCTTCTCTACAGAGTGAACTTCGACTAACATTCCATTTTTATAAAACGCTTCAAAGGCATCACCGCTGAGCTTACTCCCACTTCCAAATTCTTTCATCGAAAGCTTAAACTCATAGCACCTTACTGAAAAATATTGTAGTGCTTTTTTTATTTTCGTAATCATTAGCATTCACCTCATATCCATCAATTTACCTTTTCAAATAACTCTTTCAGTTTATCGTAATACTCTGTTTTAAAATATGGTTCGTTTACAATTTGCTGTTTTTCATTTACAATTTTCAATGCAAGAGTGTATGCTTCATCCAACGAATCCGCATTATACTGCGATTTTGTATAGATTCCTTTGAACCATTCTGTGCCCGTTTTTACCTTATGATCGTTTGTTGCAATAACTATGACCGGTGTGTTGGAAATCATTGAAAAAATAGTGCCGTGATACCGATCTGTTATAACAACCTCATGCTTTGCAAAAAATCGCAGTGTTTTTTCCAATTCCAAGTCAAACTTTGCAATCAACTCGTTCAACGGCAACTCAGAATTTGTATCGGATATTTCGCAAAACAGTCCCGCCTTCTGTAATTTGTCATTCAGCTGTTTTATCTCGCAATCCGTATATTTTTTTTCGCTGTCATTTCTAACACACAACAATACACCGTTTCTCTCCGCGAAATCTGATTTTGAACCAATTAGTGTAGTCACTATATCAGGATATAAATATACTTCGGTGTTCGGAAAGAACTTTTTTGCAGATTGATAAGAAACCTTATCTCTCGCTAAAAAAAGAAGGTGTTTATGTTTTGCATAGATTTTCCCCGTCTTATATCCTTCTCGATCATCAATAAAATTCACTGTCTGGGGCATAATCAGTATCCTATTTTCTGGAAAAGAACTTACAAGAAACCTATGCATCTTATGATCGTAATGGCGGTCTGTTGTGCAGTAACCACTCTGAATAACTATTAAATCATCTTTCTTAATCGCTTTCTTTATTGTTTCGCGAAATCCTTTTTCATAAAAAGGCCATGTTGAAATTTCAAGAATTTCATAATCTGGATAGTTTTGCTGACACCACAATCTGATACAATACCGTTGAGCCTGATCTCCCATGTTCTTATGTACAGGAACCCCACAGAAGAAAATATGCTTTTTTTCTGTAGACGAATTTTTAATAACCAGATCCGCCTGTCCTTTTTCTTGCATCCGTTTGGGTCTAGCTTTAAAATCTCTTTTCAGCATCTTCAGTTTAAACAGATCACAATATAAATTTTTAGTCACTTTATTATTTAAAAGCAACAGTTTCAAGTTATTATTCATACCATATTCTCCCCTCTTGGAGCGCATATCTCCTATCTACACAATAATTTTTTCAGTCGAGCAGATACCCCTTTCTCAATCACATGATAAGAAATGACCGATGCCACTAAAGTCAAGTGATAAATAGAAATACATGCAAATGCACGCATTATCTGAACAATTTCTAATTTTTTTGTACCCATTTATATTCCTCGCTTTTCTTTTATGTTTTCATAAAGAACCGATAGCATTGCTGAACATAAAACAACAAAAACGTATCCGGCATATTGTTGCACTGTTTCCATATTAAAAATTTTATATTCAACTCTTGAAAATAGCGGATGTATAATATAGAATGTCAATGAATATTTTCTTCCGAATTTAGCAAGGATATTCATCCCCTTGCTTTTGATCGAGCCACTGAGTGTCATTCCAAAAACTGCAACTGCTAACGGCATAGAAAAGAAATACGTCCCACTCAGTCTATCTATTTTTAATATTGTTAATATGTATTTTTCCATACAAATACACGCAACTGATAGGATAGCCAATATCCCCCATTTTTTCATTCCGAATCCCGTAATTTTATCCTTCTTCTCCAGACACTCTATTCCGAGAAAAAAGTATGCCGCTATTGGTATTAAAAAATTCCTATAAAGATTTGGTTCAAAATTTATACTCGTGCAAAAGAAATAAATATACTTACTAAGAAAAGGTAAGCCGAAGCAAGTCAATATAATTATACTTCTTCTAATGCACTTTTGCTTCCATATTCTTGGAAACAGCCACACTAAAACCAGCACATAAATCATAGCCCACATGTACCACGAATGATCCGCATGAACTGGATCATTCAAAACGACAAACTTTAAAATATTGAGTGGGGTAAAGCAGCTTTTCCAATATCCTATAAGATTTCCAGTAAAAATCCTTTTTGCTGAATCAATAAAAAAATAAAGAAGAACCATTACTATCGCGATAAATGCAAACTTTTTTATTTGAACTTTTTCTTTGTGTTTATCAACTATTGAGCAGTAATAAAATCCTGTAATCATTACAAACAATGGAACCGCTATCCGTGAAATTGCAAGAATATAGCCCGAAATACCGTATGTTCCATATGCGTGTTGATAGCATACTAATAATGCTGCAAATCCCTTTAATGCATCTATCGAAATTGATCTATGTTGTATTTTATCTTTTTCCACATTATTTCTCCCAATAGAATTGATACGGTACAGTTCCGTACATAGTTGCGGCGCTTCTGTAAGTCAACCACACAAAAGCTACTGTCATTAATACATATATACTATATTTCACTATTTTTTTATTGCTATAATTCCGAAAACTAGCAATAGCTCTAGGAAGTAGTATATAAACAAATGGCATAAAATAGTATGTCATTCTGGCCATGATATTTATTTTGAGTCCTGTTATTCTGCATACCTCCAGAACCAAAACCATATAGAGTATGAAACTATTGCTAAATCCGCTCTCATCGGTCACGTTCAAATTACTGCTTTGATTTTCTTCGCCTTTATAGTAAACCAAGGATACTGTTCCAATTATGAAAATCAGAGCGTAAATAAAAACAAAGTACAAACTGATAATGTTGATTGCTTCTCCACTCGATGAATAGAATTCTGTGTAATCTCTTTTTCCTATCTGGAGTAACGAAACGGCCTTAAACAACTGATTATACAGTGCAAATGATGCAATCATTACAATAGTAGAAATAAGAATGTGCTTTCGTTTAAATGGAAGGTAATCAAAGATTGGAATAATGAATGCTATAAATGCAGAAGAATGAAACTGCATTGCTAAAATCACAACTAGCACATACAATACAAATCTCTTAATTCTCCAGTCTTTTCTTTTCCAAATCTCTAATGCAACCAGAACGAAACTTACAGCCATCGCTTGACGCATCATGGTCATATACATAAACCATGTATTCGTTGTAATAAACATGAATGTACTCATTACAACATTATCGGAGTTTCTATATATAAACCATCCAGTTATGCCAATTACGATTAATGCATGAATTGCAATCATCCATTGTCCATCACTGGTGAACATGCTAATTATTTTATAAAACACAAGATAGCCGTTTTCGTATCCAAGTGTGAAAAGATTATTCCAATCCATATTCACAACTCTGAGGAATGTTTTATAATAATGTGCCTGAAGATCTCGACCAACATTATAGCTTCGTAACATTGAAATAATAGCCAAACAAGCAAATGAGAAAACAATATATCTTTTTTTCCTTTTTTTCGTCAGATTATGGTTTGCACATCCGCCGTATAACATTAGTCCAAATAAAGCAATTAAATAAATTGCCACAACATCACCTCCACACCATTCTCGAACGATCCAATAAAATCATATTTTTGTTTTGCTCGCCTGCGTTTGATAGGCCTCAAACACTTCGTCTAAAAAGTCTCTGGTCTTTTTTCGCTGTTCTGCAAAAATGGAATTCACCTTTTCAAAATCGACATGTCGATTTACAACATCGAAGTCCTGATAATTGTTCACATGTCTCTGCAACGAATCCGTCAATCGCAATACGCTCTCTAATCGTCCACCATATTCGTTTGGATAAATGCAAATAGGTTCTGTATTCAAATTTAGCGAAAATGCAGTGGCATGGAAAGAATCAGTCAGCACATACTTAGCATTATCAATCAACGTGATAAATTCAAATACTTCGGGTACAAGAATACTTTTCCCAGGTCTTGCAAACTGATCATACCTTCTACACAGGAAATAAATTGGCAACCCGGTTTTCTTACTCAGTTCAACCGCATATTTATCAAATTCTTTTGAGCGGTTAAGATTGTATATCAAAATATAATCGCCTTTGATCTTACTCTTCGGTGCGTACTTTCTCCAAAAGTCGCCGTCATAAGCGAGCGTAGGATCAAGCACATGGACTGCATCTTTATAGCCATAATAGTCTTGCAGCATAGTTTTGGCATAATCTTCTCTGACAGAAATGAAATTATATTTTTCTATTAAATCTTTTGTCTCGGATACTTCAGCTTCTGACAGTGTTTTTTTGCCAAAGCTTGCTGCATATGCAAATCTAAACTTGTCATCTGGAACAAAATCCAGAAACAATGATTTAATAATTCCACCGTTCCATCCTGTGTTCCAAACCTGATCGCTTCCAGTACAATATATATCTGCTTTTATCGGATACCTTTCAAAATCCTCTGGATATGTATATACATGGTCAGTTAAATCAAAGTTTTGTGCTACAAAATCATTGAACACAGATTTCCATTTAATTAGTGTAGGCAGCATAGCCGCCTGTTTCACTGGATTTGATCCGCCCCAGGTATGTAACAAGTTTTTATCTAGGCTGTCTTCTCTAATATAGTTAATCAGCTTTACATCACAGCCATATTCTTTAAATATCTCTTGTGTGGCAAGCGTTTGCAAAACCGATCCATAATTTTTTATCGCATGAAGTGTTATAAGTGCTACTTTCATTTTTCTCTCACTCTTCTATTCCGCAGTAAAAATCCTGCATCTTCTGACTTTCTATTTTTATATCGTAACCCGCCTTTTTAACTAAGTCACTATACTGTTCTCTGTTATCTAATCTGATGGTAGCAGAACACATCGCATCTGCCCATTTTTTTTCTGTATTGTCGATCGGTAAAAATTCAATAAGATCCGTTATATCCATTTCGTTTGTGACTCTATCAGATACAAGTTCTCTCACTCCATTTGCCTGTGCCTCAATAAGAACAACTGGAAGGCCCTCGTATCTCGATGGAAGAACAAACATGTCAAATGCGTTTAGTAACTCTGCCACATCTGATCGGATTCCAAGAAACTGAACAGAATCGCCAAGATTCATATCCGCTGCAAGTTTTTTTATTTTTTCTTCTTCCAGACCACGACCAACTACTAATAGTACTGTATCTTTTTTTTGCTCTATTACCTTCTTATAGGCAGAAAACAAAAAAGGATAGTTCTTTTGCTCTGAAAGTCGTCCGACAATACCAATAACAAACTTACCTGTAATTTGAAGTTCTTCTTGTTTTTGTATACGCAGCGCATTCGAGAATTTAAAACTATCCGTATCTACCGCATTAGTCATAATATGGACTTTACCTTCTGCACTTGCCTTCTTTCCCCACATATAAATGCCAGCATCTTTTCCACATGCAAATAAATCTGTTGCATAGTATTTTGCAATCATTGCAAGCATCGAATTTATTTTTCTCTTTACATTAGATACTGGTTCGTATGCAATATGTGAATGCACTATTCTTTTCGGAACTTTATATTTTTTTCCATAATACATTACAAAAAGGCCGCGTGATCCCATATGAGAATGTACGACATCATAATTTCCTTCTTTTATGATCTTTTCCATTCCCGTAAAATAGCCTTTTTTATCTTTTTTAATTCTTGGAAGCTTGTAGATTGTACATCCTAAATCTTCTAATGGCTTCTCATACATCCCATTTTCATAGTAATCGTAAATCAGAAAATCAAAATGAATTTTCGTATGATCCATATTACGATAATAATCGTAAAGAAGTTTAGCAACTCCGCCTCCATCTAAGGCTGACAACTCTTGTAAAACTCTAACCATCATATTCTCCTATCCGCGAGCTGAAAAGAATAGTTTCTGAACAAAATCAAAACCAATATATGATAGGAGCAACGCTCCTCGAACCTTTTTTCTGCTTTTCGGATTTTTTATTACTTCTTTTCTATTCTCACTTAAAAAAACTTTTATTGGCTTTCTATATGACTCGTATTTCTTTTCAACAGGTATCATAAAAAGTACAACAATCACAATATTACATATTCTGGACTGCAATGCTTTCTTATACTCAGGTAATGCAAACTCAGATTTAAGCAGTTTTTGTAATTCTGTTGCCGATTCAATCTTAGTCGCATCAAAGCCATTGCGCATCGCACTTTTTTCACGAATAAGATAGTTGTAGAATTTCTCCTTCATACATATAACGGATTCCACATTAAGAAATACTTTGTATTTGAATTCAAAATCTTCACCAATTTTCATTTTGGTATTAAATCTGATTTTACCTATGCACTCTTTTTTATACAATGTTCCCCAGATAGCAGCCATCTCGTATCCATCAAACGGCTGTTCCAAATAACACAATGCCTCGACTGCTTGTTTCTGTGTAAGCTTAATGTCATCCACGGTTTCTTCTCTAGGTTGTTTATCCTCCATGTCTACTTCATTCACATGGTTAGATGCACACATGACGCAGTCACAATTATTCTCTTTCATTGTAGAAAGCATCTTTTCTAATGTATCTTCTTCAAGATAATCATCGCTATCTACAAAATACACATAACTCCCTTTTGCCCGGTCCAGAGCAAAATTTCTAGCAAATGAGACGCCATGATTATCGATATGAAAAACATGCATTCTTTTGTCGAAACGAGCATATTCATCACATATTTCCCCACAATTATCCGGTGAACCATCATCCACTACTAAAAGCTCTATGTTAGAATGTGTCTGCTTCAATATACTTTCCAAAGATTTTCTTAATAAAACTTCCTCGACTTTATATACAGGGACAATCACACTAATCAAATCGCTCATGTCTGGTCTGGCCCCCCATTTTTTATCGGCTCTATGGCATTTTTATAGGGAAGTTTGACTATATTTCCACTTTCTACTTTGCCTGTCACAACACAACCGGCACCGATTACACAGTTATCCCCTATATCCGCCCCTTTTAGAAGTACAACATTACTCCCTACCCAGCAGTGTTTTCCTACCTTTACACTTCCCCGGGAATATCCCTGTTCTTTAATTGGCTTAGAAAAATCCGCAAATCTATGATTGTGATCATAGATTCTTACCCCCTCACCAAATATTGAGCCTTCGCCAATTTCAATATGATTTAGGCAGTTGATGGAACAACCGTTGTTAAAAAAACAATTTTCTCCAATTTCAACCTTGCCTTCTTTTGAAACAACTAAATTAAAGCCTTTACGAAAAGTAAAGCCTCTTCCAAAATCAACTCTATTCCCGTTTACAATTCTATAAATTGCTTTTTTTACTTCTGCCACTAGATGACAGTATAATTTCATTAATACCACTCTTGAATTCCTCCGTCTCCATAATTTGTGCTTTATATGAAACTTCAATTCAGTGATGCAATTAAATTTTCATAATACTCAAGCAGTTTATTTGCCTCAACGCCAGAATCAAACCCAGCTGCCTTTACCTCTTCTGTTTTACCTTTTCTGACTGGCATATTCTTTTTTACCGCCTGAAGAACTGCATCTGCCCACTCTTCCGGAGTTTTTTCCAAGGACATAAAAACTCCTAAATCATCGCATGCGCTAGATTCCTCTGGAATTTCAGTAGAAAAAAACATTGGAAGTCCACAGTTTTCTGCTTCTACACCCACGACAGGCAGACCTTCATATAAACTAGGAAGCAAAAAACAGTCCATTGCATTATAAAACTGGGGGATATCTTCTCGCCTTCCCAAGTAAAGAACACTATTTTTTATTCCATACTCATCAATTTTTGCGAGCATTGCTTCTCGTAGATTTCCATCGCCAATTACCAGTAACTTGGCTTTTGGTTCTTTTTTTACCAATGCGTTAAAAATATCAATAATGAAAAGCGTATTCTTCTGTTCGGTCAACCGGCCAATATGCCCAATTACAATATTATCTTCAATACCATATTCTTTACGAGTTGCATTTCTAAGTGATTCATCATACTTGTTTACGTCTGTATTGATAACAGTTTTAAACACTCTGACTTTTCCTTCATCAAATAGTTTATCACCAAATTGCCAACGTCCACAGGCTTCTCCATTTGCCATAAAATCAGTAGCAAACATTTTGGAAAATGGCTTTAAGATATTCTTCAGTATCGTTTTTTTATCGGCGCTATGAGCCATAGAGATACTCTCGCTAATTCGAATCGGAATCCCACACTGCCAACCAACAAACATCGAAAACAAGTTCATTGTCCCGTTGTATGAATGCATGATTTTATATTTATTTTTTTTGCAAATAGCCCTCATCTGGCTCATATTCTTAAAAATATTCTGATATGGGGCAACTCGATATACTCTACCACCCAGTTTTTCAATTTCTTCTTGTGGAATAGCATTTGAATCCGTATCACAGAAAAAGTCAAACTGCACCTTTGACTTATCTATATTTCTATAGTATTCCATAACAAGATTCTTTTTTCCGCCAGAATGCATTTTTCCCATTATTACTGCAACTCGTTCCATCTTATATCCTCTTAACTTCTCTCGTAATCTTTATATACCGTATTCCTTTTTCATGAAATCCACTGTTTTTCTGATGCCGTCTTCCAAGGATATTGGATTAAGCGCACCATAATATTTTTCATAGCGGCTAATGTCAAGATAATTAACCGGAACGTCAACCTTACGTCCTTCAAGATAAGAAACATTCAGTTTTATTCCAAGCGCTTTTTCAATCGTTTCCAAAACCTGCTTAATGCTTGTCCCATATCCACAACCAAGATTAAATGTACGGTGTTTATTTTCTCCATTAACAATTTTCATGATTGCTCTAATTGCATCATCAATATAGATAAAGTCACGTACTACGGAGCCATCTCCATATACTGTGATTTCGTCTCCCTTAAGTGCCTTATATGTAAATGTTGTTACAGCGCCCAAAACACCATTAGGTCTTTGATACGGTCCATAAGGATTTGCAAGGCGAATAATGCGATAATCCAAACCGTACATATATCTATAAAGATACAGTAATTTTTCTATAGTAATCTTTTGTACACCATAAGAAGATATAGGATTTGTCGCTGTCTTTTCTTTAAGAGGGCAATCAACTTCCTTTCCATATACTGTTCCTCCAGAAGAAACAAACACAACCTTCTTAACACCGCACCGAATACATGCCTCAAACAAATTTGCAGAGAAGACAACGTTTGATACGAGTTCCTGAGATATATGCTGATTAGAAGTTGTTGGCACTGTCGTACTCACCAAGTGGTAAACAACTTCCTGCTCCTTAAGGATTGAATCAAAATCCATATCAACAGTTAAATCAGCTTCTAAAATACGAACATTGTTTAAGTTCATGTCAACAATCGGTTTAAAAAACGCTTTACTTCTATCGACAAGCGTTATTTCATCTTCTGTTTTTTTAGCCAACTCAATTGTGAGATTTGTTCCAATAAAGCCAGCTGCTCCCAAAAGCAAAATCTTCATGCACCTACTCCACCTTACTGTCTTATAACCCTCTGTGTCTAAAAAGCATATTCTGTTCGTCGTTAATTAAATTAACGGTTACCGTACATTTTCTCGTAGTAGTTCTGATACTCGCCGCTGATGATGGTCTCCCACCACTCACGGTTATCGAGATACCACTGGATGGTCTTCTTGATTCCGTCCTCAAACCTGGTTTCCGGCAGCCAGCCCAGTTCATTGTGAATCTTGGTCGGGTCGATTGCGTAACGCATATCATGACCCTTACGGTCGCCAACATGAGTGATAAGGCTCTCTGGCTTGCCCAGCTCCTTACAGATGATCTTCACAATCTCGATATTCTGTTTTTCGTTATGTCCGCCGACATTGTAGACTTCACCAACGCGACCCCTGTGGATAATCAGGTCGATGGCCTTGCAGTGATCTTCCACATACAGCCAGTCACGGACGTTCAGGCCCTCGCCGTAAACAGGCAGCGGCTTGTCAGCCAGAGCATTAGCAATCATCAGCGGAATCAGCTTCTCCGGGAAGTGATACGGTCCATAGTTGTTAGAGCAACGGGAAATGGTCACAGGCAGGCCGTAGGTACGGTGGTAAGCCAGAACCAGCAGGTCAGCAGCTGCTTTGGAGCTGCTATACGGAGAGCTGGTATGAATCGGAGTCTCCTCAGTGAAGAACAGGTCAGGACGGTCCAGCGGCAGGTCACCGTAAACCTCATCGGTAGAAACCTGATGATAACGCTGAATGCCATACTTGCGGCAAGCGTCCATCAGCACACTGGTGCCAATGATATTGGTCTGGAGGAAGATGCCCGGATCTTCGATGGAGCGGTCAACATGAGATTCTGCCGCAAAGTTGACCACGATGTCTGGATGTTCTTCCTCAAACAGCTTATCCACAGCTTCGCGGTCACAGATGTCTGCCTTCACGAAGCGGAAATTTGGGTTGTCCATAACAGGTGCCAGCGTGGACAAGTTGCCTGCGTAGGTCAGCTTGTCCAGGCAGATGATCCGGTAATCCGGATACTTTTTCAGCATGTGGAACACAAAATTACTACCAATAAAACCAGCACCGCCGGTAACAATAATATTCATCCTTTTCTTCCTCATCTTTCAAAAATAATTCTATCTTCCGCTACACGCATCAAATGCTCGCCATAAGGTGATTTTCCATAGGCATCCGCAGATTCAAGTAATTTTTCTTTATCAATCCACTTCTCATAGTAGGCAATTTCTTCCGGCGCGGAGATTACCATGTCCTGTCGATTCTGAACCGTCTGCACAAAGGTAGATGCCTCCATCAGACTGTCCATGGTTCCTGTATCCAGCCATGCAAAACCTCGCCCTAAAATCTGCGCTTTCAGTTTTCCTTTCTTGAGATACATGTCATTTAATGTAGTTATTTCAAGTTCCCCACGTGTAGAAGGCACAATCTGCTCTGCCATTTCAGACACACCAGCGGGATAGAAATACAAACCTGTAATACAATAGTTTGATTTCGGATTCTTAGGCTTTTCTTCGACGGAAACCACGTTTTTATTTTTATCGAATTCCATTATGCCAAACCGCTCAGGGTCTTTGACATAATAGCCAAAAATAGTTGCACATCCATTTTCCGCGTTACTGACTGCCTCGGACAAATTTTTTCTGAACCACCCGCCATAAAAAATATTGTCTCCAAGTACCATTGCGCAAGCATCATTTCCAATAAACTCTTTTCCAATAATGAACGCCTGTGCTAAACCATCAGGACTTGGCTGTACAGCATACGATAAATCAATTCCGAAGTGCTTTCCATCTCCTAATAGCTCCTGAAATCTCGGCGTATCTTGTGGTGTAGAAATAATCAAGATATCTCGAATTCCGGCAAGCATCAATGTTGACAACGGATAGTAAATCATCGGTTTATCGTATACCGGCAACAACAGCTTACTTGTCACTCTAGTCAATGGATACAGACGAGTGCCTGATCCTCCAGCTAAAATAATACCTTTCATAACTGTTTCATCCCTCGTTCTTCCGCAAATCTATGTACACATCCCGAAAGATAGTCTTTCTCTCTAATTTCCGCTGTGTGATAACCACACTCGGCTAAGTGTTTTCTTATGCTGTCGCACCCTCTCGGCGCAGCAATCAAGTCTTTTCTCGATATTTCGTCTATTTTTCTACATATCTTTCCCCAGACAGGTTCACTCAACAAAATCAGTTGCACCTTTTTCCGCATTTCTCCGGCGCATATTTATTCGCCGCACTCTCCACCCTCTACATCAAAGTGTTAATCTGTTGAGTAGACCCGTTTTTTTACTTCTATCTTGCCAGTTTTTTTCATTCCATCTTTTTTGTAATAATCATACAAATGCAGCCGTCATTCTTATTGCAACTAGCACAATGATTCATTCATCTTTTATGATGTCTACACGACAGAATATTAGAGCGTATCTGAAAACTCAAAAGAGTTGTATTATTTAGACAAAAGCCAAAT
>ERZ825137.4314-NODE-4314-length-14357-cov-3.238079_pt1 | contig 14357 bp, 10 predicted proteins | sample MGYA00519873_ERZ825137 | MGnify/ENA primary metagenome ERZ825137 (study PRJEB31778, sample SAMEA3449190) | human gut metagenome | biome: human gut; feature: human-associated habitat; material: faeces | place: United Kingdom | collected 2010/2012 ...
CAATATATAGTAGACAACAGTCTATATTCACTTTGGCACGGTGAAGTAAAAAAAGGACCGACCACCCGCAGTGGAAGGCAGCAAATCACCAATGTGTCATTAGTGAAAAACACCAATACTATCCATGTTATTGTCGCACAAGTCAATCAATCCAATGGACCAATAACAAAAGCATTGACAGAAGAAACTTTCCAATGTGCAATATACGATGATAACGGATATATGAACTATGACAACTCATTGCTCGAAGACAATTTATTAACATATAAACCATACAATACCAAAGCCGAAGTTGTAACAACAAGAGCTTTTAGTGCAGAAAACGAACCTGCCAAAGAATATAACGGCATCACCTGTGATGTAAGTGTAGCAAGACTTATGAAGGGACAAACTCCTGAATTAACGATCAAGAATTCTCAAACACAAGAAGTCTTATTCCACAGTGACGACCTGATAAAATACTTCGAAGAAGTAGATGCGGAAAAATATAAAGATCGAAATTATTCTCTCCAAGAATACTTGGACCGTGAAGATGAATATACCATAAAGATTTTTGTAGACGAAAAGCTTGCACTCATCAAAACTGTAATTGATGTAAATGACTGGATCATCCAAATTAATGATATTGAACTTTAATACAAAAAAAGAATGAAATACTCTAAATTGACATATTATTTGCTGGCTATCCTCTGTATGATGGCAACGTCGTGTGTCACGGACGGAGTCATGGATGAGTGTCCAGATAGTAGCAAGAACCAACAAATAGTAAAAGATGCACGAGTAAGTCTCGTACTGAATTTTGCTATTAATAGTTCCGTAACAAGAGCTGGAGAAACGGACGGAGACCATACTGACGGAGAAATAAAAGAACGAAAAATAAAAGATGTACATATATATGCGTTCCAAAATAACCAATTCAAAGAAGAAGTAAAGTATGTATCAATATTTGGAACAGACGGAGAGATAACACGCACTATACAAGGTAGATTGCTTGAAAGTTATGATGCCAATATTGCCGTTAAACTTGTTGTAATTGTAAATGGCGGAAACAAGAAGGTGATAACCTCAAGTAACCCAATTATTAATAGTAATACAACGCCAAAAGCACTATATGATCAATTAGTATTCAATTACAATGCGAATGATGATTGGAGTACTTATATCCCCATGACAGGAATATGTGAAATACAGCCACTCCAAGAAGGGGATTATAATACTGCAAAATTAGAATTAACGCGTGCCGTTGCAAAAGTTAACGTAACAGTAAATGAAGGCAAAGGTTTAGATAATTTCAGAATTACTGAAATCAGATTATGCAACTATAATACATCAGGCTATTGTGCCTCTAATGATCTGAGTAAACCGTATATTCCGACTAATGTTCAGCAATCCACAACACCAATATCTTCCGGTGCCATCACAGATGCAGAAATGAATGCTTATGAGAACCATTTATATCTTCCGGAACATAAGAATGTAGGTGTAACGGGTAAAAAAGCTTATTTAGAAATCGATGCAATGGTTAAAGGAGAAAGCAAAACTTATACATTAGCATTTGCTCAAAATGGAAATCCTCATGATGTCTTACGTAACTATATATACGTTTTCAATATCAGAAGTGTGAAAATGGATATTGATGTTACATCAACATTAGAGTACGAAGTGAAAGCATGGAATGAAGAAACAGTTGATATCCCGTCATTCAATTAATACAAGGAGGAAAATCAGATGAAAAAGCAAAACAACATATTAGCAGTAATAAAGAATATAATATATCTGGTATTTGCATGTATAGCTCTTAATGCCTGCACGGACGAAGAAATTTATAAGTCAGCAACTGTAAAAGAAGGGATTCCAGTAACAATAGATTTTGGTCTATCAATCACAGGTATGGACAAAGTAACCACCCGTGCACTTCCAACAACAGAAGAAAGTAGAATAAATGACCTCTATGTATTAGTATTTGATATGAGTGGAAAGTTGAAGACTCGCAAATTCTACCCTACAAGCGAAATAAACAGTAATTTGGAAAATAAAGAAAGCGGAACTCTCAAATTAGATACTTATAGCGGTCAGAGTCGTATTTATGCAATAGCCAATGCAGAAACCAACGAATTAACATCCATACTCAAAGAACTGGAGGAAGTAAATAGCATTGATGATTTGTCCAAAGTAATCATTAGCATGAAAGAAGCAAATGTACAGCGTACACAAGGTAGCTTAGTTATGAGCGGTACATTCAATATGACAACTCCCGAGAATAGTCAAGAAGAAGGATATTGCGTGATCGATGAAGAAGGAAAAATATCCAATGGAAAAATACAACTTTCGCGCCTTGATTCTCATATAACTTTCAAAATAAAAGTTGGAGATAAAGTGACATCTTTTACTCCCACTAGTTGGCAAGTAAAATATGTACCGCTAAAATCAAATGTTATTGAACAGCCACAGGTAAATAGCTTTGTCCAAGAAAGTGATTACGGAATGAGTATAGTGAATACTAAATTCGGAACAAGCGAAGATAAAAAATATCGTACTTTTGATTTTTATATGTTGGAAAATATTAAAAATTCAAAGTCCTATCAGGAGGCAGATGGTACTGAAAGTTCTATTGCCTCTAATGTAGATGGTCTTTCACTAGATGAAAAATCAATAGAGTATGCTAAGCGTGAAGCCGAAATAAAAGATAACAATAAAAACACTGGTGAATATAAATATTCGGATAAATATGCGGCTTATGTAGAAATTAAAGCTGAAATGGAAATAGAAAATAACCATTCCATAGATGGCAAACGTGTAGCTACCGTAAAATACAGAATACACTTAGGAGGTGGTATAGATAACCCAAGTATCTTCACAAGTAAACGAAACACCAAATACACATACATTTTAACTATCAATGATGTAAATGATATTATAGTAGAAGTAGAAACTGGTGAAGAAAAACGCCCTGGCGCTGAAGGTGATGTAGTTGATGCAGAAGCTGAAGTACGCACTTTAGACGCACACTACAACAGCTTTGTAATGGGATTTAGCTATAATAATGTTGTAGATGCTAAAGGGAATAAAGGCTTAAAATTTGTGGTAAAGACTCCATTTGGGCAAGTAACTGAGAAAAGTACTCCCGATGTAGGAGACGGTGCAAAGCAAGATTACCATTGGATTCATTTCAAATCTCATGGAGTCGATAATAATAAAAACAAATTGGAAGAATATAAAGGTGAGAGAATTGACTTGTTTGCACTCGCTGATAACGTAATTAATCGTTTCAAGATGGACGGAAGCAAGAACAAAGATCAGCTATATTACTATACTGTATTCATAGATGAATATTACTATAAAGAAGCTCCTAAAGGTGTTGCCTGGAAAGGTGATCCTAAAACTTATTGGCGATACTTTGCAAATGCAGACAACCGTTATGTTATGCTGGTTTATGCTCCGAAATATAGTCTAGATGGTAATAGTAGTTATGCCAAAGCACAATATATGATTACACAGCGCTCTATACAAACATATTATAGTACCGAATCTGAAATGGCATTGGGTATGGAACACGTCAATGAAACGGGAGCAGCTGCTTGGGGAAGTCCAAATATCACTACATCCTCAACAAACGGCTTGTGGAATACTTGGGAGTATCTGAAAAAAAATAAATCATGGGGAGAATACGTGAATCTTGGAATGCCAAATACGGAAAATACTTTTCAAACCAAAAGTGATGCAATTGCTTTAGCCCGTTGTTTATCACGAAATCGTGATGAAGATGGAGACGGTCAAATCTCATTGGATGAAATGAAATGGTATGTACCAACCAGCGAGCAATTAATGGGAATGTATTTAGGAGCAAACAGTTTACCATCTCCTCTATATGATGCCAACAATGTATCATTTGTATATGCTGATAGAGCAAACTATCATTATGCGACTAGTGATAAAAAACGTATATGGTCCGAAGAAGGAGCTTCTGTTGGCGATTATTATGTTGGTAATGCCGATGCTCCGCAAAGCTTTAGATGCGTTCGTAACTTAGGAATTGATAAAGCTAAAAATGATAAATTAGAAAAAACAGAGTACCCTAAACAGGCATTTGAATATATCGCAGAAGGCACACGTGTAAGTGTGTATAATAATACACTCCAAGGAGATGAAATCATCACAGCTAAAAACATATTTAAGATGTCACGATTAACCGACTTAAATACACGTCATACACGATATACTAAGGGAGAGATTGCTATCCATGACAATTTTGATGAAGGAAATGCACCCTATAAAGCATTTCAAATGTCCGAGAATTTCCATACAGATACCAGAAAAGGTGGTCAAAAAGTATATGAAGGAAATACATTTTTTACTTTAACAAGTTGGGAGGCCACTGTACGTTCATATTGGTATAACAAACATAGTGGTAAACGGCACGATGGATCGCTCTACTATCCTTTAACTACAGATGGAGACCTCAGCTTCTGCAAAAACTATAGTGAAAAAAACGACAAGAGCGATAAAGGACTTTGGAGAACTCCTAATCAAAGAGAGATGATGTTAATGTACATTCAAGATAAAAGTTATTCACATAACACATTGTCACGAACTAAATGGAGATACGAAGCAGTAAAAGGTGTAACACGTTTCTTTTGTGCCAATGAGAATCTGTATTTATCAAATCCAGCTGATCAAACAGCATCATTTAGATTACGTTGTGTTCGTGATGTAGACATAGTTAAATAAGAATTAAACCTATAAAAACAGATATTATGACCCAAAAAGACATCCTCCAACTAGAATCATCAGATATGCGACAAGCCTATCTGTTTGAAGAGAACGGGCGCTGGTATGCTTATGAGCATTCAGCCAACCGAATCGAAAAATTTGTGAAAGGCTTTGTAGACTTCAAACACAAAGTGCAAGATGTCTGCGGTAGGATAAAAGTAGAAATCGACCTCAGTATATTGGAAAAGTGCTCCATCACGCTGTGCGAAGATTCACTGCTTGTACTTGATTGCCCTGCAGCATAAAAAACTGTAGAAGAGTATAAGCTTCATAACTTATAGTAAGAAATTACACAATATATTGTTTGTTTTGTTTGTGTTCCTCAATCCACTCAGAAGCAGCTTGTGAAAGTAGCGCTGAGTGGGTGGGGATTTTTTGTGCACAAGTTAAACAGGTTTGCTATCTATGTATTACATAAAATGTGTAACGTAAAATATGTAATAGCCAAAATACTTCTGCGACCAGAAAAAACAGAAGAATGATTTCTGCTTTGCAAAATGAGCGTAACCTGGTGCTGATAGCATCCCGCAAATAGAAATTATTTATTTTTTGACTAATAATCTTTGTTTATCTCTTATAAACCTGTATATTTGGAGTATTATAACTGATACATTTATATTAATACAGAATTACTATGAGTCATACCATCTTCCTAATCATCGCCCTCGTCACTACAGGAATTTTTCTTATTCAATTTGTATTATCCATTTTCTTCGGAGACATAGATGCAGATGTGGACGTGGATGCTGATATCAGCAGCGTAGTATCTTTCAAAGGTCTCACCCACTTCGGGATCGGATTCGGATGGTATATGTACCTCGTAGGAAATGCCGATATAGCAAGTTATGCAATCGGAATTCTGGTAGGTCTGTTCTTTGTCTTTGCCGTATGGTTTCTTTATAAGAAAGCCTATCAACTGCAGCAAGTGAACCGGTCTGAAGAGACCGATCAGCTGGTAGGACGGGAATGCACCATCTACTTCAAGCAAAGTGATAACAAATATACCGTACAGACAAACCGGGACGGCGCCATGCGCGAAGTGGACGTGATCTCCGAAACCGGAAAAGCATATCAGACCGGAGACAGAACAATCATCAGCAGCTACAAAGACGGAACTTTATACATTAAATAACTATTCAAATACACAATTTTATGACACAAGAAATGCTAATCATGGCTGCTATACTAGTGGCGGTCATTCTGCTTACTTTTATCGGTATCCTGTCGCGTTACCGTAAATGTAAGAGTGACGAAGTCCTCGTAGTATATGGTAAAACAGGGGGAGAAAAGAAATCAGCCAAGTTATATCACGGTGGAGCCGCTTTCGTATGGCCGATCATTCAGGGCTACGAATTCCTTTCTATGAAACCACTGCAGATAGACTGTAAACTGACAGGCGCCCTATCTGCCCAAAATATCCGTGTGGACGTACCCACTACCATCACCGTAGCTATCAGCACAGACCCGGAAGTGATGCAAAACGCTGCTGAACGTATGCTGGGTCTGACAATGGATGACAAACAGAACCTGATTACGGATGTAGTATACGGTCAGATGCGTCTGGTGATTGCGGACATGACTATCGAAGAGCTGAACTCCGACCGCGATAAATTCTTGTCGAAAGTAAAAGACAACATCGACACGGAACTTCGCAAGTTCGGTTTGTATCTGATGAACATCAACATCAGTGATATCCGCGACGCTGCCAACTACATCGTCAACCTGGGTAAGGAAGCTGAAAGCAAGGCTCTGAACGAAGCACAAGCCAACATCGAAGAACAGGAAAAGCTGGGTGCTATCAAAATTGCCAATCAGATAAAGGAACGTGAAACAAAGGTTGCGGAAACCCGCAAAGACCAGGATATCGCCATCGCCGAAACCAAGAAGCAACAGGAAATCTCTGTAGCGAATGCGGATAAGGAGAGAATCTCTCAGGTAGCCTTTGCCAACGCAGAAAAAGAATCGCAAGTGGCCAAAGCGGAAGCGGAAAAGAATATCCGCATCGAGCAGGCAAACACCGAAAAGGAAAGCCGTGTTGCCGAACTGAACTCCGACATGGAAATCAAACAGGCAGAAGCTGCTAAGAAAGCGGCTATCGGACGAAATGACGCACAAAAGGAAGTGGCCTTATCAAATGCCGAATTAGCCGTCACACAGGCAAATGCCGACAAGCAAGCCGGTGAAGCCGCTGCAAAATCGGAAGCTGCCGTACAAACTGCCCGGGAAATCGCCCAAAAAGAAGTGGAAGAAGCAAAAGCAAAGAAAGTAGAATCTTCACTGAAAGCTGAAAAGATCGTTCCGGCAGAGATCGCAAGGCAGGAGGCTATCCTTCAGGCAAATGCCATCGCCGAAAAGATTACCCGCGAAGCGGAAGCACGTGCCAAAGCGACACTGGCACAAGCTGAAGCAGAAGCAAAAGCCATTCAATTAAAACTTGAAGCGGAGGCTGAAGGTAAGAAACGTTCATTGCTGGCCGAGGCAGAAGGTTTTGAGGCCATGGTTAAAGCAGCCGAATCGAATCCGGCGATTGCTATCCAATACAAGATGGTAGATCAGTGGAAAGAAATAGCAGGCGAACAGGTAAAAGCCTTCGAACACATAAACTTAGGCAATATCACTGTCTTCGACGGAGGAAATGGGGGCACGAGCAACTTCCTGAACACATTGGTGAAAACTGTTGCGCCGAGTTTGGGCGTGTTAGACAAATTACCTATCGGAGAAACAGTGAAAAATATGATTCATCCGGAAGAAAAGAAAGAAGAGAATCCTGTAAAAGAGCAGACGATCGAGATGCCGAAGAAAGAGGCAGATACCGAAGCAGCACAGCAGGAAGAGAAAGAAACGCAGAAGAAAGCAGAAAGAGATGAAGACGGATTCATCCTTCCGCAGAAGCGTGATTAGTCTAAAATAACAGAAGATGCAGAGGTTTCAGAACAATAGGTTCTGGAGCCTCTTTTTTTCTGTAGATTCTTTTGAAAGAATGACTTGTATTGTCTGCAGGAAGCAAGGTATAATGTGACTATGGAAAATCAGACATTTATTATTGAAGACGAACTTAAAAAACTTCCTGGGAAACCGGGAGTCTATCTGATGCATGGGGAAAAGGACGAGATCATTTATGTTGGAAAGGCGATCAGCCTGAAGAACCGTGTCAGACAGTATTTTCAGCCGAGCAGGAACCGGGGGGCCAAGATTGACCAGATGGTGACACATATCACCCGGTTTGAGTATATCGTGACGGATTCGGAACTGGAAGCACTGGTTCTGGAATGCAATCTGATCAAGGAACACCGGCCAAAGTACAATACGATGCTGATGGATGATAAGAGTTATCCATTTATCAAAGTGACAACCGGCGAAGCATATCCAAGGATTATGATGGCAAGGCAGATGAAGAAGGACAAGTCAAAGTATTTCGGTCCTTATACCAGTGTGACGGCGGTAAAAGATACGATCGAACTGATCCGGAAGCTTTACCGTCTGCGTAGCTGTAACCGCATCCTTCCGCGCGATATCGGGAAAGAAAGATGCTGTCTCTATCATCATATCAAGCAGTGCGATGCACCGTGTCAGGGGTATATTTCGCAGGAAAAATACAGAGAGTCGGTTGATGAAGTACTCAAATTCCTGGGAGGAAATTATGATAAAATCTTAAAGGATCTGGAGAAAAAGATGCAGGAGGCATCGGATGATCTGGAATTTGAGAAAGCAATTGAATACCGGGAGCTTCTGCACAGCGTGAAGCAGATTGCACAGAAGCAGAAGATTACCGATACAGGGGGCGAGGACCGGGATATTGTGGCTCTTGCAAGAGAGCATGAGGATGCGGTGGTACAGGTATTCTTTATCCGCAATGGTCGTCTGATCGGCAGAGATCATTTTTATCTGCGGATTGCCCAGGGAGATGAAAATGCAGAGATCCTCTCCAGCTTTATCAAGCAGTTTTATGCCGGAACGCCATATATTCCGGGCGAACTGATGCTTCCGGTGGAACCGGAAGAGCGGGAGATCCTGGAAGCATGGCTTGGAGAAAAACGTGGGCATAAGGTTCATTTCCGTATCCCGAAAAAAGGGGAAAAAGAAAAGCTTGTTGAGCTTGCGGCGAAAAATGCAAAGATGGTACTGGAAAAAGATAAGGAGCGTATCAAGCGTGAAGAAGGAAGAACGATCGGTGCAGTAAAAGAAATAGAAAAGCTGCTTGGCCTTAATAACCTGGTGCGTATGGAGGCGTATGATATTTCCAATACCAATGGATTTGCCTCGGTAGGGTCGATGATCGTTTATGAGAGGGGCAAACCGAAACGAAACGATTATCGTAAGTTCCACATCAAGGGTGTGCAGGGGGCAGATGATTATGCAAGTATGCGTGAGGTCCTCACCAGGAGATTCCGGCATGGTCTGGAGGAACAGAAAAGCGGGAAAGAGCTGGGAAGTTTTAATGTTTTTCCGGATCTGATCATGATGGATGGTGGAAAAGGACAGGTTAATATAGCACTGGAAGTACTGGATGAACTTCATATATCCATTCCGGTATGCGGTATGGTCAAAGATGACCATCATCGGACGAGAGGACTCTACTATCAGAATATCGAGATTCCGATCGACCACAATTCCGAAGGGTTTCGACTGATCACAAGAGTGCAGGATGAGGCGCACAGATTTGCTATAGAATTTCACCGGAAACTGCGTAGTCAGGGACAAGTGCATTCGATCCTGGATGATATTCCGGGAATCGGACCTGCGAGAAGGAAAGCACTGATGCGGACATTTGCCAGCCTGGATGAGATTAAGAATGCAGAGGTGGAAGATTTGAAAAAAATTCCATCAATGGATGAAAAATCGGCAAAAAACGTGTATAATTTTTTCAGGGGAAGCGAAAAGGAAGATACAGAAGCTACTCTGATGGAAGAACAATAAAAGGAGACAGGACTATGGGAGTTACATTAACAAAAATCGTAGAGAAGATGGAACTTAGAAATCTTACTCCGGATGTCGATATGACACAGCGGGAAGTAAAAATTCCGGATATTAACCGTCCGGCACTTCAGCTCGCCGGATTTTTTGATCATTTTGATTGCGAACGGATTCAGCTTATCGGATATGTAGAGTACACTTATCTGCAGACACTGGAATATGAGCATAAGATGAAAATATATGATACACTGCTTGAGTATGGGATTCCATGCTTTATTTTCTGCAGAAATCTGCAGCCGGATCCGGAATTTCTGGAGAAAGCAGTGAAGAACAATATTCCGGTATTTATTACGGATAAACAGACTTCTTCCTTTTCAGCAGAACTGATCCGCTGGATGAAAGTGGAACTGGCACCGTGTATTTCAATTCACGGGGTACTGGTGGACTGCTATGGAGTCGGTGTTCTGATCATGGGAGACAGCGGTATCGGTAAAAGTGAGGCGGCACTGGAGTTGATCAAGCGAGGCCATCGTCTGGTAACAGATGACGTGGTGGAGATTCGGAAGGTCAGTGATGATACTCTTGTTGGTACAGCACCGGATATTACCCGCCATTTTATTGAACTTCGCGGAATTGGTATCATTGACGTAAAGACGCTGTTTGGTGTGCAGAGTGTAAGAGAGACACAAAATATTGATCTCGTCATTACGCTTGAGGACTGGAACAAGGATCGCGAGTACGACAGGCTTGGACTTACTGAGGAGTATACAGAATTTCTTGGTAATAAGGTTGTATGTCACAGTATTCCAATCCGCCCGGGACGTAATGTTGCCATTATCGTAGAATCAGCGGCAGTCAACCACAGACAGAAACAAATGGGCTATAACGCAGCGCAGGAGCTGTACCGCCGAGTACAGGAAAATCTAAAAAAGAATATGTAAGGAGCAGGAGACAGATGAAATATTGTTTTGGTATCGATATAGGCGGAACGACAGTAAAGATGGGACTTTTTCAGGAAGACGGAGAGCTTCTTGACAAATGGGAGATCAAGACACGTACTGAGAACCAGGGAGAAGCAATCCTCCCGGATATTGCGCAGGCAGTGAAAGCAAAGATGGCAGAAAAGAAACTGGTGAAGGAACAGATCATCGGACTTGGAATGGGGCTTCCGGCACCGGTAACCGAGGATGGAATTGTTCAGAATACAGCAAATCTCGGATGGGGATACAAAGAAGTGACACGTGAACTGGAAGAGCTTCTTGACGGAATGAAAGTGATTCCGGGGAATGATGCAAATGTAGCTGCGCTTGGTGAGATGTGGAAAGGTGGCGGAAAAGGCCACAAGAATGTTATTATGGTTACCCTTGGAACCGGTGTTGGCGGTGGAATCATCGTGGATGGAAAGTGCCTTGTAGGGGCACACGGTGCTGGCGGAGAGATCGGTCATTTGTGTGTAAACTACCAGGAGACAGAAACCTGTGGATGTGGAAAGAAAGGCTGTCTGGAACAGTATGCTTCTGCAACAGGAATCACAAGACTTGCCAATATGCGTCTTGCAAAAGATGAGAAACCAAGTACCCTCAGAAATGTGGCAGAGATGTCTGCGAAAGAAGTGTTTGATGCAGTGAAAGCCGGAGACGAAGTTGCAATCGAAATCGCAACTGAATTTGGAAAGTATCTGGGACATGCGCTGGCGAACCTTGCAGCTGCCTGTGATCCGGCGGTTATCGTAATCGGCGGAGGGGTATCAAAAGCCGGAGAGGTTCTGCTGGATTACATCAAAGGTCCATTTAAAGAAATGGCATTCTTTGCAGACAAAGATACAGAATTTGCACTCGCAGAACTTGCAAATGATGCAGGAATCTGCGGAGCAGCAAAACTGGTACTGAAATAAGTGAAAGATATTATAAAAAAACAAAAATCTTGTGAGAAATATTTAACATTCTTGCAAGATTTTTGTTTTTTATAGAAGAAAATGCAGAATGACAAATGTTTACATTTGACATTCTGCACAAAATGATGTAGACTTATCGTAGTAACATTATTAAATAAGCCTATGAACTCTAAAAAATTGTGAAAAGGAAGACAAAATGATAATACGTAAAACATTAAGAGAGCAAGTAGTTGAAATTTTAAGACATAAGATTTTATCAGGAGAGATCAAACCGGGAGAACGAATTATAGAGGCAAAAGTAGCAGAAGAGCTGAAAGTCAGCAGAGGTCCCTTAAGAGAAGCACTCAGGCAGATTGAAGAAGAAGGGCTGGTTGTATATGAAGCGCAGAAAGGCTGCGTAGTAAAGACGATGACTTATGAAGAGATGCAGGAAACATACCTGATCCAGTCTACGCTTGAGAAACTGGCAGTGCAGATGTGCGGGGGAGAGATCAGCAAAGAACAGGATGAAGAGATGCAGAAGCTTGTCCTTTCCATGGAGAAAGCGGCCAATCAGAAAAATCTGTATGATGTTATAAAATTCGATGAACAGTTCCATGAATGTATTGTGAAGACCGCACACAGTGAAAAACTTCATAGAATCTGGAAAATACTGGAAGGAGGGAATACGGCGGCATATTATACGATGGATACAAAAACTCTGGTACCATTTGATGTGGTCCACATCAATCATCAGAGAATTTTGGATCTGTTTCATAAAGGGACAGTCGAAGATATCTGTAAAGAGATAGAATTCCACTACATGGTTGTCCCGCATGTTCTGTATGAAAATCAAAAGAAAAAAGGAGAAAGGAACTGAAGGTATGGTTAAATTTATTGGGAAAAGGCTGGCATATGCTGTTTTGACATTGTTCTTGATTACGACAGCGACATTTTTCTTGGTAGCAGGTGCTCCCGGAGATCCGATCGCTGCGAAGGTTGGTCAGATGCCTGAACAGGCACAGCAGATTATCCGTGAGAAATACGGACTCGATCAGCCGGTAGTAAAACGGTATACAACTTATATGAAGAATCTTCTTACAACAGGAGACTTTGGAGAATCTATTATTTATACCGGTCAGTCAGCAAATGACATTATTAAAAACAATACGCTGGTATCAGCGAAGATAGGTTTGTTGGGACTACTCTTCCAGACAACGATTGGTATATGTCTCGGAATGGTAGCGGCTCTTAACAGGGGGAAACCGGTGGATCATGTCATAAGGGTACTCGTTGTATTAGCTATTTGTGTTCCTAGTTTCGTATTTGCATCTGTATTGCAGTATTTTCTGGCATTTAAGTGGAAACTGGTGCCGGTATTCGGCTGGGGACAAATGAAACATTATATTCTTCCGGTTGCCGCATATGCGATCGGCGGTATCGCATCTTATACAAAATATATGAGAAGCAGTACCTTATCTGTTATCGGAGAAGATTATATTATTACAGCAAAAGCAAAGGGATGTACAAAGAAGAGAGTTGTACGGAAACATGTTTTGAGAAATGCAATGCTTCCTATCATTACTATGATCGGACCTTCTCTGGCAGGAATTTTTGCAGGATCATTCATCCTTGAACGTATGTTTGCGATTCCGGGACTTGGATTCTACTATGTAAAAGCAGTTTCGGATAATGATTATACGATGGTAATCGGTCTTACAATTTTCTTTGCTATTTTGTTCGTTGGCTCGCTGATTATCGTAGACATTCTGTATGGAATCGTCGATCCGAGAATCCGAGTTGCAAAAGGTAAGAAATAGGAGGGCTTCTGATGAGTACAAAAGAGGTAGTAATGACAGAAGAATGGAATGAATCAGATGATTTTAAACGTGTTGGGACGGAAGGATTATCTGGTGAAGATATCGGAGAGAAATCCCTGACCTATTGGGCGGATGTCTGGAGAAGATTCAGGGAAAACAAACTTGCAATATTTGGTCTTATATTATTAGGCCTGATCGTAGTGCTCCTGTTTATCGGACCAATGGTCACAGGACAGGATTATCAGCTGATCGATGCGTCGATCAAGAATCAGGGACCAAGCAGTGCACACTGGTTTGGTACAGATAATCTTGGCAGAGATGTGTTTTCCAGAATTTTACAAGGAAGTCAGACTTCTTTATATGCAGCATTATGTGTGGTGGCAGTTGTTTTTGTAATTGGTACACTTCTGGGAGTGATTGCTGGATATATGGGAGGAACTGTTGACACTGTTATTATTAAAATAGTCGTCATTTTTCAAGCATTTCCAAGCTTTATTCTGGCAGTAGCTGTATCTGGCATGCTTGGTGCTGGTATGTTAAACGGAATGCTTTCATTATGTGCAGTTTATTGGACAACGTATGCAAAATTATCGCGTAGTCTGGTACTTCAGATGAAAGACGCTGATTATATCCGGGCTGCAAAATTATGTGGTGCAAAAAATCGCCATATTATTTTCCGGTATGTTTTGCCAAATGTAGTATCTCCGCTGGTAGTTACAGCAGCACTGGATGTAGGAAGTGTAATACTAAGTATGGCAGGATTATCTTTCCTTGGTCTGGGAGCACAGCGTCCAACTGCAGAGTGGGGAGTTATGATGAGCGAGGCAAGAAACTATATGCAGACAGCGCCATGGATCATTATATTTCCAGGATTAGCTTTATTTTTGACGGTAATTGTATTTAACAGACTGGGAGACAGCGTACGGGATGTATTAAATAAACGTTCGTTACAAGGCAAAAGAAGCTGATAAAATAAGAAG
>ERZ825137.4321-NODE-4321-length-14334-cov-2.146509_pt1 | contig 14334 bp, 4 predicted proteins | sample MGYA00519873_ERZ825137 | MGnify/ENA primary metagenome ERZ825137 (study PRJEB31778, sample SAMEA3449190) | human gut metagenome | biome: human gut; feature: human-associated habitat; material: faeces | place: United Kingdom | collected 2010/2012 ...
TTATCAAATAGATGTATGGAAAGAAATTACGATAACACCGTTGAATGAACTTTATTTTGCCTCATTCCCATACTCGAGCTTACAACATGGAGACCGTAACTTCGTATTGGTATTGATGTCTGTCGGCATCTTGATTCTGATCTTTGCTATCTTCAATTACATCAACCTGACGGTTGCACAGGCCGGACAGCGGGCAAAGGAGATGGCTACACGCCGTTTACTGGGCTCCTCACGTGGAGAATTATTCCTGCGTCTGATGCTGGAATCGTTGTTCCTCACCCTGATATCGTTTGGTCTGGGGCTGTTGCTGGCTATGGCGGCAGTACCTTATGCCGATGGATTGCTGAATACACATTTATACCTGACAGATCTTTGTACTCCGGGGTGGATCGGAATTGCAGCAGGAGTGATCCTATTGATCGGTTTTCTTTCCGGATTATTACCGGCTCTGCTTATCTCTTCCTCGAAACCGATAGAGGTGGTACGCGGTACATTCCGCCGGCAAACAAAGATGGTATTCAGTAAATGCTTTATCACTTTTCAGAATATCATTACGATAGCCACACTCGCGGCAGCTTTGGTGATGGGGCTTCAGATTTCCCATATGATTAAGGCTCCATTAGGTTATAATACAAAGAATATCCTTGTGGCCGAGAACCAGTTCAATTCTGATAGCGAGCGTGCAGCTGCTGTAGACAAACTGCGCCAGTTGACATGTGTCAAATCGATTGGGTTCAGTAACGGAACTCCTTTCAGCGGAACCAACAACCTGACAGGTGTTTATGAAGGCAAATCACTTAGTTTCCAGCAGATGGTTCTCGACAGTGCTTCCTTTAAGATGCTGGGGTTGGAGATTAAGCATGATAACCAGGTGGCTTCGACAAATAGTTGGAGTTGGTATCTGTCTGAACGGGCATTCCGGGATATGGATATACCGGAAGATGCCAAGGTTTTTAATCTCAAAGACAGTGAACCCTCACCAATTTTAGGTGTATTGAAAGATTTCCATCTGCGCCGTATCACAGACGAAAGTTCTCCTATCATGCTGCGTTTTAAAGACTTCAATGAACCGAACAGCTGGCCTTGGAATGTTTTGATAGAAGTGGATGGCAATCCTTATACTGCATATAATGAAGTACGTAAGATATTTGAAGATGTTACTAAGGTTGAGTTTGAAGGTAAATACCTGGACGACCAGATACAGGAATCGTTCGACTCGCAGATACGTTTGGTGAAGATCGTTTCGATATTTGCCGGTATTGCTATCCTGATCTCGCTGCTGGGATTGCTGGCTATGTCTACTTACTTTATTCAGCAACGTTCGCAGGAGGTAGCTGTCCGCAAAGTATTCGGATCGGATAATAAGGCGATATTGATGCGGTTGGTTGGTACATTTCTGAATTATGTGGCAATAGCCTTTGTCATCGCAACACCGATTATATGGTATATCATGAAGCAATGGCTGTCGGATTATTCATACAGGATCAGTCTGAATCCGCTTATCTTTATAGCGTCCGGTGCTTTCTGCCTGTTGATCTCATTTGTTGCCGTGTTCGTTCAGAGTTACTATGCAGCCAATGCCAATCCGGTGGATAGTATAGCTGGTAAATAACTTATGATAGCTGTTTTCGGAAAAAGTGCCTTCATGCCTTCATTTAATTGTTTATCCATTGATATGCAATAGGTGTAGATATGAAGGCACTTCCTTTTTGCCTTCATCCGATGAACCCGCAATTTTCAGATGAAGGCAAACTGGATACCGGGTTCATATGGTAACTATCATATTTTCAGTAAAATAATGGCTGAATGAAGGCATGAACCCGAAATTCCCAAAAACATTTTTCAGAATAAATATCCGATAGCTGCGGTGTAGAATAAAATTAGCTCCCGACCTGTTAGAAATAGGTCGGGAGCTATTTTAAATGGGTGCCTACCCGTTGGCGAACCGGTGCCTACCCGTTCAGAAAAAGGCTTACGCTTTTCCCTATAAAGTAGTACGCTTTTCCCTATAGGGTAGGTGATGTCACCCTATAGAGTAAGCAACCTCACCCTATAGGGCTGAAGGTGCCGTACTATAGAGCTAGCGTGCTGTCTCAGTAGTCCTGGCGCATGTAAAAAAACTAGACAGGACTGTCCAATATTTTGACAGATGTTGAATTATGTTTGATTGTATATGGTTGATAGTTAGTTGTTTGTAGTTTTGGCACGCAATTTGAACGTTGGAAAGCATAGAAGATGAAATAACAAAAAACATTGTACTGATGAGAACGATATTGCGAAACTTTATTAACGTGCTGCGCCGTTTCAAGATGGCGTCCTTTCTGAATATAGTAGGGCTAACTGTTGCTTTTACGGCTTTCCTGGTGATTATGATGCAAGTTAAATACGAGCAGACTTTCGACCGGTGCTATCCGACGGCTTCACGTATCTGCCGGGTAGATGTGAAACACGGAGAAAAAGACATTTACGCTTCCATATTACCCCGCGCATTAGCCGATGCCGTATTTACCTCATCTCCCCATATCGAAGGCTCTGTATTGCTAAGACCTTCCGGTGGGGATGTGTATGTAACGGTAGGAGAGGAGAACAATCGGAAAGGTTTCAAAGAATCGGTCATCGCCTGTTATCCGGGATTTGTCGATGTGTTTCAACCTTCTATACAAGAAGGCGTTGCCACCTGCTTGGAAGATCCGGAGAAGGTGCTTATCCCCGAAAGCATGGCTAAACGAATGTTCGGTAAAGAATCGGCCCTGGGAAAAGTCATTTATTGTCAGGACTATATATGGTACATGGATCAGAAAAATTTTACTGTCGGCGGTGTCTATAAAGATTTTCCTGAAAACTCGCAGATGCCCAATGCCATTTATGCCCGGATGAAGGAGGATTGGGCGAAAAACGATTGGTATTCCCAGAACTTCACGGGTTACCTTTTGCTCGACTCACCCGCATCCCGTCAGGAGGTGGAAGACAATTTCAACAAAACCTTCGACTTTTCTAAATATGGCGACGGCGACCAGACGAAGATGCACCTGATCCCTATGACTGATATTTATTATATGCCCGGTCAATACGAAGACTTAACTAAAACCGGCAATCTCGGTACCATGCGCTTATTGGTATTGATTGCCATACTGATCATCATCATTGCCGGGATCAATTTTACGAACTTCAGTACCTCGCTGGCACCAATGCGAATCAAGAGCATCAATACGCAGAAGGTCTTAGGCAGTTCGACTGTCAGCCTGCGGACGAGTCTGGTAGTCGAGGCGATCGCTATCTGTCTGTTTTCCTGCCTGCTCTCTTTCCTGCTCACCTGGATGTTGCACAGGGCAGGCGTTCTTTCATTCGTTGAAGCAGATACGAACCTGTTTCACTATACTTCCCTGATATTTATGATGGCGGGGATAGCCATCCTGTTAGGAACGGTAGCCGGATTGTATCCGGCATGGTACATGACCTCTTTCCAACCGGCATTGGTCTTGAAAGGTAGTTTCGGACTATCCACTTCGGGACGGAAGTTACGTATGATCCTGATCGGTTTCCAGTATGTCGTCTCTATCGGTTTGATTATCGGTTCCATCTTCATACAGCTTCAGAATAACTATATGCGTTCTTTCAAACTCGGGTTTGATAAAGACCAGATCGCTATGATTCTCCTGAGCACCGATATGGCCGGACAGTCGGGCGAACTGTTGGAGAATCGCCTCAAAGAACATGTCGCCATCGAAAACGTAGGCTTTGCTAGCGACAAGGTTGGCGCCTCGAACAACTATTCGGCAAATAATTTCATTTGCAACGATAAAGAATTTAACTCGGAAATAGTATATGCCTCGTGGAACTTACTCGATGTATTGGGAATACCCATCATCAGTGGTCGCGATTTCACTCGCTCGGATGCACAGAACGATTCCACGTACACCTGTGTTTTCACCAGCAACGTACAAGAACTCGTACCCGATATGGAGCCCAATCACCTGCTGAAGAAGAGTTGGATGGGTATCGGGCATGTGGCCGGCTTTATCGAAGGTGTGAAAATCTCGTCATTGCGCACATTTACCCGGCCACTGGTTTTCATCGTTACCAAGCGACAGGTAACCCCTGTCTGCTATATCCGCCTGGCAGCCGGAAGCAATGTGGAAGACGCTGTAGCCCATATCCAACAGGTTATTGCTGATATCGACCCGGCGTATCCGTTCACGATAGAGTTTTACGATACTGTATTCAATAACCTCTATCATAAGGAACAGTATTTGAAAAAGATGATAACTTTGTTCAGCCTGCTGGCTATCGTACTGTCGATCGTAGGCGTCTTTGGCTTGGTTGTCTTTGAAACACAATATCGCCGTAAAGAGATCGGAGTACGTAAAGTATTCGGGGCGACGGTAGGAGAGATCCTGAATATGTTCAATAAGTCTTATCTGCGTATTGTGGCGATCTGTTTCGTTATCGCTGTTCCTTTCGCTTATTATGGCGTACATAAATGGTTGGAGAGCTTCTCCGACAAGACACCGATCTATTGGTGGGTATTTGCACTGGCCTTTGTGATTGTGGCGGCTATTACCATGCTGACGGTCACGTTCCAGAACTGGAAAGCGGCTAATGAGAATCCGGTGAATAGTGTCAAGAGTGAATAATTAAACAATAATATATTATGAGTAATCTATTAAACTTAAAATCTTTCTTTAAGTTCCTGGCACGGAATAAAGGATATACTATCATCGACTTGTTCGGTCTGTCGGTATCATTAATGTTCGTTATCCTGATCGCCACTTATGTGACCAGCGAGCTGACGACCGATCGCTATCATGAAAACGTGGATCGTACCTATGTGCTGACTGATGGTGAATATATGGGGTCTGCCTATCAGATAGGTTATCGCCTGGAAGAACGTTATCCGGAGATTGAAAAAGTGTGTCATGTTATGACACGCGTTTTTGATAAAACGCCGCTTCAGAAAGGTGATATGAACCTGACGGCCAACCTGATGCTTGCCGATACTACTTTTTTCGACTTTTTCAGTTTTCCGCTGGTAAGAGGAGATAAGAACACTGTATTGGCAGCCAGAAACTCCGCCGTGATCTCCCAATCTTTTGCCAACCGTTATTTTGCCGATGAAGATCCGATGGGCAAAACGATCCGTATCAACGACAAATTATCGCTGACCGTCAACGGGATTATGAAAGATATCAGCAACTCCGTTATCCCCTATCAGGATATCCTTTTCCGGATCGAAAATGTTCACCTTCTGGCAGAGGATGAAGGCGTGTTCGGCAACTATAACAGTTATGGAGCCACCAACGTTTTCGTGATGCAACGGGCTGGTGCTGACATTACTGCGCGCTCGGCCGATATCCGCGAATATTTCGCAACCTTCCTCCGGTCATTTGAAGAAGACAAATCGAAGGGTATCCATTTTGTGCCTCTGAAGAAACTTTATTTCTGGGAACAAACCAGTCCCTGGGGTATGTACACTATCGAGCGCGGTAACTGGCAATTCGTTATGATCCTGATGTCCGTAGGCCTGCTCATCCTGATCTTCGCTATAATCAACTATGTCAACCTGACGGTAGCACAAACCGGTTTCCGTGCTAAAGAGATGGCTACCCGTCGTCTGCTTGGCTCATCGCGTAAGGAACTTTTCTCACGTTTGATCATGGAATCGACGCTGATGACGGCTGTTTCTTTCCTGTTCGGATTGCTGTTGGCTTTCGTATTCGCTCCGTATGCCGGTAATCTGTTGGATAGGAAGATCGATCTGCTTGGCATGTTCACTCCATTGAACAGTATGATCGTGATACTCCTGATCGCCCTCACCGGCTTTATCTCTGGATTGTTGCCGGCCATTGTGATCTCCAATGCCAAGCCTATCGAAGTAGTACGTTCCGTAAGCAGACGAAGATGGTGTTTAGCAAGTTTTTCATCGTCTTTCAGAATACTATTACCATTTGTCTGATTGCCGCCTCGCTTACCATGTTTTTGCAGGTGAGATATATGATTAAGGCTCCTCTCGGCTATAATACGACCAACATTATCGACATAAACGGTATGGAGCTGCCCGACGAGCAGACCTGTTTCACGCTTATGAACGAACTGAAACAACTGGCCAGCGTCGATCGTGTCGGAGCCGGACTGGGAACCCCTTTCAATATGGGAATGAATTACACTGCCCGTTACGCGGACGGTAAGAAAATCAGCTTCCAGATGCTCCGTTGCGACAAGTCGTATGCCGGTATCCTCGGCTTTGAATTCCTGCGCGATAACCATGTGGCCAATTCGTCTCGCTATTATCTCACCGAGAGTGCCATGCGTGCCTTGGAATTGCCCGATGATGCCAGTACTGTCGACCTTTCCCACTGGGGCACCCAGCCCCTGGCGGGTATCGTACGTGACTTCCAGCTGCGCAACATCCTACAAAAGAACAGCCCGATGATCATCATCCTGAAAGATAACCCGAAAGATCTTGAAGATAAGCCTTGGAACATTCTCGTTGAAGTGAGCGGTGATCCCTATGCTGCCCGCCAGAAAGTAGCCGACACTTTTAAACAGGTGACCGGCATGGACTTCACCGGTAAGTTTATGGATGAGCAGGTTGAAGAATCGTTTGCCTTACAGGAAAGAACACTAACCATCGTAGTGATCTTCGCCTTCATCGCCATCCTGATCTCCTTGCTGGGACTACTGGCCATGTCGACCTATTTTATCCAGCAACGTTCTTCCGAGATAGCCGTACGTAAAGTTTTCGGTTCAACGGACATACAAGTTCTTGTCCGGTTGGTTAAAGCATTCCTTACCTATGTGGCGATTGCCTTTATCATCGCCATACCGCTGATCTGGCATTTCATGAACGGTTGGCTGGTCGATTATTCATACCGGATCACGTTGTCTCCGTGGATATTTATCGTATCCGGATTGTTCTGTCTGCTGGTTTCATTTGTAACCGTATTTATACAGAGCTATCAGGCGGCAACGACCAATCCGGTAGAGAATATAAAGGATAATTGATCCTTCCGGATTAACGATATTGATTTGTAAAGAAACTAGACAGTCCTGTCCAATTATTGGACAGGACTTCTTTTTATGTATAGGTTTATATGGTTGGTGTTTAGTGTGTTATCCCTTTTGGCACGCATTTTGAATAGAATAAAGTATCTAATGAATAGTAGTAATATCAGGTGTGAGTAAAACCAAATTGTTGATGAACCATGAGTAATATTTTGAATTTTAAATCCTTCTTTAATTTCTTAGGGAGGAACAAGGCCTACACGGCTATCGACCTGTTCGGCTTATCCGTATCACTGATGTTTGTGATTCTGATTGCCAGTTATGTAGTCGGTGAACTGTCGGCCGACCGCTATCACGAAAAAGCGGAACGTATTTATGAATTAAGTAACGGGAGGGATATAGGATCTGCTTTTGAGATTGGGTACCGTCTGGAAGAACGTTATCCGGAGATTGAAAAAGTATGCCATGTATTCTGTAACATCTTTGACCATCTTCCTATTCAGAACGGCGACCAGGCCCTGACGGTAAACCTGATGCTTGCCGATACGACTTTTTTCGATTTCTTCAATTTCCCTTTGGTAAAAGGTAATCGGGAGCAGGCGTTGGCTGCTAAAAACTATGCCGTGATATCCGAGTCTTTTGCCAACAAATATTTTGGAAATGAGGATCCGATAGGGAAAACGATCCGTGTCAAAGAGGATCTGACCCTGGTTGTCAACGGAGTGATGAAGGATATACGGCATTCCGTTATCCCCGATAAAGATATTTTGGCACGGGTAGATAATCTGAAGGCAGTAGGATATGATATGTTCGATAATTATAACAGTGCCGGAGCTGTCAATGTGTTTGTCATGGAACGTGCCGGAGCCGATATATCTTCCCGGTCGGAAGAAATAAAGGACTGGTTTAAAACATTCTTTTGGATATATGAACGGGAGTTGTCGACTGTTGTAGAGTTTATCCCACTGAAGAAGCTGTATTTCTGGGAACCGGAAGGACAACTCGGGTCGGTTACGATAGAGAGGGGTGACTATAAATTTGTAGTTATTTTATTATCGGTCGGCCTGCTTATCCTGTTGTTTGCCATTATCAATTATATCAACCTGACAGTGGCACAAACAGGTTTCCGGGCAAAAGAGATGGCTACCAGGCGTTTACTGGGCTCTTCGCGGAAAGAGCTGTTTGCGCGCCTGATCATGGAATCTACCATGTTGACTACGATTTCTTTTCTGCTCGGTTTATTGCTGGCCTTTTTCTTTGCTCCCTTTGCCAGCGACCTGTTGCAGAAAAAGATAGATATTACCGAAATGGTTACTCCGCTGAATGGATTGATTGTCATCCTTCTGATCACCCTGACCGGATTTGTGGCCGGGCTATTACCGGCTATCGTGATTTCGAATGCAAAACCGATCGAAGTGGTGAGGGGAACTTTCCGTAAACAGACAAAGATGGTATTCAGCAAGTTCTTCATTATTTTCCAGAATGTGATAACGATCTGTCTGGTTGCTGCTTCGATTACTATGTTTTTGCAGATAAGATATCTGGTCAATGCCCCGTTAGGCTATAATTCGACCAATATCATCGATATTTACGGAGGGGAGCTGCCGGATCGCAAGACCGGTTACACCCTGGTGAACGAATTGGAACAGCTGGCCTGTGTAAACCGGGTCGGGGTGTCGGAAGGTACTCCTTTCAGTATGGGAATGAACTTTACCGGTGTTTACGACGGTAAGAATATCAGTTCGCAGGAGTTCCGTGGAGATAAGATCTTTTTTGATATGCTCGGTTTTGAAATCCTGCGGGATAATCAGGTGGCGGGAACTGTGCGCTACTATCTTTCCGAGGAGTTTATGAAGGTATTGGAATTACCGGAGGATGCCCGTTCTTACAAACACAGGAATTGGGAGGAAGTACCGCTGGCCGGTATCGTTAAAGATTTCCAGTTGAATAATATCTTGACAGCGAAACGTCCGACAGTCGTAATGATTTGTTCGAATAGGGATGATGTGAGACTGCGTAGTATCACTGTCGAAGTAAAAGGAGATCCGTTTGTGGCCCGTAAAGAGGTGGCGGCTGTCTATGAGAAGTTGACAGGTCTGGAGTTTTCGGGAATGTTTATCAATGAACAGGTTGAAAAATCGTTTACAGCCCAGAAAAGGACTTTAAAGATTGTAATGATCTTTGCTGTGATCGCTGTCCTTATCTCGTTGTTGGGATTGCTGGCTATGTCGACTTATTTCATACAGCAACGTTCGTCTGAAATAGCCGTGCGTAAAGTATTCGGTTCAACAAACGCACAGGTTCTTATCCGGTTAGTAAAGGCTTTTCTGATGTATGTGGCAATCGCTTTCGTGATTGCTGTACCGCTCGTCTGGTACTTTATGAACGGATGGCTGGCAGACTATTCCTATCGTATCGAACTTTCACCGTGGATATATGCCACTGCCGGGTTGTTCTGTCTGATTATTTCTTTTATTACCGTATTAGTACAAAGCTATCAGGCGGCTATTTCCAATCCGGTAGAGAATATCAGGGATAATTAATATACTCTTTATGTCTAAATATTTTACACCAGTGTCTAATATTTAGACATATACTATAATTCTTTGAATATTCAATATTCTGATATTTAGTGTGTTGGCTGTTTTGGCACGCAATTTGAATCAATCTAAATAAAAAGTACATCTAATGAAAACAATTCTTCGTAACTTTATCAGTGTATTGCGCCGCTTCAAGATGGCGACAATTCTTAATATCCTGGGACTATCTGTTGCCTTTGCCGCTTTTATGGTGATCATGATGCAGGTAGACTATGATAAGAACTTCGATACATTCCATAAGAATGCCGATAATATCTATCGGGTAGAATTGCAATGGGATAAATCATCGACACAGGTTGTCCTCTCGCGTCCGTTATGTAACGTTTTTACTGATTTCTCTCCGCATATTCTGGCCGGTGCAGTTACTATTCCTTTCTACAATGAAACCTTTTATGGGATAGACCGGGGAGGGTTTATAGATACCTATATGGAACCGACTATTGCTGTCGATCCTTCTTTCATGGATGTATTCGATTTCGAAATGCTGGAAGGCTCGGCCGAAACCCTGAACGAACCGGATAGAGTATTGATACCGGAAAGCCTGTCTCAGAAGATTTTCGGACAGGAATCGGCTATCGGTAAGCGGATCACTGCGAAAGAGAGTAAAGGACGGTTAGCCGGTTATTTTACAACGAAGGAAGGTGGCTACACGATCGGTGGAGTCTATAAGGATCTTCCCCGTAATAGTATCATCCGGAATGCAGTGTTTACGAAACTGGATGAAAAGCAGGATTTACATGACTGGGGTAATTCCAGCTACAACTTTTATATCCGGCTCGACAATCCTGAATCGGCCAAAGAACTGGTAAATGACTTTCTGGAATATTACAGGAAAGATGATCTGGGGAAGAATATGTCGTGGTACTCCGGTGAACCGAATTTCCGTCTCACTCGTATACAAGATGTACATTATACTACGGATGTACTTTTCGATATGACTCCTAAATCGAGCAGGCAGACTGTACTGGTTCTTATTGCTATTTCATTGATTATACTGATCATTGCAGGCATAAACTTTACCAACTTCAGTACAGCCCTGACTCCGATGCGTGTAAAGAGTATCAATACGCAAAAGGTATTGGGTAGCTCTGACGGAGTATTACGTTTCTCCCTCTTGATGGAAGCGGTTTGTATCAGTGTGGTAGCCTACTTGTTGGCTTTATGGTTCGTCTATATTGCTGCGAAAACTCCTGTTGCGGGGTTAGTCGATGCCGATATGTCTTTCGCTGCGCATCCGCTGTTGCTTACCGTAACAGGTCTGATCGCACTGCTGACCGGTTTATTGGCGGGACTTTATCCTTCTTATTATATGACTTCTTTCTCACCGGCATTGGTGCTGAAAGGTAGTTTCGGTTTGTCCCCTCAGGGACGGGTATTGCGTAATGCGCTTATCAGCATACAATTCATCGCTTCTTTTGAGCTGATCATCGGATCCATGTTTATGTATCTGCAAAATAATTTCATGCAAAGCAGCCCGTTGGGATATGATAAGGATCAGTTGATCGTGACGAGTATTACTGCGCCTATACTGAAGAGCTCGGATGCTTTCGAGAGTCGTTTGAAGTCTTTTGCCGGCATTGAGGATGTGACTTATGGCGAGTTTATGTTATCGAGCCAGGATCAGTATATGGAGTGGGGACGTGAGCTGAGAGGACAAACTATACAATTTCAGTGTATGCCGATAGACCCGTCGTTCCTGAAAGTAATGAATATCCATGTAAATGAAGGCCGGGATTTCCGGGAAGAAGATGCTTTAACGGTTAATGGTGCGTTTATCTTTAATGAGCGGGCGAAGAATCTCTATGAACTTGTGCTGGGCGATAAAATTCAGGATGCCGATGTGGTAGGTTTTATCCCGGATATAAAGTTTGCTTCCTTCCGTACGGAAGTGACTCCGATGGCTTTCTACGTACGGGGTACAGGATATAGTGGAGGTGCTGCATATGCTTATGTAAAAGTAAAGGCCGGTTCGGATATGCGTGCGGCGATGACTCACGTAAAAGAGGTATTGGGAGAGATACATCCGGATTACCCGTTTGATATTAAGTTTTTCGATCAGGTTTTGAATACGTTGTATGAAAAAGAAGAGAGCCTGAGTTCGTTGATCACTTTGTTCAGTATGATCGCTGTATTTATCTCGATCGTAGGAGTATTTGGCCTGGTGGTATTCGACAGCCAATACCGGAAAAAGGAAATCGGTATACGCAAAGTGATGGGATCGACTACTTCCGAGATTCTGATAATGTTTAATAAGACGTATGTATATATATTATGCATCTGTTTTGTTGTGGCTGCCCCGGTTGCTTTCTATTCAATAAATAAATGGTTGGAAAGTTTTGCTTATAAGACCCCGATTTACTGGTGGGTATTTGTCATAGCCTTTATCCTGGTTTCCATGATCACGATCATTACGGTTACTTTCCAGAACTGGCGGGCGGCAAGAGAGAATCCGGTATTCAGTATCAAGAATGAATAGTTTATATTGTTTTTTTGTAGAATTATTTTAGTACAGTTCCGGATTGCCGGATTGTTTAATAAGCCCTTGGATATCCAAGGGCTTATTTATTATATATTACAGGTCTTAGATGGAGAACAATCAATGTATATCCGGTAGATAGTTTTAAAAAGGAATAACAATTATGCAACGTTGATTAAATTATTACGTATCTATTGATATAGATATTCTATAGACAATCTTAAATCGAAGTAATAATTTAATTGTATATGAAAACTATTTTAAGGAACTTCATCAGCGTGCTTCGCCGTTTCAAAATGGCAACATTGCTGAATATACTGGGGTTAAGTATCGCCTTTACCGCCTTTATGGTGATAATGATGCAGGTGAATTACGACTACACATTCGACTCTTGCCAGCCGCAGGCTGATGCGATCTTCCGGTTGGATAAGGAATATGAAGGAGGGTTAGGGTCTGTGGTCAGTCGTCCTTTTGCGAGAGCTTTTACGGAATCGTCGCCACATGTGAAGGGAGGCATGATTATGACTTCGTGGAATTCGGAGGTGTTTTACTATGTGGAACATAACGGGGAAAGGCAAAATTACCAGGATGCGATAACGGGAGTTACATCCGGTGTTACCCGCGTATTCCATTTCGATATGGTGGAAGGGAATGAAACGGCTTTGGATCAACCGGAGACTGCTATCATTCCCGAGAGTATGGCGCGTCGTCTTTTCGGTAATGAATCGGCAATGGGTAAACGGCTGATGAGTGTGGAAACGGGGAATACCCTCTATACAATCAGCGGTGTTTTTAAGGACTTCCCTCGTAACTCTTCCATGCGAAATATAATTTACAGGCAGATATCCCCGAAGGAGAATTATGATGCCTATGGAAACAATAATTATCATTTCTTTTTCCGTCTGGATGATCCGGCCAACATAGAAGATGTAAAAGAGAACTTTAAGAAGAATTTCGATGCGACCCTTCAGTTCGGTAAAGATTTTACCTGGGAAAGCGGCGGACTGGACTTGCGCCTCACGCCACTTCCCGAATTGCATTTTCTGACTAACACCTCTTACGATACAATGCCGAAGGCTAGCCGGCAGACGGTACGTGTTCTGTTTGCCATCGCTTTCATTATCCTGTTGATAGCCGGTATCAACTTCACTAATTTCAGTACGGCGCTTACCCCGATGCGTATAAAGAGTATCAACACGCAGAAGGTATTGGGTAGTCCGGATAACGTACTTCGTCTGAGTTTGTTGGCGGAAGCTATTATTGTGAGTGTGGTGGCTTATCTGATATCGCTGGGAATGTTGTTTGTGGCAAGCAAATCTTTTATTGCTTCCCTGCTGGATGCGGATATGGCTTTTTCGGCACAGTCGGAGATTATTGTTGCAACGGCTATTATCTCATTGGTTGTCGGAGTGTTAGCCGGAGGATATCCTGCTTATTACATCACTTCTTTCCCGCCGGCGTTGGTGTTGAAAGGAAGTTTTGGGTTGTCGTCTAAGGGACGGGTACTTCGCAGTACGCTGGTCAGCATTCAGTTTGTCGCTTCCTTTATCCTTATTATCGGTGCCATGTTCATGTATTTGCAGAACCACTATATGCAAAATACACCGCTGGGATATGATAAAGACGAGCTGATCATTATTGAATTGAATAGTAAAATAAATAAGAATCTGGGTGTATTGGAGAGCGAGTTGAAGACATTCTCCGGGATTGAAGAGCTGGCTTGTTCCGAACAGGTACTTTCAAGTCATGACTATTATATGGGGTGGGGACGTGACTATAAAGACCGGGAAATCAGCTTCCAATGTATTCCCGTTACCCCTTCTTTCCTGCATGCAATGGGGATAAAGGTGACGGAAGGCCGTGATTTCCGACCTGAAGACGATCTGAAAGATACCGGATGCTATATCTTTAATGAGAAAGCCCGTCAGACATACGACCTGGAACTGGGTGATAAAATCAACGGAGATGAGATAATCGGTTTTATGCCGGATGTGAAGTTTGCTTCCTTCCGCAACGAAGTATCGCCCATGACTTTTTATGTCTGGGGAAAGTACCGTTGGGGAGATGAAGGAAACAAGTATTATAGTGCCGCTTATGTCAGGGTAAAAGCCGGTAGCGACTTGCGGGCTGCAATGAAACATGTGAAAACATCGTTAACAAAGATCGATCCGGTTTATCCCTTCAAGGTTTCTTTCTATGATGAGATATTGCAGCGGACATATGTGAAGGAGTTGAAGATCAGTAATCTGATTACCT
>ERZ825137.4322-NODE-4322-length-14330-cov-3.015762_pt1 | contig 14330 bp, 10 predicted proteins | sample MGYA00519873_ERZ825137 | MGnify/ENA primary metagenome ERZ825137 (study PRJEB31778, sample SAMEA3449190) | human gut metagenome | biome: human gut; feature: human-associated habitat; material: faeces | place: United Kingdom | collected 2010/2012 ...
CGCCGTGTTCATGGCCACCGACTATGTGACCAGCCCCTTCACCCTGAAGGGCAAGATCGTGTTCGGCATCGGCCTGGGCATCATCACCAGCGCCATCCGCTTCTGGGGCAACATGGCCGAGGGCGTGTCCTTTGCCATCCTGCTGATGAACCTGTGGGTGCCTTACATCAATGACCTGACCCACCAGGTGCCTCTGGGCTACAAGAAGCCCGAAAAGAAGAAGGAGGCAGCCAAATGAAAAACTCCAATTTCGAAACTCTGGTAAAGCCGGTGATCGTTCTGGTGGTCATCTGCCTGATTACCAGCACCATGCTGGCGGTGACCAACAACGCCACTGCGCCCATCATTGCGGCGCAGGAAGAGGCTGCCGCGCAGGAAGCCTATCAGGCCGTTCTGCCTGAAGCGGACAGCTTCACCGACCTGACCAGCGAAGTGAGCACCGAGAACATCGTGGCGGTGGTGAAGGCCAACAATGGCGCAGGCTACTGCGTGAAGGCCACCGGCAAGGGCTACGGCGGCGCTGTGCCCGTGGTCATCGGTTTTGACAACGACGGCAACATTCTGGGTGTGCAGTTCCTGCAGAACTCCGAATCTGCCGGCTTCGGTATGCGGCTGTGGGATTCCTCCGGCGACGGCGCGGTGTTCGCCGACGAGCTGGTGGGCAAGAGCGGCTCTGTGACCCTGAAGCAGGACGGTGTGAACGGCCTGACCGGCGCGACCATCTCCAGCAAGGCGGTTATCAGTGCCACGAACAGCGCATTTGCTTGCATCGACGAGCTGAAAGCAAAGGAGGCTGCGTAAACCATGGCTGAGAACAAAAGCAAACTGAGCATTGTGACCAATGGCCTCCTGAAGGAGAACCCCACCCTGCGCCTGGTGCTGGGCACCTGCCCCACCCTGGCCGTTACCACGGCGGTTTCCAATGCTCTGGGCATGGGCGCGGCGGCTACCGTCGTGCTGATCTGCTCCAACTTCGTTATTTCCGCCCTGCGCAAGGTGATCCCCGATAAGGTGCGCATCCCCGCCTTTATCGTCATCATCTGCACCTTCGTTACCATCATTCAGCTGCTGATGCAGGCCTTCCTGCCCTCCCTGTCCTCCAGCCTGGGCCTGTTCATCCCGTTGATCGTGGTGAACTGTATCGTGTTGGGACGAGCTGAATCATTCGCATCCAAGAACAAAGCCCTTCCTTCCATGCTGGACGGTTTGGGCATCGGTCTCGGTTTCACCATGGCTTTAACAATATTAGGAGCAATCCGTGAAATTCTGGGTAGTGGAAAGTTCTTCAACATGACTCTCTACAATGAAAACTACGGAATGCTCGTTTTCGTCTTGGCCCCAGGAGCGTTTATCGCCTTGGGTTACCTGATCGCTTTTATCAACAGAATAAGAAAAACCAACTAATTGTAAATTTTAGATTGTAAATCGTAAATTGAAAAAGCAATCTAAAATCTAAAATCTAAAATTAGAAACATGGAATACGTTTTTATATTTATAGCCGCAGTATTTGTCAACAATATCGTGTTGGCACAATTCTTGGGAATCTGCCCGTTCCTAGGGGTTTCCAAGAGCGTACCCACGGCACTCGGTATGACAGGAGCCGTTACGTTCGTGATGATTCTGGCAACCCTGGTAACGTTTATCGTACAGAAAACCGTACTTGACCCGTTCGGCATTGGATTCATGCAAACCATCGTGTTTATCCTAATCATTGCCGCCCTCGTTCAGATGGTAGAAATCATTCTGAAAAAGGTAAGTCCGTCGCTTTATCAAGCATTGGGAGTTTTCCTACCCTTGATCACGACGAACTGTGCCGTGCTTGGTGTGGCCATCATGGTGATTCAAAAAGATTATAACTTACTGGAATCCGTTGTTTTTGCAGCCTCAACCGCCTTAGGTTTCGGATTAGCCTTAACCATCTTTGCCGGAATCCGGGAACAACTGGAACTATCCTCCATTCCTCAAGGAATGAAAGGAACCCCTATCGCACTGGTTACAGCCGGATTACTGGCCATGGCATTTATGGGATTCTCGGGGATCGTATAATAAGTCGAAGGTTTATAAACCTTCGACTCACTTCCCCATCAAGCTAACAAACTCGTCATACACGCATCCCGTGAAATCGGAAAGCACCCGATTGACTTTGTCCTGTATCTTCTCCCTCGGATTCGTGGTTGCCAAACCGACAACCTTCATCCCCGCACGCTGTCCGGCCTCTATCCCGGAAAAAGAATCTTCGAAGACACAACAATCATCCGGTTCTATCTGTAACTCTCGTGCTGCCAACAAATAGCACTCCGGATCCGGTTTAGACCGGGTAATCTTATCTGCCGTGATCATACATTCAAATAACTCGGCAAACTCCGGGTGAACCCTCAAAACGTAAGCCATTTTCTTATTATTTGAACTGGTAACCAAGGCCGTTCTCACCCCATGTTTCTGTAACGTCCTGATAAATTGTTCCACCCCGGGGAAGTAAGGAAAATTCATCCAACGCTCGAATTCGTCAAGTTCCCGTGAAACCTGTTGTTGTAAAGCGACATCACCTTCGAAATAATTCTTCAAAATCAGTTCAGTCGTCTGCCCTTTAATTACTTTATGAAATTCCGGCATATCCGGATGGTAACGTTTCCCCTGTTCCCGCCAGAAATTATCGTACTGCCCCTCCGTGTCAAGCACCACCCCATCCATATCGAATAATGCCGCAAATCGTCTCACTCTATCCATAATCTTTCATCTCAATAATACATAGGTCACAAAAATATCGAAAAAAGGGTAATCCGGACAAATCCGAAACAATTTATTTGGTCTGTACAAGATAACTTGATAATTTTGCACACAAAATAAATAATATGCAGTTAACTCATCCTATTTTTAAAATATTATCCGGAATCGCGGCAGAAAAGGGGTTGGAAATTTACGTTATCGGGGGATACGTGCGCGACCTGATATTACGACGCCCCTCCAAGGACATTGATATTGTCGTGTTGGGGAGCGGAATAGAATTGGCTGAGACAGCTGCCAAGCAACTCGGTGATTTAACGGTTTCCGTGTTCAAAAACTTCGGAACTGCCATGTTCCGCTATAAAGGAGTTGAGATTGAATTCGTGGGAGCCCGCAAGGAATCCTATCATCTGGACTCTCGTAAACCCATTGTTGAAGAAGGAACCATCGATGACGATCAGAAACGGCGTGATTTCACGATCAACGCTTTGGCCATATCCTTGAACCAAGAGAACTACGGGACACTGGTTGACCCGTTCGGGGGACTTCAGGATTTAGAGGATGGAATATTAAAAACTCCCCTCGATCCGATTATCACGTTTTCGGATGATCCCTTGCGTATGATGCGAGCCGTTCGTTTTGCCTCACAATTGAATTTCACGATCGAACCCGTGACATTTGAAAGTATCATCGCAAATCGGGATCGATTGAAAATCGTCTCCAAAGAGCGCATCATAGACGAGTTCAACAAGATCATGGCCTCACCGAAACCTTCCGTGGGATTAAAATTACTGGAACAATCCGGCCTGTTGAGAGTATTCTTCCCGGAACTATCCGCTTTAAAAGGCGTGGAACACGTGGATGGCATCGGACACAAAGATAACTTTTACCACACGCTGACTGTCGTGGATTCGGTAAGTCGTGTTTCCGATAACCTGTGGTTACGCTGGGCAGCCTTACTGCATGATATAGCCAAACCGGTCACCAAGAAATTCATTCCGGGACAAGGGTGGACTTTCTACGGGCATAACCACGTGGGCGAACGTATGGTCGGGAGATTATTCAACCGCTTGAAACTTCCCCAAAACGAGAAGATGAAATACGTACAAAAGCTGGTAGGCCTGCATATGCGCCCGATCGTTCTCTCGGAAGACATTGTAACGGATTCAGCCGTACGCCGCCTGCTTTTCGATGCGGGGGACGATATCGACGATCTGATGACTCTTGCCGAGGCGGACATCACTTCTAAAAATGAAGAGAAAGTGCGTCGATTTCTGGCAAACTTCCAGATCGTGCGCCAAAAACTGAAAGAAGTCGAAGAAAAGGATGCCATCCGGAATTTTCAACCTCCTGTCAGCGGGGAAGAGATTATGGAAACATTCCAACTCCCCCCCTGTAAGGCAATCGGGGATATTAAAAATGCTATCAAAGAGGCAATCCTTGATGGCATTATCGGCAATAATCCTACCGAAGCCCGGGAATACATGTTCCAAGTAGCGACAGAACTAGGGATTCAGAAAGAAGGTGAATAGGGATCAGAAATGATCCTTACGTTTCTTCACTTCATCCACGAGTTTCGTGAAAGATTTCTCTTTTTTCCGTTTCTCATGTTCGGAGGCAGAGAAATGCCACGTTTCCCGTCGAAGTTTCAAATAACTCTCGTAAACCTGACGATCTAGTATGCCACGACTCACCGCATCCAACACGGCACAACCCGGTTCATTGATATGCTCGCAATCCTTGAAACGACACGATTGCGCATAGTCGGCAATCTCCAGTATCTCATCAAGCGCACCGGGATCATCAACCGCAAGACCGAATTCCCGAACCCCGGGAGTATCAATCAAGACACCGCCTCCATCCATCAACACCATCTCCCGACGGGTCGAAGTATGGCGCCCCTTTCCCGTGGATTGACTTATTCCGAACGTGAGTAACACGGATTTCTCGCAAAGTGCATTCACCAGAGAACTTTTCCCGACACCCGAAGAACCGACAAACACGACCGTCTCCCCCTCCGCAATAAATTCCCTTAAACGAGAAATCGTCCGAGACTCGTGAATACTCGTGTAAAACACCGGAATCTGCCGGATAACGTGCTGTATTTGCTCTTCCACTTTTTGTTGATCAAAACCCAAGTCGGCTTTATTAAGTACCAGTACAGGAGTAATATTTTCTTCCCGCATCTGAACCATAAAGCGCTCGGCACGACGGACATTGAAATTATCATCCAGACTTTGCACAATAAAGGCTTTGTCAACATGAGCCGCTATGGCTTGTTTTTCGGCAACCGTTCCGATTTTCCTACGACACAAAGTACGTGACCGAGGCAACATATCCACGATAATCCCCATCCCCTCATCAAACGGCTGAAAGATTACCCAATCCCCAGTACAGGGTAATTCGAAATCCGACTTCCCGTACATCATGCTTCCTGTCAACTCGCACCGGAACACTCCGCTCCCGGCAACCACCTCGTAACACGTCCGGTGTACAATAGTGACACGCCCATGCGTGAGAGTTCCATACGTCGATTCCTGTTTCAGTTGGTTTAACTTATCATTCCAACCATAATAATTTAAATCTATCATTACTTCATTTTTTTAGCGATATAAAATACATAACCGTAAAACTCCTTGTACTTACGGTATAGTTCAGCCTCGTGATGCTGAAAACTTATTAGTTCCTCGACTGTTTTATTCCCGGCATATTTCCGGCTGAATATCTCCCGAGCTTTAACTAACGGGGTAAAATAGTTCTCCGTCCAGCAATACTCCGGCAGGATAAAAGTCGCCACGGGGATATACCCCGCTTTCTGAATCTGGGCGACTTTATTAGGTATCGTGTCGATCTCCGCATAAACGGACATCCAAAAATCATGGATCTCTGCCGGACGTTCTTCGGTAAACCACGAACTCTCGGAAACAGCAACATATCCTCCCGTCTTCAGATATTTGCGCCACTCGTTCAATCCTCGTTCAAAACCGATATTATAAATAGCACCTTCCGACCAGATCAAGTCTAATTCTTCCTCCTCGAAAGGCAACGCATCCATTGAACCGACAATGCCTTTCACCCGTTCCTGGAGATTCAACACCCTAGCATTATGATTAAAACGCTCCACGAATCCCAGAAAAAAGTCGAGTCCTGTAATCTGCCCCGGAGTGTGCCGTGCCAGCGTCATCGTCTGTCCTCCCATCCCGCATCCCAAGTCTGCAATCCGGGAATGATCCGTAAGATGGTCTATAAAGCTTAACGCTTTAAGCGTTACTTCGGGACTTCCGGGTCCCTGCCGTTCTGTATTTAAGAAGAATTCGCAAATTAAATTAACGTCTATTCCAAGAATGGTATTATTTTCGTTACTCATGATTGATCAATATAAAGCATACACGTAAAAGCATAATTTTACTTTTCTCGTTGTACACGGATTAAAAATTCAAATTATAATAATAGAGAAATTACCCCCGGAAAGAGCTTTCCGAAAGCAAGCGAAGGGACAACCTGTATCAGAAATACAGATTGTTTATTACACCAAATCCGATTGTAATCTAGTTTTTAACATGATGTAAAGATACACATATTTTATTCATTTGAAAATAATTGTCGCTATTTCCGTATAAGTTGGTCATCCCCTCGTCATACGTACACTGTCGCACAAGCATATCTCTCCAATAAATAAATATACTACACGACCGAGCCATCCGGCAAATATAATCGTATCAAAAATCAATTTTATCGAACAAGAATGCAAGAGGAATGCAGGATGAATGCTCCGTGGTCTAAATGAACTATCAGGAAACTATTAAGAAAAAGTAAAATGAGGATAGCCTAACACGAAGGTAGTCCCAGTGCAATTTTAATGATACGGCCTAGCAGAAACGCATTCGATATTTTGTAAATATTCCAATTTAGTTTATATTTGCAACGAACAAATAAAAAGATTCACGTTCATATCGGCAAAATAATAACACGTGGCAACAATAACACCTTTAAATTCTAGTTCCATCTATGACGAAAAAGTCATTCGGGAACTTTTCGAACAGCACTACACGCCCTTGGTGTTATTCGCAAAAGGCTATATTCCCGACTTGGACACGGACAAAGATGTTGTGCAGGAAGTATTTCTCTCGTTAATCGAATCCCAAGAAACATTCAATGACGTGGATAATCTAAAAGCCTATCTATACGGTACGGTCAAGCACAAATGCCTGAAATATCTCCGCCACGAAGAGGTAAAAAGACGCTACCAGAAATACATGCAAAGCGAGGTTCCGGATGAAACCAAAACTTACGAAGAACGTGTTCTTGAAGAAGAGGTTTACGCTCTCTTGATAAAAGCCATTCAGAACTTACCGGAACAATGCCAAAAAGTGTACTTGCTTGTTTTAGAAGGCAAAAGCAATCAAGAGATTGCCTATCAACTCCAACTAAACATCGAAACCGTCAAATCCCACAAGCAGGTCGGAAAAAAGTTGCTTTACGATCAACTGAAACACATTATTCCCGTCGGGATTCTCATTTTCTTACTGGAATTTTAGACAGCCTCATCCCATTATTTGTGTTTGCCCGTTTACAATTTATTCTCTACCTTTGTTACTAAATACATAAAGACCATGAATACCAGCATAACCAGAAAGCTACCCATCGGAATCCAGACCTTCGAAAAAATACGACAAGGAGAATTTCTGTACGTGGACAAAACGGCTCTAGTGTGGAACATTGCAATGAAAAGTGTTCCTTGTTTCCTTAGCCGCCCGCGTCGCTTTGGGAAGAGTTTATTACTCTCAACTTTCGAATCCTATTTCAATGGACGCAAGGATTTATTTAAAGGGTTGGCTATCGAGCAACTGGAACATGACTGGACAATTTATCCCGTACTGCATCTTGATCTGAATGCGGAGAGATACGATGCCCCGGAACAATTACACGCCATATTGAGTAATTATCTCACACAATGGGAAACCATGTACGGGGAAGGGAAAGACGAAATTACACTCTCCAGACGTTTTGCCGGAGTCATTCAGCGAGCGTATGAACAAACAGGACGTGGGGTTGTAGTGTTGGTGGACGAATACGATAAACCACTGTTGCAAGCCATTAATAACCCGGAACTAACGGAAAACTATCGGCAGACGCTGAAGGCCTTCTACGGTGTACTGAAAAGTGCCGACCGATACCTGCGGTTCGTGTTTTTGACGGGTGTTACCAAGTTCTCACAAGTCAGCGTGTTCAGCGACTTGAACCAACTAAACGACATCAGTATGGATTTTTCCTACGCAACGTTGTGTGGGATTACTCCGAATGAATTAACCGCTGTTTTTGAACCGGAAATCCATCAAATGGCACAAAGAAACCAATCAACAGAGGAAGAAATTGTGAACGAAATGATCCGGCAATATGATGGTTATCATTTCCACCCGGATGGCGAGGGTGTGTTAAACCCTTTTAGCGTGCTAAACGCTTTCGATAAACTGGAATTCGGTAACTACTGGTTTCAAACGGGTACCCCGACATTCCTCGTGGAACTACTGAAAAAGAGTGATTATGACCTACGCTTATTAATTGACGGAATCGAAGCACCTGCATCTTCTTTCACGGAATACCGGATGAATACCGATAATCCTATCCCGTTGATTTATCAAAGCGGCTACTTGACGATTAAAGAATACGATAAAGAATTTAGGAACTACATGCTAGGGTTCCCAAACGAAGAAGTGAAATACGGTTTCCTTGGTTTTTTATTGCCCTTCTACACCACTCTACCCGGTGAAGAACGCGGCTTTTACATAGGAAAATTTGTACAAGAACTCCGACAAGGTAATATCGATGCTTTCATGACCCGGTTACGAGCCTTCTTTGCCGATTTCCCCTATGAGTTAAATGCCCAGACAGAACGACATTATCAAGTCGTGTTCTATCTCGTTTTCAAACTCATGGGACAGTTTGTAGATGCAGAAGTACGTAGTGCCACCGGACGGGCTGATGCCGTGGTTAAAACTCCCAAATACATCTACGTATTTGAATTCAAACTAGATGGCAGCACAGAACAAGCCCTGCAACAAATCGATGATCGGGGCTATTTGATTCCGTACACGGCAGACAGCCGACAACTCGTGAAAGTCGGAGTTAATTTCAATGCCGAAAAAAGAAATATCGGGGAATGGAAGATTAAAAACGAATAACACACTCATCTTTACAAGAAAACTACCATCACTATAATCACAATATTGCAATATTTTCAAAAATAATTCATTTTTGACTCACTCTTTTTTATGCTCAAGGGGACTTACTATCAAATGAGCGAAAAGATGAGTCAAAAAGAGAAAAATATATTTCAACTAGCCCGCATCATCGCAGCGTCTCTTAAAGGGAATGCAAATGATGAAGAACAACGCACCTTAAGGGAATGGTTATCCGTTTCTACAAGAAACAAAAAGATTTATGACGAGTTCAAAGACGGAAAGCGTCTAGAACAAAAAATAGTCGAATCCCAACAAATCAACTGGAAAAACGATTATCAACATTTCATCACCAAACGGCAACGCACCCGCAAGAACAGAAGGATGAAAACGATCATTCGTTACGCGGCAATACTCACTCTCCCGATCGTGGCGGCAGGTATTTTCCTACTCCAAAAGAATGATCGGCAAACTATTGTCTCTATTTCAGAAGTCATCAAGCCGGGAGAGCATAAGGCAGTATTAATCACGGGTGGAGGCGAGCGAATCACGTTATCGGATAGCACGTTATCCCCGATACAGGAACAAAACGGGATGATCGTGAACGTCACTAACAACAAGGTCTCCTATATCCTACCCGAAGATAGTTTATGTACGCAAGGAAGCCCGATATTCAACACCTTACAAATTCCTCGTGGCGGAGAATATTTCCTTACCCTTGCTGACGGCACAGAAGTATGGTTAAATGCCGAAACGGAAATTCGCTACCCAGTACAATTCACGGGTGACAAACGAGTCGTTTACCTTGATGGGGAGGCCTATTTCACTGTAGCCCCAGACAAGAACAAGCCCTTCACGGTTGTCTCCACTCATGCCAGCGTATCCGTGCTGGGAACACAATTCAACTTCCGGGCTTATCCCGACGAGCGGGACGTGCAGACAACGCTTGTTTCCGGTTCCGTAATCATGCAATCGGAAAAATACAAACAACAAATCAAACTGGTTCCCGGTGAACAGGGAGTGCTGGAAAAGAATTCCGCCAAACTCATGAAACAAGAAGTGAACACGTACCTCTACACAGCATGGAAAGACGGGCGTTTCGCTTTCCGTGATGCACGGCTGGAAGACTTGTTCAACATCCTCGCCCGCTGGTATGATCTCAGTGTCTTCTACCAGTCCCCGGAAGCCAAAGACATCCGGTTCACGGGAGACCTGAACAAAACGGATGATTTCAAATCCATTCTAAAAATAATCGAACAAAATGAACGAGTAATATTTACAGTAAATCAACGCACAGTTTTTATTCAAGCAAAATAAAAAAGGCATCTGACGCTCGCAACATCAAATGCCCAAACTATTTTCTAGTTCTCATTAAAAACATCACAAATGTATGAAAAAAATGGACAAAAACAGCCATTCCTCGGGTGGATTATGGCAAAAACAAGTAAGAGTTATGAAGTTATGCTTTATCTTGACATTTATCGGCATCATGCACCTTTCAGCAGCCACCTATTCACAAGATACACGGCTAGATTTAAAGGTTAAGAATGCTTCCCTCGAAAGTGTGATGAACAACATCCGCGCACAATCGGAGTACAGCTTTTTTTTCGATGATGTAGCCGTGAAAAAGATCTCGAATATTACGCTGAATCTGCAAGGAGCCACGATTGAAGAAGTGTTGACGACTTGTTTGAAAAACACGGGATTCTCGTTCCGGGTACTGGACAAAACAATTATTCTTTTCCGGGAACAAGTGAAAGACGATAAAAAACAATCGTTCATCATTCAAGGAAAAGTCGTGGATGAAAACAATAAACCGATGCCTGGGGTAACAGTACTTTTGGATAGCACAAAAGTTGGAACGGCCACGGATACAGCCGGACATTTCGTTCTTCCATTACCACAAGCAAAAGGTACCCTCGTATTTTCATTTATTGGCTATAAGCCCCAGAAAGTAAAATACACGGATGGTAAATTGGTGATCGTAAAGATGCAACCCGATGTATCCGGTTTAGACGAAGTTAAAGTTGTTGCCTACGGTACACAAAAAGCCCGCAAGGTAATCAGTTCCATTTCCTCTCTTAAAGCCGACGAGATGAAAGAACTCCCGACACACAGTCTGGAAAGCCTGTTGCAAGGGCACATGGCGGGTGTAGAAGTTAATAATCTTTCCGGAGCACCCGGTGGCGGTGGTTCTATCGTGGCTATCCGGGGATACAACTCGTTCTTCACGAAAGGGAATGTCGGCTCAGGTGACGAGGGCGAAGACCGACAATACGGAACCCCACTTTACGTTATAGACGGAGTACCGATGCAAGCTTTTACCTCTCCTATCACCGGTTCAAACACACTTTCTGACCTTGACCCTTCTATGATCGAATCTATCGAGGTCTTGAAAGATGCCGCCTCTGCAGCAATCTACGGATCTCGTGCCGGAAACGGAGTAATCTTGATCACCACGAAAAAGGGACGAAGTGGTAAAGCCCGATTCACTGCCAACGTGTCATACTCCGCTTCTTGGCTACCGAAAACACCCACGTGTAGCGGCGGACAATTGGTACGTCAATACAATATGCAGGCACTACGTAACGCAATACAACCATACAAAGATGCAAATGGGAAATGGGTTATGCCGAATTCCTACGAAGACGTGTACAATTACACCAAAGATGGAAATTATCCTGTTTACAATTATTTCTTCGGTAACCGGGAAAGAGGAGAAAATGCCTATATTTTACAAGATAGTTTAAATGAATTTTACAACAATTCCACGGACTGGTGGAAGTACACGTATCGCACGGCAAACGTATATAACGCCAACTTACAAGCAAGTGGTGGAAGCGAAACGATGAACTACATGATCGGAGCCGGCTACTATAAAGAAGAAGGTATCGCATTAGGTAGTGATTTCGAACGTATCAACGTCCTCACGAATCTCTCGGCGACTCCAACCAAACGCCTCAAAATAGACAACCAGATATCCCTTTCTTATAGTGACCGTAGCCGCGGAGGGAAAGGTAAAACAGGCAACAAAATTGAAGGTATCACGGTAAGTCCAACGAAAGTATCCTCTCTGTTACCAGGTAATGAATACGTGAAAAAATACTTACTGGAAGAGTTAAACTCTAGTATCGAGAAAAATCAAAGTTATTCTTTACGCTATAACCTTTCCTTAAATTATGAGATCATTCGTAACCTCAGACTACAAGTATCCGGTTCGGTCGATTACAACCAACAGAACCAGAATAACTTTTCCCCAAGCACGACAGATGCTAATTTTCACCGTTCATTCACGAAAGGTACAATCACGAGAAACATCTCGCTTTTGAATGAAAATTTATTAACTTATAATTTCAAAATAAAACAAGACCATCACTTTGATTTGTTATTCGGGTTATCATTCCAAAAAGAGCAAAACTACTTGAACGAAGGAGATGCCACAGATGGGCCCAACGACTATGTACATTACGCCACGGGCCTATGGGGTAACGGCAGTGGACTGATAAACATGAATAACGAATCAGATAAAGACAACAATCCTGTTTGGCAATCCGCATTCAATTACAAATCCAGCTTGGAAGAACAACGTATGAATAGTTATTTCGGTCGATTGCGGTATGACTACAGGGAAAAATACCTACTGGAAACAACTATCCGGCGAGACGGATCATCCGTATTCGGAGAAGACTGTCGCTGGGCCACATTCCCGTCCGTCGCCGTGGGATGGATATTCACAGAAGAGTCATTCGTGAAATCTCTCTACTGGTTAAGTTTTGGAAAAATTCGAGTTAGCTGGGGACAATCGGGACAAAAATTTTCCCAACCTTACTTGGCGCACGGCCTAATGAGTGGTTCCGGTACCTCTATCTTAGGTAACCAAGGTATGGAACCAGACTCTAAAGGAGGAGTATTAAACCGAAGTTTAAGCTGGGAAAAAACAGATCAATATGATATCGGAGTAGACTTAAATTTCTTAGACTATCGTTTTAAATTGACTTGCGATTATTATTATCGTTACACGAAAGGACAATTACAACAGATAGATATTCCGGGTAATTGGAATTATTTGAGATTCCAATGGCAAAATGCTTTAGCTGTTTCAAACGAAGGTTTAGAAGTAGAACTAACCGCTGATATATTCAGGGAAACCGCCGTAAAATGGCGGGTAAAATTCAACGTCTCCCGTAACTGGAATAGATTTGAAAAAAGTAATAATGGTCGAGACTTTTTGGGAAATGTGATCGGGAAATCCCTATACAACATCAAGGCCTACAAAACCATGGGTTACTACAATTCCATAGACGAAGTTCCTTACTACGTGCAATCTCACGGACTCCCCATACCGCTTCGTACGAAAGAGGAAAATGCTGTATTTTTTGCAGGCACAAGAAAAATCGCTGACTTGAATAATGATGGACGAATTAATTCCAGTGATCAATACTATGCAGCCAGTCCCCTTCCCTTGGCTCACGGTGGATTTATCAATGAAATTAAATGGAAACAATTCGACTTGAATATATTTTTCACTTATTCTTTAGGAAGACATATTTTGAAGATTTATGACGATATCGCCATTAAACCTAATATAACCGGAGATCCGATCACGCTTGATATTCGCAAAGCAAGCACATGGACCGGCCCAGACAGTCAAAACTCGGACTATCCTCGTGCCATCTTTTACAAAAATCTTGGAGAACAATACACGGGCCGATATGATTGTGACATCGAAAAAATAAATATGATTCGCTTAAAACAACTTACTTTGGGGTATAACTTGCATGAAAGAATCGCCCAAAAACTAGGACTTTCCGGAGCTCGTTTATTTATCACAGGAGAGAATTTATTTATGTTGACAAACTATTCAGGCCTTGATCCAGAAATCGTGAATCTCACATCAGGACTCGACTATTTGTCCGGGTATCCTCTTCCCCGGAAACTCACCATTGGTCTAACCGTTAATTTTTAATGACTATGAAGAAGATATTCATTTTTATCTTATTTTTTCCCCTGTTCTCATGTAATGACTGGATTGACGTGAATTCGGAAGAATCCGTTACTTTCAGGAATTATTTTAATAGCGAACAAGACGTGGAAGACATTTTCACGACCATATTGGGATGCGAGAAAGCAGTAATTGCTCCTACAATGATGGGATTTTTTGACTGGAGCGCACTCCATTGTAGTAATGCAGGAACATTCGGAGAAGCATATCGCAAATTAGAACCCGCTGCTATTTGGGATATGGATAAACGCACAAGTTGGAATACTCATTACAAGGCCATCTACCTAACTAATTTCCTACATGAAAATCAATTCCGTTTCAAGAATATTTCACAAGAACGTATCGATTTTTGGTTAGCACAGGCAGATTTCGTAAAAGCATTAATGTACTTCCGTCTGGCACAAGACTGGGGAGAAGCAGTGGTT
>ERZ825137.4326-NODE-4326-length-14305-cov-2.626807_pt1 | contig 14305 bp, 15 predicted proteins | sample MGYA00519873_ERZ825137 | MGnify/ENA primary metagenome ERZ825137 (study PRJEB31778, sample SAMEA3449190) | human gut metagenome | biome: human gut; feature: human-associated habitat; material: faeces | place: United Kingdom | collected 2010/2012 ...
AAATCTCTGTCTTCTACGATCTTTCGCATCTCTCCCCCGGGAATCCGAACATCTTCATAATAGATATGCCGGTTCTTATCTCCGGTGCATACTTCCTTGACCGCTGCCTTTAAATTATGAAAAAGCTTCGGATAAGAAAGCACATCGAAATGTTCCATTCCGATCGACAGGTCTTTGACTACTTCCCATGTCTTTTCTTCTTCTCTCGTCAGGATTTTTTCCGCATCCCCGCTGCTTTCGGTATCTCCCCATCCATCAGGTCTCTGTTCTCACGAAGCATCTGCAATGCCTGATCATAACTCTGGCACGCAATCAGCTGGTCGATGGTACTGTCAGAGAACAGGGATACTTCCAGGGCACGGATTCTTGCGACCGCATAGGTATATTGTTCACTCATGTTGTCCCTCCATATCATACAAAGAGCATCCGGTGAACGATGTCCGCAAGTTCATCCCGCTTCGCATCGAACATTGCCCTGATCGTACAGTTTTCTTCAATTCCACCGTACGCAAGAATGAATCCATTGCCAATATTATCTCTGCCCGCTCCGGCTACAGTAAGTTTTCCTCCCTTTGCCAGAGCTATTTCTTCAATTTCTTTGCCAAATCCTACCGGCATATTTTCCAGATCTTTTACAGAGAAATAGATCTCTCCCTCCTGCGGAAGTACGTATGCTTCCAGAATAGACAGGAGCATCTGGTAATACTCATCCGGCGCAAAACTTATAACCTTTTCATACGCCTTCCCGATGATCTCTGCGATCATCTCCTGCTTTGCTTCCAGAAGTCTCGTTCTTCTCTGAAGATCGATGGCTGACTTCACACGCTCTTTCTGTGCGGCAACTTCCGCTTCAGACTTCTTCAGGATCTGTTCTGCCTGTGCGGCTCCTTCTGCCTGCGCCTGAGTCTTCATCTGTTCTGCCTGCGTTTTCGCATCTTCGATCTTTACATTTGCCGACTCTTTTGCCTCGTCAAGGATCTGACTTTTGATCTTCTCTAATCCAGCCATTTTCCTTCACACTCCTTCTATACCTGAATTGCTGTTACGGAAAGGATAGAAATCAGAAGTGCAAGGATGGCATATGTCTCAACCATTGCAGGGAACAGCATTGCTTTACCGAACTGATCCGGCTTCTTTGCTACGATTCCGATTGCTGCCGCTGCTGTCTGTCCCTGTGCTTTTCCTGAAATCAGACCTACAATTCCGATTGCAAGCTGCAAGAATCAGAAGTCCGGTCTTCGGATCCAGATCTGCTGCGCCGCCGCCAAGAAGTCCGATCTTAGATAATGTAATAAATCCAACCAGCAATCCGTAGATTCCCTGTGTACCAGGAAGCAGCTGCATGATCAATACTTTTGCGAATTTGCTTGGGTCTTCTGTTACAACTCCGGACGCTGCCTGTCCTGCAATACCTACTCCGATCGCAGATCCTGCACCTGCCAGGAATACTGCCACTGCCGCACCAAGAAGTGCATATACCATTCCCATATCATTCCAAATACTCATATCTATTTTTCCTCCTTAATATCTACATATTTTGTCTCCGCATGAAACGGTTCGAAAGGTTTTCCACCGCCTTCGTAGAATTTTCCAAAGAATTCCACAAATTGAAGTCGGTTGGTGTGGACATATGCACCAAGCAGGTTGATTGCCAGGTTCATTGCATGTCCGACTATAAATACTACGATAAATAAGATGACCCCGAATACACTCTTACCAAGCATACTTCCCATCTGGTTGACAACGGATGCGATAACGCCTGTCGCAAGTCCCAGTGCCAGAAGTCTGGAGTATGATAATACATCACTTAACCATCCGGTGATGTTGTAGATATCATATGCTCCAAGTGCAAGTCTGAGTGCCGGATTCTTGCTTGATCTTCCGGACATCAGTAACAGTCCGAGTGCTCCGATGATCGCCATTGCTTTCGACAATGTAATCAGTGCTGCAGGGAACACGATCTTCGTCTGTGCGATCGAAGCAAATATCTCTGACGGAAGCAGCATCAGGATCAGTCCGATCAGGAAAATGTACCACAGTACGATATCACAGAAGAAATCCAGTACCTTTCCGTCTTTTAACAACATATATCCTTTGATTCCAAGACCCACGAACAGATGAACCAGTCCGAATGCCATTGAATAGATCAGAAGTCTCATCGGATCATTTAACGGTGCAAACCAGAGCGGTTTGATTGTCAGCTCTTTTCCAAAGAATGTGCTCGATACAACATCTACGACATCTCCAAAATATCCACCGAACAAAATTCCCCATACCATAGTAGAAATTCCACAATACATGAACATTTTCATGGATTTTCTCATACCTGCACTCATGCGTGGGAATTTCTTAAGAATGACCAGACACACGATTGCGATGATCGCACCATATGCTGCATCTGATAACATCATTCCAAAGAAAAATACATAGAAAAATGACATAATTGCGGTCGGATCGATTTCCCCTTTATGCGGAAGTCCGTAAGACTCCAGAACTCCTTCCACGCTTTCCGAAAATCCGTTATTTTTAAGGATCACCGGTGGTTCTTCATCTTCTTTTAACTCTTCTACATCGATTACACAGTCATATGCTTCCCCGATTCCTTTCCGGATCGCCGGTACCGCTTCTTTCGCTGCGTAACCACTGATAATAAATGTACGTCTGGACTGCGGAAGTGTTCCCAGTACTTCGTACTTTTCTGCACGCATCCGGTAATAATCGCCGATGACCTTCAGTTCCTCCCGGTCTTCTGCGTGGGATATGATCTCTTCCCGGATATTTGCGATATCTTCTTCAATCTGTCTGATCTGCTCTTCCAGTTCTGCTTTCTGCTTTGCCGGAATCCGTTCTGTCGATACGACCGGTCTTGAGAATCCAGCCGTACGGAGTGTGTTCTCCACGTCTGCCGCCTGCTCCTTCATACAGAATACGCTTAAGTACACGGCATCTTTATCCTGACTTATAACCGATATATCTACGGCTTCGATCTCCGGATGATCTTCGGCAAGCTTTCCGTAGATCATTTCCAGTGTCGTCTCCGCCGCCATGGTTCCAAGAAGCATTGCCGTCTTTTTCGTACCCGGATAATTCATCTCCACTTCCAGACTCATCCACGGCGCAAGTGCCTCTATCTGGGTATTCCGCTTCACGATCTCGGCCTGTGCTTCCGCAATTCTCTTATGATCAGCAATCAGAAGTTCCGCCACTTCCATGACCTCCTCCTGTTTCACCGCTGCTGCTTCCATCGTCTTCTTATCGATCAGCTTATTGCCTTCCAGACTGGCGAACATCAACTTTTTCTCCGGAGTATACTGATTCAACACATCCAGTGCATTTTCCGTGATCTGCACCCGTTTCTCAAAGCTTGATTTCGCACTCTGCGTATCCATCTTCTCGAATCCGGCTTCGTCCTGTGCGACCTGATGCATCTCTATCATGCCCATGGACTGCAGTTTTTCCAGAATCGCTTTCCGGTCATGCTTTAATGCGCAGATACTGATTCGCTGCATCTGCAATACTGCCATAACTGCATCCCTCCTTTTCTTCTTTTTCAGGCTTTTTCTCTTCCCGTATCATCAAAGCAACGCTTTCATGACTGCGGATACCGCCTCCTCTTCTTTTCCCTGAGCCAGTGCTTTTAACGCTTCTGTCTCCTGTTCCGTCTTCTCGCAAGCCTTTTTCTTTAAGGTTTCGCCTTCTTCTTTCACCTGCAAAAGTTCTGTTTCTGCCTGTTTCTTTGCATTTGCTACAGTCTGTTCTTTTATCTCTTTTGCTTCTTTAGCAGCTTTTTCAAGGATCTCGGTACACGTTGCATCTGCTTTTCTTATGATCTCATCCGCTTCATTCTCCGTTTCCTTGATGGCCTTAATGGTTTCTTCTACCATTTTTCTACCACCTCTCCTTCAAAAAATACAAAATCTAGTTTAAATTATAATCTTATTTTCGTGATTTTGCCATACATTTCTTATATTTTCTTTAAATTGTATGTCACTTTGATACATTTTTATCATTTTGTCGTTTTATATCTGTGCACATATTAATAAGTAGAAATACTGAAAAACCTCCTGCGTTTACTTATATACCTGGTATGCAAATAAGGATATCATCTCATTTTCTTAACGAAAATGGACAATATCCTTATTTTGTCTAAATAATATGGAATTTATACCATCAGATTCTTTTTCTACCAATGTAATTCGTGAAGATGTCCCTCCAGATTCATTCCTGCAAATCCGTTCTGTCTGAGTGCTTCATAAAGCACAATTGCAACCGAATTACCAAGGTTCAGCGAACGAATGTCTCCCACCATCGGGATACGCACGCAGTCTTCTTTATGATCTACTAGAATCTCTTCCGGGATTCCGGCACTTTCTTTTCCGAACATGATATAGCAGTCCGGTTCATAGTTCACTTCTGTATATACCTTTGGTGCTTTTGTCGTTGCCATGTAGATCTTGGCTCCCGGGTTCTTTTCCAGGAAATCATTGTAATCAATATAGGTTCTGACATCCAGATGCTCCCAGTAGTCCATGCCGGCACGCTTTAAGTTCTTCTCATTTAAGCGGAAGCCGAGCGGCTCGATCAAATGCAATCTGGTGTTGGTGGCTACGCAGGTTCTTCCGATGTTGCCTGTGTTTGCCGGGATCTCTGGTTCGTGTAGTACGATGTTTAACATGTTGTGTTCCTCCGTTTTTTCTATTCTTTTTCAAATAAAAATTCTATATAGCTGTATATTTCCGAAAAGTCAATCTGACATTTTCCAGCAAATATATTCACCGGTACCTGGTCTTCAAAGCCATAGATGGCCGGTAACTCATTATGTTCCAAGTCATATACTACAACTTTTTTCTTATCCGGGTCAACCATCCAGTATTCTCTGACTCTTGCAGTGATATATTTTTTCAGTTTTAATCCCATATCTTTTTTTCTTGTAGATGGTGATAATATCTCGATTACCATATCCGGAGCTCCATAGACATGACTTCGAAGGATTTTATCTCTGTCACAGCATACAACGACGTCCGGCTGCAGCATCGTCCGGTCATCTTCATCTAGTTGTACGCTGACCGGTGACGGCAGTACCATACATAATCCTTTGTTCTGCCTAATGTACTCTCTTAATCTGATACTGATTTCAAATGCAAGCTGCTGATGAATCGTGGTTGGCGTATTCAGGTCGTAGATGACTCCGTCAATCAATTCTACTCTATATTCGTCCGGAATTGCTTCATAATCCTTTAGTGTGTATTCGCCTTGCTTTTTTCCACGAAAACTTTTCCAGATATCACCTTCATGATCTGTACCATCTCCATAGATGCGATAAGCCGATACGCTTTCTTTCATCATACCAGGATATGGATTAGAAACAGATCCTTTCATATCTTCTGGTGATCCTATGTTTCCAGACGCTTTGTAGTCTCGTCCATGATTATCTGTAAATATTATATGTTCAATCGGAAATGCTTTTCCCAACTGACAAATTGTGTCATATCTTGGTCTTTTGGTTATTCCGCTGAATATCTTTTGTACCGTTCCCAATGGTACACCGGAACGATCTGATATCTGCTCGCAACTGAAACCTAATTCTGTTTTCTTCTTTTTCATCTCTTCTACAGTCATAGGATCATCTCCTTCTTCCGAACGCATAACAATCTATATTTCTAATATTGTATTCCTTATTCTTCTAATAATCTGACATACTTCTCTCCACCTGCACTGCTGCGATCGCACCATCTGCTACTGCAGTCACTACCTGGCGCAGGCTCTTGACTCTTACATCTCCGACAGCATAGACACCTGGTACGTTGGTATGCATGTCCTCATCCGTCTTAATGTATCCCTTGTCATCCGTCTCTACTTTATCTGCAAACACGCCGGTATTCGGGATCATACCGATGAATCCAAACAGTCCGAACAGTCCGTCTTTCGGATCAGCTTCTATCTTTGTAAGTTCTCCCGTCTTCACATTCTTCACAGTCATCGTCTGAAGCAGTCCGTCGCCGCCCACTTCTTCGACTACCGAATCCCACAGAAATGTGATCTTCGGATTGGCAAATGCTTTCTCCTGAATAGACTTTGCTGCACGCAGCTCGTCTCTTCTGTGAATGATCGTAACTTTTCTGGCAAATTTTGTAAGATACAGCGCTTCTTCCACCGCTGCATCCCCGCCGCCCGCTACATAGACTTCCAGGTCAGTAAAGAAGTTCGCATCACAGGTTGCACAGTAAGAGATTCCGCGTCCCTTGTACTCCTGCTCGCCTTTGCATCCGATCGGTCTTGCATATGCACCGGTTGCAATGATGATATTTTTCGCCTGATAGGTATCTTTTTCGCCTGTCAGGACTTTGATATCTCCGCTCAGTTCTGCATTTGTGATCGTATCACGGACATGTTCTGCGCCGAACTGTTCTGTCTGTTCGTACATTCTGCGTACAAGAGAAACTCCCGTCTCTCCTTCTACGATCTGTCCCGGATAGTTTTCTATTTCGTCTGTGTTGATAATCTGGCCGCCGGCCTGTCCTTTTTCAATGATCAGGGTGTCCAGTCTGCTCCTGCCTGCATATAAGCCTGCGCTTAATCCCGCCGGACCGGCGCCAAGGATGATTACGTCATATATGTGATCCATGTGTGTGTCCTCTCTTTCTTTTCGTATGTATTTTTAAAATTATTGATCGTATGATTCTATCTTATTTTACATGATTTTAGCTGTTGGCATACCAACAAATTACAATTAAAAATTCCCTTTTTGTTTTTATATTACTTGCTAAAGATATATTTCTATGATATTATAATTATACAAAAAACAACCGCTCAAAGTGGTTGGCCATATTGAGTAATAGAAATCCACCCAGTCCTGCCAAGACTTTTTAGAGGGTGGGTTTTCTATTTCCTACTGACATATCAAATATATAATATAGTAGTATATCACATACGTTTTATTTATTCAATTATTAAATAAACTTCATTATATCTTCCACGATCTGCTCTTTCGTCAGATGATTCTCTTTCAGAACTTCTGCTACATCATAACGGTCGAGGAACTCTTTCTTCAGTCCGAAGTTCAGAACCTTCATGTCCGAATCTCCGTAGAATCTTGCGATCTTCTCGCCGAATCCGCCATCCAGAATACCATCTTCCAGAGTGATCACAACATCATGATCTTTCTTAAGCTCTTCCAGAAGTTCTGCATCAATACCTGTAATATAATATGGATTGATTACAGTTACATCTGTTCCAATCTCTTTTTTAAGCTCTTCGGCAACTTCTTTACCAAGTCCGTAGAATGTTCCAAGTCCGATCACTGCAACCTTAGAACCTTTCTGAGTCACTTCGTATTTGTTCAGGTCTCCGAAGTCTTTTGTAATCTCTTTTCCGTCAGAGATCACACTGCCGCCCGGAAGTCTGATTCCTACCGGATACTCATTCTGCTCGATACTCCAGTCAAGCATTGCCAGGTACTCTTCCTTGGTTGTCGGAGCAAGGTACACCAGATTCGGAATATTGGCCATCATTGGGATGTCATATAGTCCAAGGTGTGTCACATCATTCATTCCGTATACCGAACCACAGAATGTTACAATAGTTGCCGGGCTGTTATTAATGCAGAGATCCTGTGCGATCTGGTCATAAGTTCTCTGTACAAATGTACTGTATACTCCATAAATCGGTTTTCCGCCATTTGCGGCAATTCCGGAAGCCAGTGCTACGGCTGTCTCTTCTGCGATACCGACATCTACGAACTGTTTTCCTGCTTCTTTTCTCTTATCTTCTGTGAATCCCATAACGGTCGGGGTTCCGGATGTGATCGCTACCACTGCCGGATCTTTTTTCATCTTATCCAAAAGATAATTCAGGGAAATATCCGAATAGTCTTCTTCTGTCATCTCGTATAACGGTTCACCTGTCTCGATATGAAATGGTCCGTTATAATGCCATACTTCTTTGTTCTGCTCTGCCGGTGCATAACCTTTTCCCTTTAAGGTATTGATATGCACAACAACTGGTTTCCTGCTGTCTTTGACACTCTGGAATGCTTCGATCAGGTCTCCGACAGCATTTCCGTGATCCACGTAAATGTAATCCAGTCCCATAGCCTTGAACAGGTTGCATTCTGCCTGTCCGTTTGTCTCGCGGAGTAATTTTAAGTTGCCGTATAATCCGCCGTGATTTTCCGCAATGGACATATCATTGTCATTTACAACAATGATCAGATTACCGTCTAACTCTACCGCATAGTCCAGTCCTTCTAACGCTTCTCCACCACTTAAAGAGCCATCACCGATCACTGCGATCACATTGCCGTCTTCCCCTTTCAGGTCTCTTGCTTTTGCAAGTCCGCATGCAAGGCTGACTGATGTAGATGTATGACCTACTGTAAAATGATCATGTGCACTTTCATTCGGATTGCTGTATCCGGATACATCATCGTAATGCTCTTCATAAAGATATGCATCCTTTCTTCCTGTCAGCATCTTGTGCGGATAGGTCTGGTGTGATACGTCATATACAATCTTGTCTTTTGGTGACTCGAATACATAATGCAGTGCGATCGTTGCCTCTACCATACCGAAGTTTGGTCCGAAGTGTCCGCCGTGGATACTGGCTCTTTTTAACAGTGTTTCTCTCATCTCACCTGCCATTACGGTCATCTCGTCTACGGTTAATTTCTTTACGTCTTCTGGTCCGTTAATCTTTTCTATATACATGAACTATTCTCCTCCCAGTTTAATACTCCTGTCTTTACTGCTTCTTCGTATTTGGAAATTTTGTAATTCAGCCGGTTGATCGCTGACTCTATCTGCGCTTTCTGCTCTTCTAACTTCTCTCTTTCTTCCGAAAGAAGCTGAAGTCTTGCTTCAAATGTCTCGTCGCCCTCCTGATATAATTTTACATACTCGATCAGTGCCTCCACGGGAAGTCCTGCTTTTCTCATACAGATCACAAGCTCCACCCATCCAAGGTCTGATTCCTGATAGTCTCTGATTCCGCCTGCCGTACGTGTTACTTCCGGTATCATGCCGATGCGTTCATAATAACGCAGGGTATCAGCGGAAATGTCATATGTTTCACTTACTTCTTTTATCGTCAATCCAGACACCACCTTTCCGTTCATTACTATAGCACTTGGAGTTCGCTCCAAGTCAAGATTTTTTCCAAAAATGTAAGAGTAAATTCCGGATTATACAATTCATCCTGTATTTTCTGATATCTGCAGAAGCTGCATAGCAATAACAAAAGCCGTCAGGGAATATAATTCTAATTCATACATTAACATTCCCTGACGGCCTTTCTATTTCTATTATTTCTTTTAAATTCTCTTTAAATCAGCTTCCGTCAACCTTACTTCTGGCTTCTCAATCTCTCAACAAACCGACTGAGTCTTCCGATCGCTTCTTTCAGATCTTCCAGTGAGTACGCATACGATACACGCAGGAACCCTTCCCCACTCTCACCAAACGCACTTCCCGGTACGACCGCAACCTTCTCCTCTTCCAGGAAACGCATTGCAAATTCTTCGGAAGTCATACCGAATTCTTTGATACTTGGGAAGATATAAAATGCACCGAATGGCTCGAAGCATTCCAGCTTCATCTTCGCAAATTCATTTACCAGATATCTTCTTCTCTGGTTGTATGCATTTCTCATCTGCTGCACTTCATCTTCGCAGTGACGCAAGCCTTCGATGGCTGCGTACTGGCTGTTGGTCGGCGCACACATGATCGCAAACTGATGGATCTTCAACATCTGTTCTATGATCACAGACGGTCCGCAGATATAACCAAGTCTCCATCCCGTCATGGCAAATCCTTTGGAAAATCCGTTGATTACCAGTGTTCTTTCCTGCATTCCCGGAAGAGATGCAATAGACACATGCTCTGTCTTGTATGTAAGTTCGGAGTAAATCTCATCCGAAAGCACATACAGGTCATGTCTTTTCACAACTTCCGCAATTGGCTCCAGATCTTCTTTTGTCATGATTGATCCTGTCGGGTTGTTCGGGAATGGCATGACTAACATTTTTGTCTTTGGCGTGATTGCTGCCTCCAGTTCTTCTGCCGTCAGTTTGAATTCGTTCTTTTCCTGAAGCGGAATAACAACCGGATTACCGTCTGCCAGAATGGTACACGGTACATACGATACATAGCTCGGCTGCGGGATCAGTACTTCATCTCCCGGATCCAGCATTGCGCGCAGTGCCACATCGATTCCTTCACTTCCTCCGACCGTCACCATGATCTCATGATCCGGGTCATATTCTACATGTATCTTACGTTCCAGATATTTGCTGATCTCGATCTTCAGATCTTTAAGACCTGCATTCGATGTATAGAAAGTCTTGCCCTGTTCCAGGGTGTAGATACCTTCCTCTCTGATTCTCCATGGTGTGTCAAAATCAGGTTCTCCTACACCAAGGGATATTGCGTCAGGCATCTCACTTACCAGATCAAAGAATTTACGGATTCCAGATGGTTCGATGCCTGTGATTTTCTTAGATAATGGATTTCTCATCATGGTGTTACAAGCATCCTTTCTGTTTTTTTCTGTCCGAACATGATTGTTCCGTGATCCTTATATTTCTTCAGTACGAACTGTGTACTGGTTCCTGTGACATCTTCGATCGGTGATAATTTACTTGATACAAACTTTGACACTTCCTGCAAAGTCTTGCCTTCGATCAGAACCATCATATCAAAATCACCGGAGATCAGATATACGGCTGATACTTCCGGATAATTACAGATCCGTTCTGCTGTCTTATCAAATCCCGTGTCACGCTGTGGTGTTACTTTTACTTCGATCAGGGCATTCACATACTCTGTTCCTGTCTTATCCCAGTCGATCAGCGTATGATAGCCACAGATGATCTTTGCTCTTTCCATGGCAGAAATCTCATTTGCTACGGTTACTTCATCGGTTCCAAGAAGAACTGCCAGTTCTCCGAGGTCCACCCTGCTATGCTTCTCCAGATACAGGAGTATCTGCTTTCTTAATTCTTCCATCATTCATACCTCCGCTATATAGCTTCAAGATCTCATCTGGAGCCGGACGGTCGATATAACGCATCTCTTCTCCATTTCTTAAGATCTTATCGTTATTGTCTGTTGTATGTCCGATTACTGCTGCTGTAATCCCCTGATTGTTCAGCGCATCTGCCAGTACTTCCCCATTGTCAGTCACAGCCAGAAAACTTCCTGTAGATATCATCTGATATGGATTCAGCCGGAAATGTTCACATACCTCGATCGTTTCCTGTAAAATACTGATTTTCTTCATATCAAGATCCAGTCCCTGCTCTAATTCCAGTGCCAGATTCCACAGTGCTGCCAAGATCCCGCCATCTGCGACCTGACGTACGACAAATGCGCCCCCGGCTTTTGCGGCTTCGATTTCTTTTGGAGCAAATATCTGCTGTCCGTATGACTTTATCTGCTTCATGAAAACCGGCGCAAAACGAGTCTTAAGTTCCTGTTCTTTTTCTTCCGTGATCCGGAGCATACCATCCATTCCTGCATGCCCTGCGAACACAATATCCTTACAGGCTCGTGCGGTTTCCCGGTTCCATGCTTCTTCCTTTGGAGCCTTTGCGATTCCTGTAACCGTCACTGCGATCGCCCGAACCGCCGGATTGACAGATGCCTGTACTCCTGCAAGCATGATATTATACTTTTTGCATGCTTTTTTGAGAAGCTTTTCAATCTTGTGGATTCTGGATTTGAACACGTATTCCGGATAGGCGATCTGTACACTAATGCCTGCAGATGGTTCACGCGTATCCTGCATATCCTCACTCCGGATATCCGCTTCCTGCTCCTCATCCTCTGTTATATCAGGGCAGACAGAGAACACTGCACCCTGTGCCGCCAGTGCGTTCACAGTCTGTGCAAGTGCATGGACACCGATCTGCGGAGATAAACCGTAGACGGTAACTGTTTCGCTTATAAGCTGTTCTGTCTGTGTCTCTAACTTCATGTTTATTATGTTCCCCTTTTATATTTATACAAGATACGGAATAATCATCGTTGCTACCATGGCAATGATGACGATAAGCACAACAATTGATACAATTCTTCTTGTTCTTTTATTGTTGAAATTCATTCTTCTACCTTCTTTAATTCTATTCCCGTTACCGATTATCAGTTTTTACGTAAACAGTAACGTATTTCTCTACATTTTATACTCTTTACAATATTTTTGCAAGAAACAATCCTCACATTTCGGACTTCTTGCACTGCAGATCGTACGCCCTTTTCATAATTTAATTTTCTCTATCTTACAGACTCTTGCCTCCTGATTCAAAGGATTTCTGTTCTGATAGTCAAATAAAATATATGTATCTGTCAGTTTGAAATATTCCAGATGCGTCATTTTACGCATCTGATTTCTGTCGTATTTTCCATAATCTGGAAGATACTCATGTGTCTCCTCTTCTGTCTCATAAAATGCTCTTGCAGCATCTTTCGTTACCGGATATTCTCCGGCAAATGCTGGACGGCTCTTTGCATTTTCACGCAGATAATAATCATAAGTGAGCACTTCCCGGAATAAATCTTCTTTTTCTTTGTGATATTTTCTCACATAATTTAACAGGATCTCATATCTTGCACTCCGCTTGTGCTGAACTGAATTATAATCATTTTCTTCATAATAAGCGGCAAGCCGGTCATACATATCAAATGCAGAATCATATTCTTTTTCCAGTTCTTCCATCGTGTTCGTGAATTGACGGCTGTTATAATACACTTCTACCATCTCTTCCACGCCTTTCAGCCTCAATACATCTTCATAAGAAATCCATTTTGTATAAAGTACTTCATACGGTGGATGCGCTTTGTGCACAATTCCATATTCCTTCTGATGTTCCTGCATAAATGATCCTTTCAGCACTTTCAGGAATCCTAACTGGAGTTGTTCTGGTTTTAATGCATAGACATCATCAAAAGAATGTGCGAAGCTTTCCACATCTTCGTATGGAAGTCCCGCAATCAGATCCAGATGTTCGTGTACATTTCCTCTCTCCTGGATTCTCCTCACGATTCTGGATACTTTTTCAAAATCCATAACTCTGTGGATCTCTTTAATCGTCTTCGGATTTGTTGACTGCACACCTATTTCAAGCTGTACCAGTCCGGGGCGCATCTGTTCTAACAATTCCAGTTCTTCCTCATTCAGAATATCTGCCGCAATCTCAAAATGGAAATTCGTGATTCCATTATCATGCTCCATGATATATTTCCAGATTGCAATACTGTGATCGTGCTTACAGTTAAATGTACGATCGACGAATTTCACCTGCGGAACATTATGGTCCAGGAAAAACTGCAGTTCCTTCTTTACCAGTTCTATATCTCTGAACCGCAGGCGCTTGTCTACCGAAGACAGACAGTAGCTGCAGGAAAATGGACAGCCTCTGCTTGTCTCATAATAGATAATTTTGTGTTCAAAATCTTCTATGTGGTCGTAGACAAACGGAACCTCACTTAAATCCATGATCGGCCGCCATGGTTTATCGATGATTTCATTTTCTTCTGTCCGGAAAGTAATGCCTATAACATTTTTTAACTGGTTATCCACACTCTCTGATTTTTTCCAGGAGTTATCCACATTCTCTTTCTTTTTTTCGAATTCATTTCGGTATATCCGGCAAATTTCTTTAAATGTCTTCTCTCCTTCCCCTTTCATTACACCTTTGACACACGGTAGACGTCTTAACACATCCTGCGCATCATAGGAAACTTCCGGACCACCAAGCCAGATTGGCATATCCGGGCGTAATTTTCCGATTTCCAACACAATCTCCTCTATATAATCCAGGTTCCAGATATAGCAGGAAAGGCAGAGGATGTCCGGTTTTCTCTTATAGATATCCATCAGGATATCATCCTTCTGCTGATTGATCGTATACTCCCCGATCTCCACCGCCGGATCTTCGGCATAGGCTTTCAGGCTGTAGACCGCCAGATTGGAATGTATATATTTTGCATTGACTGCTGCCAATAATATCTTCATTATGCTTTCCTCCAGATCAGAATCTCTCCTCCGGTCGTATACCGGATAAGATAAATCATCATATATCTAGGTATTATAAATTGGTATCGCCTTTTTTACAACATTTCCATTGACTTTTTGTCCTGAACACGTTAAAATATTGAGCTGTGCAGCCGGGGTGTTAGCGGTACCTTGCACCTGCAATCCGCTATAGCAGGGGTGATATTGCGCAGAGGGCTTGTTTTTGCAGAGCTGCCCTTGGAAAGTGGCGTTGATGTTTGGGTCTTACGCGACGGAACTCCATGAACCATGTCAGGTC
>ERZ825137.4329-NODE-4329-length-14297-cov-3.250807_pt1 | contig 14297 bp, 13 predicted proteins | sample MGYA00519873_ERZ825137 | MGnify/ENA primary metagenome ERZ825137 (study PRJEB31778, sample SAMEA3449190) | human gut metagenome | biome: human gut; feature: human-associated habitat; material: faeces | place: United Kingdom | collected 2010/2012 ...
CCGGCGACGGTTGCGTGGGGTGACCATTCGGAGATGAAGAAGGCTATGGAACTTCTGGATGCGGTGAAAGAATCTATCATCAATGCTTATGTACGGAAAACGGGACAGAGCAGGGCGAAGCTGTCACATCTGATGGATGCGGAAACGTGGATGGATGCGAATAAGGCTGTGGAGCTTGGCTTTGCGGATGACATCCTGTTCCAGAAAGAGGAACAGGGCAGTGAAGGCGAAAATGAAGATCCAGGCGCTGACCGTACAGAAAACGGGACGTCTGATTCTGTAATGTTTTCCAGACGGGCAGTGAATAATGCGCTGATGAATAAGCTGGAGAAGCATTATGGAAAGACTGGAAAATCCGTGAAAGATCAGGCTGGAATCGGCTTGAATGGAAATGGTGCAGAGGGGGACGATCCCTGTAATGGATGTTTCGGGGCGGCGGAGAATGCCTGCCAGAAGTGTGAAAAGAAGAAAGTGAATACGAATGTTACAGGGCGTTCTGCGGAGGATCTGCGTGAACGCTTAAATTTTATCAAAAAATATATCTGAGGAGGATACGGATTATGACGATTCAGGAATTAATGGAGAAGAGAGCTAAGGTTTGGGAAGCTGCAAAGAATTTTGTGGATACCCATGAGAATGAAAACGGGGTGCTGTCTGCGGAGGACAGTGCAGCTTATGAGAGAATGGAATCGGAGATTGAGGATCTGACAAAGGCGATTGACCGCCACCGCAAGGCAGAGGAAATGGAAAAGAACCTGAACCAGCCGGTAAACCAGCCGCTGACCGGGAAGCCTTATGCCGGTGGCCAGGGTGAGCCAAAGACAGGACGTGCTTCTGATGAATACCGCAGGGCAATGCTGAATGCACTGAGAAGCAACTTCCGCCAGGTTTCCAATACCCTTCAGGAGGGCGTGGATGCCGATGGGGGGTATCTGGTTCCGGAAGAGTATGACAGAAGACTGGTTGATGTTCTGAATGAAGAGAATATCATGCGCCGTCTTGCCACAAGAATCGTGACTTCCGGGGAGCATAAGATCAATATTGCGGCTGCCAAGCCAGCGGCAAGCTGGATCGAGGAAGGCGGGGCGCTGACTTTCGGGGATGCGACCTTTGACCAGAAGATTCTGGATGCACATAAGCTTCATGTGGCGATCAAGGTAACGGAGGAACTGCTTTATGACAATGCCTTTAATCTGGAAAATTACATTATTGTCCAGTTTGGAAAGGCACTTGCCAATGCGGAAGAGGATGCCTTCCTGAACGGAAACGGAACAGGGAAGCCGACCGGTATTTTTGACGGAACAGGCGGCGGACATCTGCTGAATACACTGGCTGCAGCTTTGAAATCAGATGACATGCTGGATCTGGTGTATGGCCTGAAACGTCCGTACCGTAAAAATGCATCCTTTATCATGAATGATGCAACACTGCCTTCCCTTAGAAAGCTGAAGGACAATAACGGTGCTTATATCTGGCAGCCGGCTTATCAGGCAGGAGAACCGGACAGGATTCTGGGATATAAGGTGGAGACTTCTGCTTATGCACCGAAGGACGGCATCGCTTTTGGGGATTACAGCTATTACAACATTGGAGACCGTGGAAACAGATCCTTTAAGCAGCTGAATGAATTGTTTGCAGGCAACGGAATGATCGGTTTTGTTGCAAAGGAACGCGTGGACGGAAAACTGGTTCTTCCGGAAGCCGTGCAGATCATGAAACTGAAGGCAGACTGATTTTTTGAATAAGGGGACCGGCAGGAGAAGTACAGGCCTGCCGGTTCTGTTTTGAGGTGATGCAGTTGGCAGTGACAGTGGATGAGATGAAGAATTACCTGCGTGTGGATTTTGAGGATGATGATGCGCTGATCGGGGATCTGATCAGGCAGGGGAAGCAGATCTGTATGGATGTGGCAAGGATTGCGGATGCGGATGAGTTTGAAAAACTGCAGGGTACGAAGATTGCTGTGCAGTATGCAGCGGCGTATCTGTACGAACACAGGGAGGAGGCGGATCATCATCAGCTGGTGATAGATCTGCGGAATCTTCTTTTCGGAGTGAGAGAGCCGGGGTTTTAAGAAATGCCGGTGAGACAGACAAGTCGTTAGGAATGACGGGGCAGGTGGGAACAAATGGACATTGCTTTGATGAATGAGAAGGTGGTTTTTCAGAAGTGCTCTGTGGTGGTGGACAGGATTGGAAACCGCCGGAATGAATGGACGGATGAATACTGCTGTTTTGCTACAATCGGCGGTGAGGGGCTTGCCAGTTCCAGGGAAGCGGAAACCGCAGGGACTGTGGTGGAAGATGTGGGAATGACTGTGACGGTGCGGTACTGTAAAAAGACTGCGGGTATCCGGTCTGTTACCCACAGGATCCTGTTTCGGGATCAGGTGTATGACATTGTGAGTGTGGATCATCTGAATTATAAGAAGAAGTGTCTGAAATTCACATGCAGAAAAGTCCGGAGGTGAGACATGGCAGGAGACAGATGTACAGTCAGCCAGATGGCAGATGTGATCATGGAAGGCATGGAAGAGTATGCCAGACTTGCGGCTGAGGACATGAAGAAAGCTGTGAAAAAAGCCGGGGTAGAGGTGAAGAAGGATATTCAGGCTGGTGCGCCGGTGAAGACGGGAGCATATAAAAAAAGCTGGACGGTGAAAACTACGAAGAACACGGCGGATGCCATGGAGGTTGTGGTGCATTCCAGAAACAGGTACCAGCTGGCCCATCTTCTGGAGTTTGGCCATGCCCTGCGGAAGGGCGGCAGGACAAGGGCGTTTCCGCATATTGCACCTGCGGAGGAAAGGGCTGCGCAGACTCTGGAACGGGAAGTGGAGAAGGCACTGAGGTGATCAGGAGGTGAAAGCACATGACACTAGAAGAACTGGCAGGGATGCTGGAAAAGACTGGTTTTCCTTTTGCCTATGACCATTTTGCAGAAGGGGAAAGCCCGGATCCGCCGTTTATCTGTTATCTGCTTCCCGGCAGTGATAATTTTGCGGCAGACGGGCGGGTATACTTTCGGATCAGTGAAGTAAGGATAGAGCTATACACGGACCGGAAGAATCCCGAGGCGGAAGCTCTGGTGGAAACAGTTCTGGATGATGCCGGGATTTTTTATAATAAGTCGGAGGTCTGGATCCAGAGCGAAAAGCTGTATGAGGTGCTGTACAGTATGGAACTGTAATGATTTGTTAAATGATGGAGGGATAATATGTCTGATAAGAATAACAAGGTGAAGTATAATCTGAAAAATGCGCATTACGCTTTACTGACGATCGGGGAGGACGGGGCAGTGTCCTATGCAACACCAGTGCCGCTTCCGGGGTCCGTATCACTGTCCCTGGATGCCAACGGGGAGCCGGAGAATTTTTATGCGGATGGCATTGCGTATTATGTGATCAACAACAATATGGGCTATGACGGGGATCTGGAGCTTGCACTGATTCCGGAGAGTTTCAGGACGGATGTGCTGAGAGAAAAGCTGGATGCCAAGGGCGTTCTGATTGAAAACTCGGATGCAGAACTGGCACTGTTTGCTCTGCTTTTTGAGTTCGACGGGGATGTGCGCCATATCCGCCATGTGATGTATAACTGTTCGGCTTCCCGTCCGAAGATCGAGGGCAAGACCAACGAGGAGAAGAAGGAAGTGCAGACGGAAACACTGACTATCAAGGCCACGCCATTGTCGGATGGAAAGGTGAAGGCAAAGACAGGGAATACTACGGATGCAACTGTTTATGCAGACTGGTACAAGTCGGTGTATCTGCCGGCTGCGGATCCGGCTTCTTTGCAGGCTTCTGATAGTGAAAAGTCTGTAGTGAATGCTGCAGGAAATGGAAAAGCACTGAGCTGAGGGGGATTCGGATATGAGCATGATGAAGAAGATTGAGATTGACGGGAAGGCGGTTGCTTTTAAGGCATCTGCCGCCATTCCGCGTATTTACAGGATTAAGTTCCAGAGGGATATCTACAAGGATTTATCTGTTTTGGAAAAGAGTATCGGGGACGGGGATCCGGAAAAGTCCTCCCTGGATCTGTTTTCCCTTGAGATGTTTGAGAACATTGCGTATGTGATGGCGAAGCATGCGGATCCGTCTATTCCGGATAATCCGGAGGACTGGCTGGATGAATTTAATACATTCAGTATTTATCAGGTTCTGCCGAAGCTGATTGAGCTGTGGGGGATGAACATTAAGACGGATGTGGAGGCTAAAAAAAACTTCATGCAACAGACCGTGAAATGACAACTCCCCTGTTTCTTCTCCGGTGTGTGCAGCTGGGGATTTCCATCCGGGATCTGGATCTGCTGACCATTGGCGTGGTGAATGATATGTTTGTGGAAAGTAGGAACGATGAGTATAAGGGATGGAGACAGGTTGCCACACAGGAGGATTTCGACAGGTTCTGATCTGTATTGAGAAAGCATGGATAAGGAATAATGAAAATGCAATAACATCAATAAATTAACAAAAAATCAATAGTTTTTCAGAATAAATTGTGCTACACTATAAGCAACGATAAGTAATGGAGGCGGCGATAGAAGGTTGGATAAAGAAATATTTAAAAATTCAATACTTGATATTTATCCATCATATACCAAAAAAGTGCTTCTGAAACAAGCTGTAAACGATGGATTGATTATAAATAATAAAAAACGCAATGCGCAAATGACGTTGAATTTCACAGACAGCATCGATGTTTCTGAAGATGAGACTGTTGATGATAAATTGAAGCATATTCTTGATTCTGATAGTATTTTAGCGATGGTTGAGGAATATGAATATAGAAAACCATATAAGCATTTTTGCTATTTTGAATATGTAGATCTTGAGATTGAAAAGATAGAAGAACTTGTTAAAGCTAGAAAAGTTAATGTGTTTGACAAGAAAAGTCAGCAACCAACGGATGATTTTGAAAAGCCAACGATTTATTTGTTAGGTGAGTTTATTTATTTAAAATTTTCGTATAAACTTCAAAATGATATAGGTAGTACAATTAAATATGTGATGCTTGCGATAATTGACAAAGAAAATAAAATATTGGAAATTAGATTTGATCGTGTTGGTATAGCATATAAAAACTCATATACATATTATAAAGATAAAATTGCAAAAATATTAGATTATTTGCGAGAAAATATCAATTTAAATATTTCAGATATTGATTTTAAAGCGGTAGTAGATTTCATGAAATCGGAATGTGACGATATTACGATAGTTGCTCAGCGTATGACGAGAAATGGAACTACTGCGTATTTGGAAGCATATGAGGATGAAGAAAGTATAATCCCTATTCTTGGTGAAATAGATACATTTATTGAAGAACAAAAGGAATTATTTGATCGGGATGAAAACACTAGAGAGATAAGAAAAAAACTTCAAGAATTTAGGAGAGAGATAGAAGTTAAGTCTGATATGCCGCTCGTAAAGATAAGAATGGATGAATCAGGAATAAAATTTGGCATTACACATAACTATAAAGATACGGAATACAGTTTATTTATGCTTTATGGAGAATTGGTAGGAGAGGAGATGATGAGCAGTGTCAAAGAGTACATTATGCGATACTATAAAGAACTTAGAACTGCAACATCAGCTGACTTCATATCAACAGAAACAATGTGATGAATTTTTCTCAGTTCTGAAACAGGGAGATTATGTATATCCCGGACATCTGAAATCAAGAGTAGCTATAGATATTAAATTGGCGTATGAAATTTTAGAAGAACTGAAAATGCAGGGATTTTTGGAAAATATATACGAAGTGTATTGCTTTGATTGCAATAAAAGTAAAGGAATATTTCTGGAATCAATAGAAGCATTTGATCCGGATCTGTATTGTGATTTTTGTGGAAAACATTTATCTTTAGAAGAAAACATCATTGTTTTATATAAGGTAGTGAGCATATAATGGGGAAAAAAGAAGACTTAGGATACGATCTTCGTTCTTATTTTGATCAAATTGTTCAAAATCCACTAGATAAATTTAAGACTTTTACAACATGGAATCAAAATGATAAAGAGGAATTTAAGCAGTTATTAGATAAATTAAAAGAGCCATATGACAAAAAGAAAGAAACGACAAAAGATAAAGGCGATAGATTGGAAAATTTGGTTGAATTTATAATACGTAAAACGTATTTTTTTGAGATCTATAAAAATGTCCATACGGAAACAAATGAAATAGATGAGGTTATTGTATTATCTAATCGTGGAAAACAGGCCATAAAATCTTTTAATTTGTCAAGAGAATTGATTCCAATAAAAGAAGATTTATTTTTAGGAGAATGTAAAAATTATCAATCAAGTTTAGGGGTAACCTATGTTGGCAAATTTTACAGTTTATTATCTGTATCTGGTATCTCCTTTGGTATTATATTTACACAGAAAGGACTTACTGGAAATTCAGAAGGATATAAAGATGCGTATGGCCTAACAAAAGTGTTAAGAATGATGGAAAAGACGAAGGAAAGAGATTTTTTTATTATTACTTTCACTTTAGATGATTATGAAAAAATGTTAGAGGGAGTAAATTTCTTTGAATTAGTAAAAGCAAAGAAATTGGAAATGCAGTTAGCAGCAAATTATACAACGTTTTTGAAAGATAATAAACATGAGGCAGAGGAACAAATAATATCTATATTGAATGGTTGTGTAGATAATTGAAAATATTGAATTTTATGTTTTACCCGGAGTGATCCGGGTATTTTTGTACCTTTTTTATGGGATTTAGGGGGTGAGCCGTATGGCAGGGAACAGAATTAAGGGGATCACTGTCGAGATTGGCGGCGATACCACGAAATTACAGACTGCCCTGAAAGGGGTTAATACGGAGATCAGGAATACGCAGAGCCAGCTGAGGGATGTGGAGAAGCTGTTGAAGCTGGATCCGGGGAATACGGAGCTGATCGCGCAGAAGCACAGACTGCTGGCACAGGCGGTTTCTGAAACAAGGGAGAAGCTGGAGACTTTGAAGACTGCGCAGCAGCAGGCGGATGAGGCACTGCGGAACGGGACAATTTCCCAGCAGCAGTATGACGGGCTCCAGAGGGAGATCGTTGAGACGGAGCAGGAACTGCGGAGACTGGAACAGCAGGCAGAGCAGTCTGCAACTGCTTTGCAGAAGATCGGGGCAACCGGGGAGAAGCTGCAGGCAGTGGGGGATAAGGTCTCCGGTGTGGGACAGAAGCTGCTTCCTGTGACGGGAGTGGTAACAGGGCTTGGAACGGCGGCGGTGAAAACTGCCGCTGATTTTGACTCTGCGATGAGCAGGGTGGCGGCTGTGTCCGGGGCAACGGGATCTGATTTTGATAAGCTCAGGGACAAGGCCAGGGAGATGGGTGCCAAAACGAAGTTCTCTGCGACTGAGGCAGCGGATGCCATGAATTACATGGCGATGGCCGGATGGAAGACGGAGGATATGCTGTCTGGTATAGAAGGCGTTATGTATCTGGCTGCGGCATCCGGGGAAGACCTTGCAACGACTTCTGACATTGTGACAGATGCGCTGACTGCTTTTGGGCTGACTGCGGAGGATTCAGGACATTTTGCAGATGTGCTGGCGGCTGCTTCCAGCAATGCCAATACCAATGTGTCCATGATGGGTGAGACGTTTAAGTACTGTGCGCCGGTTGCAGGGGCTTTGGGATTTTCGGTTGAGGATACGGCAGAAGCTATCGGGCTGATGGGGAATGCGGGTATCAAGGCTTCCCAGGCTGGTACTTCCATGCGTTCCATTATGACCAACCTGACCGGGGATGTGAAGCTGTCGGGTGCGGCGATCGGGGATGTGACCATTGCTACCACGAATGCAGACGGATCCATGAGAAGCCTGTCTGCGATCCTGGCTGACTGCAGGGTGGCTTTTGGCGGAATGACTGAGGCAGAGAAGGCGAACAATGCGGAGGCACTGGTCGGAAAGAATGCCATGTCAGGTTTCCTGGCACTGATGAATGCGGCACCGGAGGATATTGCAAAGGTGTCCGGGGCGGTGAATAACTGCAAGGATGCCGCAAAGAACATGGCGGACACCATGCAGGATAATCTGGAAGGACAGCTGACTATTCTGAAGTCACAGCTTCAGGAACTGGCGATTTCCTTCGGGGATCTGCTGATGCCTGCGGTGCGGAGTATTGTTTCCGGACTGCAGGGGATGGTGGATGTGCTGAATGCCATGCCGGACGGAGTGAAGCAGGTAATTATGATTATTGCTTTGCTGGCAGCCGCATTGGGACCGGTGCTGATCATTATCGGGAAGGTGATCTCGGCAGTGGGTACGATCATGACAATCGTGCCGAAGCTGGCAGGAGTGATCAATACGGTGAAGACGGCTTTTGGTGCCCTGAATGCAGTGATGCTGGCAAATCCCATTGCTATTGTGATCGCAGCTATTGCAGCCCTTGTGGCTGCTTTTGTTTATCTGTGGAATACGAATGAGGAGTTCCGGCAGTTCTGGATCAGCTTGTGGGAGAGCGTGAAGGAGACTGCAATCCAGTGCTGGCAGGCAATCTCTGCTTTTTTGTCCCAGGCATGGGAGGCAATCCGGAATACGGCGGTGTCTGTGTGGAATGGTATCAGGGATTTTTTTTCTGGGCTCTGGACAGGAATCCAGACTTTGTTTACTACGGTGGTAAATGCCATTGCAGGATTTTTGAGCAGCGCGTGGAATGCAGTGAAGGGGACTGTGGTGTCTGTATGGACTGCAATATCGCAGCTTTTTACAAGCGTGTGGAATGGCATCCGGAATGTAACCTCTTCGGTGGTAAATGGTATCCGGTCTTTTCTGCAGTCTGCATGGAACGGTATCAGGGCGCTTATCACGACTGTAATGAATGGCATAAAAAGCGTGGTCGCTGCAGTATGGAATGGCATCCGTTCTGTGATCACCAGGGTAATGAACGGGATCCGCAGTGTGGTCAGTTCAGTATGGAGCGGGATCCGGAATACCATTTCTTCTATAGTGAACGGGATTAAGAATACGGTTTCCAATGCGTTTCATGCTATGTGGAGCGGAATCCGGAGTACTATTTCCGGGATTTATAATACGATCAGGGACGGACTGGGGAATGCGGTGAATTATATTACAAGCCTTGCATCTGCCGGATGGCGGTGGGGTGCGGATATCATCAATGGTATTGTAAATGGTATCCGAAGCTGTATTGGTGCAGTTGCCAATGCTGTGACGGATGTGGCAAATACGATCCGTTCCCATCTGCATTTCTCTGTGCCGGATGAAGGGCCTCTGACGGATTTCGAGAGCTGGATGCCGGACTTTATGAGTGGTCTGGCTGATGGGATTGAGAAGAGCAGGGGAATGGTAAAGGCGGCTGTGAACAGTGTGGCTGCGGATATGGTGGTTTCGCCGCAGATGGCTGTGGCTGATGGCGGTGTGATGACCGGTACGGGATCGTCCGGCGGTGCGGATCTGACGGCTGGCATTGCGGCGGCGCTGAAGGATGTGCTGGGTGATCAGAAAGGACAGCAGGGGGATCTGGTGATTCCGGTTTATCTGGGAAACCAGCTGCTGGACGAGGTGATCGTGACGGCTCAGCAGAGAATGAGTCTGAGGAGCGGAGGTAGATAGGATGGCTTTTTTTCAGTATCTTGTGTTTGACGGGGAGAACCTGCCGCTTCCAGATTCTTATGAGGTGGAGCTGGAGGATGTGGAAGCGGATTCCGGCGGTGAGACAGAGGCAGGGACGACACAGAGGGATGTGGTGCGGCATGGTGTTGTGCGGATTCCGGTGTCGTTTTCTGTGACTGCGAAGTGGCTTAAGAAGCTGGCTGGGTATGCGAAGATGGATAAGATCAGTGTGCAGTATTTTGATGTGGAAACTGCGGAGCTGAAACTGGCGGAGATGTATGTGACAGGGTATAAGGCGAAGTTGAGGAAAGATACCAGTTATAAGGGGCTTTGGACGGTGAGTTTTACGTTGAAGGAGATGTAGGATGGTGCTATACTTGGAGTATCAGATTAAGAGTACAGTCTTAAAAAATATTATTTATAAGAAAAAATATCGTTTTATTTATTGCATAATGGCATTTTTGCTTGTGTTATGCTGATTTAGAAAATGGAGGTAAGTATATGCATTATGACAAAAACATGCTCTATATAGCTCAAATGGATGAGGGCGAGAAGATATATCATTATACAACAATTGACGCATTAATTAATATTGTTTCCAGAAAAGAATTATGGGTTACAAAATGGGATTATTTAAATGATATGGATGAACTTACAGTCGCAGAGGATGTATGTGCAGTAGTTTTGAGAGAAGAAAATGTAAAATCAGAAGTAATTCAGGACGTAAAAAAATATATAAAGGAAAACATTAGAGGAAGTGCTTTATCAGATTCGTATTATATCTGTTCTTTCTCTCGTAATAGGGATAGTCAATTGTTGTGGTCGAATTATTCCAACTATGATGGCATCAATATAGAGGTTGATTTTGCAAAATTTAGAGAAAATTTGGATCTTAGTATTATGTGGGATGGTTTAGTGAATTATGATCTTGAATCACAAAAAAAATGTTTAATAAAAACGTTTTATGATGAATTCATAGATGTTGATGATTTTGGAAATATAAAATCTTTAAAAGAGATTAATAACTTACAAGGCAAAGCGTACGAATTGCTTATTTCACATATGTCAATTATATGTGAATTGTATAGTATGTTTTTTAAAAGAAGTTGTTTTAAAGGGGAGGACGAATATCGATTTGTGCTTACTGTTGATAAAGAGCAAAAAATCAGCTTTAGAAACAAAAATAGTATAGTAATACCGTATATAGAAAAAAAGATGAAAAACACCGATTTTATTACAAGAATAACTATTGGCCCAACAAATCAAATTGATGTTGCAGCGAAAGGGATAGGTGAGCTATTACATTATCATAAGAGAGATGTTGAGGTTGTAAAATCTGAAATGCCACTTCGTTTTTAAAAGTGTGAACAAGTCTATAGTTTCTGGTTTGTAAGTAAAATAATAACATAACATGGCATCAGTCGCTTAGTTGGCTGGTGCTTTTTTCGTGGGGAAATGGAGGTGGCGGGATGTATCCGGTGTCGGATGCTTTTCTGAGGGAAGTCAGGAGTAATACGAGGAAATATTTTTGGACGGGTACGATCGTTACCAATGGCGGAATGACGTATGAGTTCGGGGCGAAGGAGATTGTGAAGGGTTCCGGGTATATTTCCAGGCAGTGCTGCGGAAGTACGGAGATTGAACTGGGGACGGTGTATGCTGCGGAGATGGGGATCACGCTTCTGAGTGATATTGACAGGTATACGCTGGAGGATGCACAGGTGACGCTGGTGTTTCATCTGGTGCTGGCGGATGGTTCGGTAGAAGATGTGCCGATGGGAGTTTTTGAGGTCAGTGAGGCGAACCGGCTGGCAAAGTGCCTGGAACTGAAAGCATATGATTTTATGCTGCGGTTTGACAGGAGCTTCAACGGGTTTGAGACTGTGGGGACTGCTTATGATTTTATTGCTTTGTGCTGTAAGAGATGCAAGGTGGAGTTTGCGAATAAGAGGGCGGAGATTGATGCCATGCCGAATGGCGGGGTGACGATTTCTGTTTATACTGAAAATGATATTGAGACCTGCCGGGACGTGCTGTTTTATGTGGCACAGGTTCTGGGAGGTTTCTTTATTATCAACCGGGAGGGGAAGCTGGAACTGAGGAAGTACGGGAAGGATCCTGTGATGAAGGTGGAGCAGAGGCACCGGTTTTCTTCCAGTTTTTCAGATTTTATCACCAGGTATACGGCGGTGAGTTCTACCAATAAGCAGACACAGATTGCGGAGTATTATGCGCTGGATCCGGATAATGGGCTGACCATGAACCTGGGGGTGAACCCGCTTCTGCAGTTTGGGTTAAAGGAGACCAGGGAAATGCTGTGCAGGAATATCCTGGCAGAGCTGTCGGTGATCCGGTATGTGCCGTTTGATTCGGAAACCATCGGGAACCCTGCACTGGATCCGGGGGATGTGCTGACATTTGCAGGAGGACAGGCGGATGAGGGACAGATCACCTGTATCACTTCCATCCGGCAGAAGATCGGGGGAAAGCAGACCCTGAAATGTGTGGGAAAGAATCCGAGGCTGGCTCAGGCAAAGTCAAGGAATGACAAGAATATTTCGGGGCTGCTGAATCAGATTGAAGATAATGCGAAAACTGGGAAGATCGGGATCCACACGTTTACCAATGCTTCCGCACATGAGATCGGGCAGACTAAGGTAAAGCTGATCAGTATTCAGTTTGCTTCTTCTGAGGAAAACCATATGCAGTTTTTTGCACAGGTTGTTGTGGATGTGGCTGCGGATCCGGTGGAGAGATCTGCAGAGGCTGCCGGGACTGTGGTGATTCCGTTTCCGGGCGGAAGCGGCGGAACTGGAAGTGGTACGGGTGGTTCTGATGGAACCGGGGAGACATCGGATGCCGGAAATTCTGAAAATGATGTGGCAGGGAATGAAGTTGGAAATACTTCTGGGAATGAGAATACAGGGAGTACGGATGATGTCTCTGGTGGATCAGATTCCGGATCCGGATCAGGGGGTGGTTCGGAGGTTTCTGTGGATGTGTGTCTGCCGGTGAAGTGGCAGGAGGACGGACAGGCGTTCTGTCATGTGGTCTTTGAATTTAATAATGAGGAGATTGTGGAGCATTGTCCGGTGGAGACCTGGCATTCCGGGAAACATATTTTGTCACTGTATTATCCCATTGAGAAGATCGTTGCCAATTATACGAATACGTTCAATGTGTATCTCTGGATGGAGAATGGAAGCGGGACAGTTGATGTGGGAGACTGCATTGCTTCTGTCAGCGGACAGGCTATGGCTGCAGGGGAAGCCTGGGACGGAAAGCTTGAGGTGGAAGATTATACCACGAGATTTGCCATTGGCGGAGGCCTGAATGTGAATGGCTTCAGGGATTCGCTGTCCATGCAGATGAAGGAGACGGTGAACAGAGGCTTTGAGGTGCATTTTGCTGAGAGAGCGGGAATCAGCGGTTTCAGCAGGCCTGTAGAAATGGAGGGTGTGTGATGAAGTTAAAAGGTGAAATGGTCATTGAACTGACCGATACGAATACGGGTGCGGTGGAAACCGTGCAGGAGACGAACATGATCACGGAGGCAGTGAATAATATTCTGGGGCTGAATCCCATGGGGATTTATCTGAAAGCCAGCGGGGAGTATGACAATTCTGTTCTGTGGAACGGGACGCTGCTTCCAATCTGCCCGAACATGATCGGAGGGATCCTGCTGTTTCCGGCAGTGCTGGAAGAAAAGACGGACCATATTTACGAGCAGGGGAAGAACCTGCCGGTGGCATATGCTTCCAATAATGTTAATTCCGGTTCTAATGTGGCAAGGGGAAGCCTGAACCAGACGGAGAGCAAGAAGCTGGATAATGGATATAAGTTTGTGTGGGAATTTACTCCCAGCCAGGGGAATGGGAATATTGCAGCGGTAGCGCTGACCAGTGCCCTGGGAGGGCAGAATGCTTTTGGCAGTGCGGCAGGGGATGCCAGCACGTTCCTGCTTCTGAAAAAGGTGGATATCGGGGATATCCCGAAGGCGAAGCAGATGACACTGTTTGAGGCAGTGGAGCTGGATTTTGAAAAGAACCTGCTGTATTCCATCACCTTTGGGACTTCCAGTGTGACCATTACGAAAATCCGGATCCCGGTGTTTAACATCGGGCTGAATGAGAAGCTGGATGATACCACTTATACCGTACTGGAAGAGCAGACACTGACAACGGAAAGCTTCACATTCCTGGGGGATTATACAAAGTACGGGGAATTTATGGACGGGCATGACGGGTACTGGTATGGATTTTCCAATGAGCCGAATTCTTCCGGGGATGCGAAGATGGTGTGGATCCGGATCTCCAAAAAGGATTATTCCTTTACAGAAGGAAGCTGGACACTGTCCAAGGCGAAGCTTTCGGAAGTGGGCACAAGGGCAAAGGACAGTTCCTATCCGGAGAGGAATGTAAAATGCTGTGTGAGGAAGGGGTATCTGTATGTGCCTTCTTACGATAAGAAGGGAGTTTATAAGATCAATACTGCAAATTCAGCGGATGTGACACTGATCCCGCTGGGTTTTACTTCCAAGCTGAAATCCTTAGGCGAGGCTGGTTCTTGTGAGGTGTATATGACGCTTCTCGGGGACATGATTCTGGCAGGGGATTTCCAGATCACGGCGGATGACAGGGTGATCAAGACACAGGGGAGCGCAAGGTTTGAAGCTATGGCAACACCTTTGTTCCAGTATAAGAACTTTGT
>ERZ825137.4336-NODE-4336-length-14264-cov-3.823140_pt1 | contig 14264 bp, 6 predicted proteins | sample MGYA00519873_ERZ825137 | MGnify/ENA primary metagenome ERZ825137 (study PRJEB31778, sample SAMEA3449190) | human gut metagenome | biome: human gut; feature: human-associated habitat; material: faeces | place: United Kingdom | collected 2010/2012 ...
TGGTCTTGGATGACCAACATGAAGTCCCTGTCCGGATGGATAAGGGAACTCAACTAATGCGTAATACTTTGGTTTACTGTAATCATCTGTTGCAGCAAAAGCCTTGTTATCATCCCAGACCTTCTGCCACTTCTTCTCAACAACTTTATGATTATATGCTGTTGCCATGTCATTTCCTCCTGAAAAATGTTTGTAAAGTGTAATAGGAGCCTAATCATATATGACCAGCTCCTACTATCTCTCTTATATTCTGATCGAATTAAACTCTTGAAAGATACTCGCCTGTACGTGTATCGATCTTGATCGTATCTCCTTCATTTACAAATAAAGGAACATAGAGTGTTGCTCCTGTCTCAACTACACAAGGCTTTGTAGCACCTGTAGCTGTATCACCCTTTACACCAGGCTCGCACTCTGTGATCAGTAATTCTACAAATAATGGTGGCTCTACACCGAATACAGAACCATTGTGAGAAACAAGCTTACAGATCTCGTTCTCCTTAACGAACTTTAATGCATCTCCGATCGCTGCTTTATTCAATGGAATCTGATCGTATGTCTCCGGATCCATGAAGTAGTAAAGATCACCGTCATTGTACAGATACTGCATATCTTTTCTCTCGATATGAGCCTTCTCGCACTTCTCTGTTGGACGGAATGTCTTTTCTACCACACCACCACTCTTGATATTCTTAAGCTTTGTTCTTACAAATGCAGCACCTTTACCAGGCTTTACATGCTGGAACTCTATAATCTGATAAATATTTCCTTCAAATTCAATCGTAACACCATTTCTGAAATCACCTGCTGAGATCATCTCTGCCATAATTTTCTTTTCCTCCTTAAGATATGAACTTCTTGTGACATTTTATAATATTCTACAGAATATTTCAACTACTTTTTACCAATTCCTTAGGCGTTTCCTGACCTCCCGGACGATTAGCGGCTTGATATGTCTCTTTCATAAGGCTCTTGCGCTCTATTTCAACGTAACGGCACTAAGCTCGCCGAAAAATCCGGCTCACTAAGGGCCGACGTTGAAAAAGGCTTATTACAGAGACATATCACAACCCCCAATCTGGGAATAGGGATATAAAAGTTCTACACCCTCTATCATTCTTGATTCAAAATTTTTTAATTGTTTCATACAACTATTGCGTATAATCCTAACAGTTTCTGAAATACATTATAGTTTTTGTTTTTAATTAAACACATAGTTTATCTTACATTCTGCTAATTATTTCTTCTGCAATATACTCAGGGGATTGTCCGGTGGCAGGAATTGTCAAATCTGCCACGCGTTCATATAACGGGGTGCGGTAGGTTAAGAGATCGCGTACCTTCTGTTCCGGATCGTCGCCTGATAAGAGAGGTCGGGTATTGTCCCCCGATAATCGAGATATGACCTCTTCCGGGGTAATCTGTAAATAAATAACTGTTCCGAGGGTTGCAAGCTCTGCTGCATTCTCCTCCCGGAGCGGAAGGCCACCGCCGGTCGAAAGTACCGCATGCGTTAACGATGCGTTCAGTTCTTTTAGTATATCTGTCTCTAACTGTCTGAAATATGCTTCGCCCTTTTTACTGAATAATTCAGCGATCGTACAACCACATTTTTCTTCTATATACTGATCTGTATCTATGAAGGTATATCCGTATCTTTCAGATAACAGCTTTCCGACTGTTGTCTTTCCGGATCCCATAAAACCTGTCAGGATGATATTATCCCGTGTCTTTTTAAGCAACTTCCGATAAATCTCATCTGCTGTTTCTTCATCTATCGTTATATCATTCCACAATTCATATGCAATTATGCCTTGGTACAGAAGCATCTTCAGCCCATTATAGCTCTTTGCTCCCGCGTATCTGCACAGAGACATGAATCCGGTAGAGAATGGTTTATAGATCAGATCGATTCCGACTGATACAAGCTTATAAAATGCCGGATCTTCAATCACTACTTCATCACTATGCGGATACAAGCCTTTTGAAGTCGATTGAAATACAATATATTTTTTCTCCGGAAGCTTGTGATAGTCCTGAATGCTCATAGCCGTCATACTCTGATTCCCAAAGAAATCATTCATATGATCCGCGATCGCCTGTGCTTTGGCTACAGTACGATTTAAGATATATACATGTCCTGCTCCGTTTGACACACACATATAAGCTACGGCTTTCGCCGCTCCGCCTGCTCCTAATATAATAACGTCCTGTCCGTCAAGCTCTACTCCATAAGATCTCACCTCACGAAGAAGTCCCATCATATCCGTATTATAACCTTTATATCCATTTTCTGTCCGTACCAGTGTATTAACAGCACCGATCGCCTGTCCGCCTTCATCTAACTCTGACAGATATTGCATAACCTCATTCTTATGCGGAACTGTCACATTTAACCCCAGAATGTTTAACGCATACGCACCTTTTACTGCAGCTTCTAGATTTTCTGCTTTTGTATGAAACGGAACATATACATTATTTAATCCGAGCTTCTCGCTTAATGTATTATGTATAAGCGGTGACATTGTATGCTCCACCGGATCTCCCAGAAGTCCCAGCGTTCTTGTTTTTCCATCTATCATCATATTGTCTCTTCTCCTGCTGTTCTGTTAATTTCATATAATGATCGTAAAATTCCCATAGGTTTTTTCATATGGCAGCATTTCGTAATCATCTAGTTGTTATAGTAGCATTTTCTTTCAGGTCTTACAAGCAAAAAGGCGGGCATTGCTGCCCGCCTCTGGAATTATAATATGTGTTTTTAATAGCTCATATTAAGCTAATGTATATTTTTCTGCTTCAATACCATCTACAGTTACAATACTGTTTGTATTGTTCTGTGTCAGGTTGAAGAGTGGATCAGCAGCTTTAATCTTGATGATCTTCTGTACTGGTGTAGCTTCACCGCCATAATAAACTTCAACAACAATATAAGTATAATTACCACCATACGGTGCAAAACACTCTTCTGAAGGTTTCAGCTTATTATTTGAATACTGATCTCTAACCTTAATCTTTTCTGTCGCATCATCAAACTGTACAAATCCATCAAAAGTAGCTAACCAAGTCATCTTTGCCTGCTTCTCTTCTTCTGTCAATGCAATGTAACCATGCTGTGATAACTCGTTTTTCTCTGCTTCTGTCAGATGAGATTTAATAGCATCATACGCTTTCCACTTCCAGATTTTTTCATCCGTTCTGTCTTTCAACTCTGCATCTGTAAACTTTACAAACTGTTTTTCGATATCCGAACGTTTCCAGCTCCAAACCAGTTTATCCTTTGTAGCAGAATATACCGGACTTAACTTCTTAGGATCCTGATCATTCAGATCCAGATCATAATACACATTGATCCGATCTACGGTGATACCGTCCGGAATATCAATTTTTGCATCAAAGTTTGGCGATGTTGTCTTATCTGCTATTTCAATCAGATAAATATTATTGCCTGCTGACTCATCCTTACCAAGCTCATTCACAAAGTTTGTATCCGGCTGGAACAATGTTACATCCGGCTTAGGCACTGATGCTAAAGCACTGTTAATAATAACATTGATGAACAATTTTCTCTCATCATTATTCTTTGTTCCATTACCTGTTACAGATGTATGACCGGCTCCACAATATGTGATAGCTCCGTTACCATACGCTGTTGTATAAATGAAGTAACTCTCCATTCCATCATAAGGTGATGCAGCATAATAAGATGACATTGTCTTTGCATTACCATTGTTATTACATCCTGCAAGTGTATACCAGACTGTTGTCTTCGTAGCCTCAAGATCCAGTGAATATGCCTGCTGATGTGTACCCGATATATTCAGGGATGAACCTATCGCAAACGGATACAGGGTAACCAGACCTTCATTTAATCTGGAAGCCTTTGCTGTCTGCGCAAATGCAGACTCATCTCTGTTACCATCATTGGTTGTGGTACGAAGTGCACCGTTTACATCCATCTTTGAATAAATATATGGTGTATTATTCTCTGCATGTATACTCTTATTCACTGCAAAATACAGATATGACATTGATAATGCACTTATATTCCAGCTAGACTTATCACTCGGAATCTGTGTTACATTATAATTTGAATTATAATTCTTTAATGTCTTAATCGTGCTGTCATAGATTCCCGATGTCTGATTCAGCTTTCCTGATATTCCGGCTGTTGTATTGAATCCGTATGGTGTCAGATAATATGTATCTGACTTATCCTTATATGACTTATACTCATAGCCATCATTTGTCTGAGCATATGAACTCTTCTGGTTTGTAAGATCCACATGGAATCGGTTCAGTCCAACCATATCAAGCAAGTTTGTAGTAAGTGTATAAGCACCACCCGCCTTCTTTGAATATGGTGACATTGTATCATGGAAGAAGAACAAATCTCCTCCGGCTTTTACATAATCCTTAATGTACTGACATGTCGTTGCATTCATATCAACATAAGCACTTGTGCTGTCTCCATATGGTGAGAATGCTGCAGAAGGACCAAGTACCAGGATAGAATACATCTTCTTAAGGAAGTCCTTACCATAAGATCTTCTTAAGTATTTATAATACTCATCCTTTGCATTCAGCTCTGCATCCTTTGCATCACGATATGCCGTAAATAATGTTCCATATGTTCCAAACTCATTGAAATTAGTTCCCTTGTCTCCATAATATTTCATGAAGATCATAGAATAATCTCCGGTCTTTATACAGTAGTTAAACAGCTGCACAATCTCACTTTCCGGTACCCATCTGTTCAATGCACCAAGCAGAGACTGTGAACCCTGTCTGTATTTACCATACTTTGCTGTATCTATCTTAGTTGCATCATTTCCAAACTGGTCGATTGCACCCTCCAGATACTTATCAATATTTTCCTTTGGAGTTTCAACAGCAGCCTTTGCATTCTGATATGCAGTCCATTTCTCCTGCAAGCCATCTGCATAATCCTGCCGAGTCATTCCATCAACTTTACCGCCTGCTTTGGACAGTGTCTCTGCATCTGCAACCCACTGCTCCAGGCAGTTATAAGTTCCGCTTGCATTATCTGCTGTTGTAAAACTTGCTTTATTCTTATTGATAACCGCCATATCAAGATTGATATTATAATCATCCGTAATCGTATCTGCAAGGTTTGAATACCAGTTATCATCTCCGGCACTCAGGTCATACTGTACAATTCCAAAACGGTTCTCATGACGTCCAAGTGATTTGTACTGTGATAATGCTACTTCTGATCCCAGTTTCGGTTCTGATGTAAGGCCATTGTAATACATGATCTTATGTGCCCACTGAGACTGAATATCAAAGTATAAAGTATCCTTAAAATTATGGAAGTCTGTTGTCTGGCCATCATACATTGTCTGGATCTGAAGGACATTGATATTGTTCTTATCAGCTGTCTCATTCACAACCTTACTAAGCCCTGAACTGGTTGCTATAAGCTCAGTTCCCTCATAGATCTCCAGATACCAGCTGGCTGATCCGAAAAAGTCTTCATCCAATTCCAATGTGGTTGATGCAGTATATGATGTCATTCCTGCAGAAGCAGCTCCTTTTGTAAGAGTTCCCTCTGTATGATAATCACTTGAATCAAATGTCATGTTACGATCTTTATCACAATATAACTTATATGTATATGTGGCATCCGACTTACTGCTTCTGACCTCGAACTCAAATGGAAGACTGGTCGTTCTCAGATAAGAACTCGTAATTCCTTCCTTATAGGTAGCAGGTTTATTTGTAAATACTACTCTCACTCTGCTTGCTGAACTCTTGATCAGACTGTTCAGTGAGGTCTTCATCGTATCAGATGGTACGACTGCATAAGACTTAATCACTGAAGGATCGTCATTCTGGAACCAGCTCTCATTCTCTACATCCGTAGTCAGATGAATCTTGTAAGATCCGCCTGTACCGATCTCTTTCGCCGTATATAAGGTCTGACCATACGTTCCATTCTGATTATCTATCATCTGCGTATCATCATGATCATATCCCCATAATACATTTTTCACACTTGTAGAAGCTGCTTTTTTATCATATGCATACTTCACAAGCTTATACACTCTGGAAGATGGATCCAGGTAATAATTTCCCTTTTCGATCGTTCCATCATCTTTAAACCAGTAACCTGAAAGAAGCTGAACCTGAGTCAATGCATTCACGCCGTTCTTAACATTGTAACCCTGCATCTTCTCATATACAGATGTCAGTTCATCACCGAAGATAACCGGTTTTCCGGCATCTATATATTCTACAAGTTCATCATACTTTGTCTTTGTAAGATCATTACCGTTTTCAGGCATGTATACTGCCTTACCTACCAGATCTGCCGGCATATAATTATCTGTAATATACTCTAACATACCTGTATGTGTGTACATAATGAATGTCGGTAAACCATAACCTAATGCTTTGATCGCATCACCATTCAGATTACCACTATGTGCAGAATAAACTTCCTCAACGCTTCTATCAAGTGCTGTATAATCACCACCGATATAAACCAGATCATAACTTGTTGCGATATCATCTTTCATACCGATCAATGCTTCCGTAGAAACCTGAGTAAGTTCGATATCACCATAGTTTAATCCATCTATTGCATATGCAAGTTTGGCCTTTGTCAGATCAAAGTCATAATACTCAACATTCTTCTGAAGTTCTTCTTTGGCCTTACCCTCAATCACATCTGACGGAACAGTATAATAATCACCCTTTATCTCTGAACCATCCATATGTTTTGAATAGGAAGAATTTTTATTCTTGGTTTCTGCTAACTCGCGATCAATCGGATAATCCGGTTGAATTTCAAGAACCTTGAACTTATTATCAGAGCCATCACGATACTGACCTGCATTAATGATATCTGCAATTGCTTTTGCTGACGGACTGATAATGGTCTTATTTCCGCCATTATTGTCATCATCACCATCTCCAGAGCCAACACCATCTCCGGCTTTATCACTGGCAATTACATATACACCACCTTCAACAGCGTCGCATAATGATTTATATGCATCTTTTCCAATCTCATCTTTATAAGCACCCGACTCGATAAAGATAAAATCAAACTGTGTAAAGTCAATCACCTGTTTTGTAGAATTCTTGGTAAGTGCTTCCGCTTTGTGATCTAGATATAACTTATTGACATAATTAAATGCCTTATCTCTACCTTCTGTAGAATCTTCTGAATAATCCAAAACAGTATATTCATAAGATAAGTTTGATGAATAATTTGCATCATAAGCAGGATCTGATTCTGTTGTCTTCTTTGTAAACTCTGCATATGTATCTGCAACGTTTGTATAATCATAATCTGCTGATTTCTGCTCACCATTCTTTGTAACAATGAAATTACATCCATTGCTGCCAACTTCATAAGCACCCGTCACTATAGTATCATCTGTTCCAGTTCCGGTTCCTGTTCCACTTCCTGCAGCTGCAACAAGCTCATCAATTGCTGTTCCGGCAGGCTCAATGATCACTCCATACTGGAATTCAGAACCGGCATTCAGATATGAGAAATTATAATTGTACACATAAGTATTTGTCGCACTGTCAAAAGAACCGTTTCCACCTTCTAAAGATGAAAGCATAACTGAATACTTCTCTGTCTCATTCTTACCAACCAGATAAGTCTTTCCGTCTATTGTAACAGTAAGATATACATTTGATCCGGTAAGATCTACAGATGAACGAACCTCTCCGGATAATTCCTTAGTTGCAACATCCTGAAAACCGGTATTTGAAAGATCGGTCGTTGAATAGACAGCACCTTCACCTGAGGTCAAAGCATTCTTGATATCACGGCTCTGAAGAACATAGATATTCGCACCACTTGGCACATATCTGTATCCACGGCTTGCATAAGCGGCTCCTGTGAATACACTGTTCTCTGCTGTTTCTTCTGCTTCCCAGGTATTAGTCTTCTTATTGAAAGTATAGGCACTTGCATCCATATGTGTGGAATCATTGTTTGCTGCTAATTCATCAAACATCCTCGATGACTCACCATTTGAAATAACAAGTACTTCTGCATTATCAAAATCCCATTTTGTTCTGGAAGCCGTAATACCACCAATAGAACTTGATACCTTAATATATGCAGAATCACTGTGATTCGTCTGGAAATTCAGGAAGTCTGTCAATGAATTATCTTCATACCATTTATAATATCTGTTTTTGTTGATATAGTCATTTCCACCCTCTGTCGCAGAACGTTCCGCTGTAAGGATGAAATCTGAAATTGTCTTTGTTGTCTTTTGGGTTGGATCCGGTACATCATTATCACTTGCTTCTTTATAAAGCACATTGAAATATCCCGGCTCTACTGCTAATACATTATCTATACGGGCTGTCAGATTCTTTGTAATCAACTTGAATGCTAATGTTCCCATACGATATGTATCATTATTTCCCTTTATCGAACTTGCATCTTTTACACAAAGTGTATATTTATCAAGAACGATCGGATGGCGGTCATCCATTGTATAGCTTACAAGCCAATTATATAATGCTTCGCTTATATCTTTGTCTTTTGATGCATATGCATTCTCATCCGGTGCAACGATATATATGAAATCCGCTGCAGATAAAATTGCTTTTGCATTTGTATCCATACTGTTCAGATTGTCAACAGTAACCGTTGTTAATGTCACTGCTCCGGCTGCCATCTTCTGGGATGCAATCGTCTTATAACCATCAAATACCGCATATCTGAAATACTCACCATCATACACATACTTCCATAATGGTGTTGTATTTGTATAATCAGACTCATTTTTGATATTACCTTTATAGTTTGATGCAGTAACTTTAGCAGTCATATCTGTATCTGCTTTCGCAATATCGTCATTTGATTTAGACTTTGGAAGGATCTGAACAATACGATATTTGTCATCACCTGTTGCCTTTAAACTGGCGCTGTTCGAATTGATAACCGCAAGGTCAATATTCGAATAGCCTACAAGTCCTGTTGCAGCACTCAGTTCTGCGTTATTTTCATTTACAGGAGTTCCAGAATTAGCTAATGTGAAATTGACGAATACCGCACTAACAATCAGTGTAAAGATGATTGCTACGGAAGATAAAACAACTTTTTTATTCTTAAACACTATTCTTTCCTCCTTTTAGTTTGAATGCGCTTTTAACACATTTGAATTTCTAAGGCTGACAACTCCATCCACTGTATAAGATGCTGCTGTCTGTGCATCCTGAAGTTTCATGGTGATTGCAAAACTATCCTCATCCGGATTCACCTTCACATCAAACTGCTCAACATTCTTTGCAAGCAGACAGGCCTCATCATTACTTGAATCAATAAATGATCCGCCTCCGGAATTAGACGCCTTCATTCTGTAAGCATATAACTTCTTGTTTGTCTTATCATATAATAGAGTACAACTTGTTATCTCGCTATCACCTGTTGTTGAATCCAGACCGGATGCATAATTAAGCTTAATATAAAGCTTATCCGCCGTCTTTGAACCTACCGTTGTCGATACCGTACTGAGTGCTACATCTTTATCCAACTCACCGATGTTGTAGCAAGGTCTTTTATTCGATCCGCTTGCAGGATTTGAAGAAGGGGCTACCTGCACTGTTTTGTTTCCGCCTCCTTCTTTATAAGAACCATCATCCTGTCTTAAATCCGACGCATCAGGAACCAGATATACGCCTTCTTTCGATGATGTTTCACCTACTCGCTTTGCTTTTGCATAAATCTTAACATCTGTTGCTGCCATCAGCATATCAGACATAGTATCATAGGCTTCTTCAGCCTGTGTCTGTATCTTCTTTCTGGATGTCATCTTCCGATTGGAAGCAACCACTGATCCAATCAGGGTTGTAACTGCTACCATAAATACACTTAAGATACCTATGTAAAGTACCAGTTCAATGAAAGTGAAACCCTTATTCTCTGTTTTTTTCACTATTCATCCCTCCTTATGATCCTGTATAATGACTACCAGTCGTTTTGTTTAATGTTACTTTACCTACTGATGCATTCGACCGCTCCTTATTGAAAGTATAAATACCATCTCCCGACCAAACCGAACCATCTGCTTTATTAAACATAACGATCATAAAACCCGCTGTGCCATTTACTTCAGTAACCTCTTTTGCGGTATCTGAAGATTTTGCCGCGTACATAATCTTTACGCGATCCAGCGTTATAGTATCTATTGATGTGTCTGCAGTAAAGTTAGCTCTGTCTTTAAAATCATCTGAAGGGTCTCCATTCGCTTTACGCGTAACATCACCCGTAAAGGTTCCGTATGTAATCTGATATTTATCGTCAACCTTTTCAATCAACATAGCAGCTTTTTTATTTTGAGATTTTGTCAATTTTACTAATGTAGACAATTCCTCATTGAATGACTCTTTAGCCGAGGTAGCCCGGGCAGTTGATATCGCTGATATCGTAACAGCTGCCAGTCCGGATAACACCGCTATTATTCCAAGAACAATAATCAGTTCTACCAGAGAATATCCAGCATTGTTTCTTTTCTTCATCTTCACCCCTCCTAATCTACATTCTTCTTCCAGTTCTGGAATTCAAGAATATCACTATAAGAGATGTCAGATAAAGTAGAACTCTTCACCTCTGCACTACTGTCTTTTTCTTCTTTTACATAGTTCTTTAAGATTTCTCTTGTAACTACGCTTACATCTGTATCTGTGCTGTCTGCACACTTCTTCAGTACACTCGCCGTATATGATACATCTGCTGAAAGGCTGATACTGCTGTTACAGATCACCTTACCGCCTGCAATGATCAATCCACGGAAAGATTTTACTTTATTGCTGAACTTCACATCACCGCCACAGATAACAACTCCCTGTAAAGAATTACCAGTAGCTGTATCAAGCGTTACATCTCCATCATTGATAACAAGAATCGAATCTGCTGATCCATCATCAGACGAAATCGTTTTACTGATATTCTTATGCGCTGTATGGTTAGTGCCGTCAGGCAGTGTATGCGTTCCAAAAATCTTTGTAAAGTCAACATAGTTATTTAATGGTGTCAGACTGTAATTATAAGAGTACGAATCACTTCTTACATAATCTCCCTTATACTTTCCATCTGCATCCTTGCCAACATATGTGTACTGATACTCGCCTGATGCTAACTGAGTTCTTGTATAATCACCTTTATTAGCACCTACATTTTTGAATTGTGCATGCTCGTATCTGTACTTCTGAGACTGCTTTCCATTACTGGTCTCTGTATAATCTGTATATTTTACTAATGCCCATGCAGATTGCTCTTCATCGGTCTCCTTACCTTCAGCATCCAACACCTTATTGTTTAATACAGACAGATGATCTTTCATGTTGATATACATGTAATTAAGGAAATTACTCACCTTATGTGCCTCTGTTTCAGAATCTGATCCAGTTAACTGTCCTGCACTTGTTTTAAGGTTTTCATAAGCAAGATTATTTGCTGTCGTGTCTCCATTTCCAAGCAACATGGTGAATGTCTTAGATGTAGCTGCTGCTTTTAAAGCCGTTTCAACACTCATCGTACTCTTTGTTGATGCCTGAATATATAAAGATCCGTCATTCTTATTCTGTGCCGTTACTGCCGCGCCTGAACCAACCTTAGAAGAATCTACCTTGCCATCTGCACCAACAGGAAGTAACAATGTCACATCGAAGCTGTCATAATTAGATACGTTATATATCTTCTTATTTGTTTCTTCCAGATTCTCTGCCAGAAGATCATAATACTTCTTTACAAAAGCTTCTGCTTCTTCTACATTACTCTGCTTATTATCTCCCGCTTTAATATAAAGATAATAATAATCATGACCAGACACCGTCTGTTTGATCGCATTAACTACCAATTCATTATTACTCAGTTTTTCAGTAAACTCTTTGTATAATTCCTTTAATTTAACATCATTGTTAAAACTATTTGGGAACTTCAGCTTAACATGTGTATAACCATTTGAATCTACTGTCTCGCTGCCTGCAACCGGCTCCCACTGTGTCAGGAAAATCAACTGATTGGATTTCACATCAAGCGACTGACCAGTTGAATAATCCTTCAATGTTGTAAATGCATAGTCCAGATTCTTTTCATTTCCATCTGCATCAACAAGACCGAGTTCTTTTCTCTCATTAGCATCTGTGATAGAAGAAGCTGCCACTTTTGAGAACTCAATATATGATTTACCCGCAATATAAAGAGATTGTAAGCTCTTCAGATCCAATGTGGACTTCTTACCATTTACAATAATCGCACTATCACTAAAATGAGATTTTAAACTGTAATTTGTAGGGAGTTTGCCCGCATTCCCGAGAAGCTTAATGCTCCGAATATCATCTGTAGAATAGCTATATCCAAAGTATGTACCCTTAAAGAATGTCAAATTAGATTCTTCTGCATTTAACTCTGTATCATCATATACATAAGCGTTTGCTGCCGCTGTAATAGAACCGCCTTTATCTCCATCAATGATAATATTATCGGTCCAGAGCTCTGAAAGGTTCGAACTTCTACCTGAAAGAGTAATATCTGCACCATTATATGCTGTCAATGCACCAGAATTTACAATAACATCTGAATTCATTGTCAATGATGCTTTGTCAACAAAAATACCAGAATTAGCGCTTTCATCTGTAGCGCCCCAGTTTCTTACAACACTATCATTATATTTGTTTGTAACTTTTGTTGCAGTCACAGCATTATAATCTTTATTATAATAATCAGATGCTGTGTATACATTTCCTTTAACATTTACAACTGTTGCACTTGCATCGTTATAATTCGTAGTTGTTCCGGATACTTGCAGTCCCATATCTGCCAGAAATGCATAACTATACAAACTATTGCTGTTTATACCTGTCATATCAAACGAAACATTATATTCTGGTTTTTTAAGTACCAAATCCGTCATAATTGACTGCTCATACGTTCCTGGAGCCATCGTCTCCCTATCTGTTGCAGCAGTCAATGTAATTGTTCTCTTAACACCTACGTTCTTAAATGCAATCGTCTCTACAGTTCCTGAATTAAATCCCGGTTCCGTATTTGTCTGTCCGGAAATATCTCCCGTTAGGGAATTCTTAACATATTTGATATAACTGTGTTTTCCCGCATTATCTGTATATACAATTCGAAGATTATCACAATCAAGTGTAACATTCGGATCTGTAATATAACCCTGCAATGTAGCTACTAATGTAGGGATTTTATTCAGATTATCATCATCCATAATTCCCTGCATAAAAAACTTTTTGAACAGATTATTTGCCTCTGCCTCAGAAAGATTCGTATACTTTCCATCTTTATAATATACAACTAACTCTGCAGTCGTTGTATATGCGGAATATAAGTGTTCATTTGTCGTTGCACCAATTCCTGCATAAATCTCATCCATTGCCTTCTCTACACTGTAGAAGTTATTCAATGAATTAATCTTGTAATATCTGAGTTTGTATGCTAATAACATACCCATTAACAGGGCGGATACCAGAATACTCAAAAACGTTGCAGATACAATTACAAGGACAAAACTGGAACCACGATTACTCATGTGCTTCAGTCTGCTCTTTAATTTTTTAAGCATCTTCTAATTCCCCCTTGTTCCTGATATAGTCGTCTTGTCAGTCGTCTTATCATTACTGTCTTTTTCTTCCATAAGAACAGTCAGATCGTACATATAGACATCGTCCGCCGTATCATCCTTTGTTCCCATAACACTTACAGTTGAATTTGGTTTATCTACTGTAAAGTTCGCATATACTTTAGTCTTTCCGGCTAATGTATTAATCTTTGCTTCATCTGCCGGTTTCTTAAGTGTTCCGGTTGAATCTGCAAAATTCACACGCACCTTTACAGATGATGGAGATACCTTATGCTGATTATTTACATAAATCAGATCATCAAGTGTCTTGCTGCTATCACCGCCCTGCAAAGCTTCATTGATAATTTCTGCATACTTATCATCAATATCTGCTACAGTCTGGAAAATATAAATCTTTGCCTTTTCATCCGCATCTAATGCATTTGTATCTATATTCACATAATCACGATTTACATAGATACCATTACTGGTTGCAGGAACATATAACAGATAGATTGGTGGCAGTTTATCATAATCATTCTGATATACTACACCTTCTCCATTTGCACTGGCTGGTTTATATACGTTATTTGTATTGTTCTCATATTCAGACTTAATAACGCCGATTGTTGTCTTATCTACATACTTTACGATACACTGCACACGATATTTGTTATT
>ERZ825137.4337-NODE-4337-length-14260-cov-2.529039_pt1 | contig 14260 bp, 15 predicted proteins | sample MGYA00519873_ERZ825137 | MGnify/ENA primary metagenome ERZ825137 (study PRJEB31778, sample SAMEA3449190) | human gut metagenome | biome: human gut; feature: human-associated habitat; material: faeces | place: United Kingdom | collected 2010/2012 ...
GACGAATACAATGTTCGTCAGTATGTCTTGAAGCGTGACCATTACACTTGTCAATGCTGTGGTGCTCATAATACTGCCAAAAAAGTAGTCAAGCTGCACGTACATCATCTCGAAAGCCGTAAGACTGGCGGCAACGCTCCAAGCAACCTTGTTACTTTGTGTACCACATGCCACAAGAACCTTCACAAAGGAAAAGTGACCCTTGACGGCAAGGAACGCGGCAAGCCTCTTCGTGATGCTGCTTTCATGGGCATCATGCGCAAAACCTTAATGGCACGTTTGAAAGAAGAGCTGCCTATCCCTGTTCAGGGAACTTATGGCTATATCACTAAAATGCGCCGTGAGCAAAATGACATCAAGAAGAGCCATACAAACGATGCTCGCTGTATTAGTAAGCATCCGTTAGCTGAGCCTTGCAGCGTTTGCTACCGTACAAAGGCTATCAGACACCATAATCGGCAAACTCATAAAGCAAATTTCTCTAAAAAGGGTATCCGTAAACGGAGCCAAATGCCTTATCTCGTTGAAGGGTTCCGTCTTTGGGATAAGGTTCTCTACAAAGGGCAAGAATGCTTCGTTTCCGGACGTCGCTCTTCGGGGAGCTTTGCGCTTAAAAAGCTGGATGGTACGAGCATCTCTAAAGGCGTGACATTCAAAAAGCTGCGGCTTTTAGAGCCCGCAACAAATTATTTAATTGAAAGGATGTGAACGGGCAATTTCTCCCACGACTGAAGTCGCGGGTCTCCTTGCCCTAATTTATGAAATCCAGCAAAAGCGTCAACAGCAGCGTGAGCAGTGCCATTGCGGGTGAATGGGAAACCCCGGATGAACTGTTCCAGGAACTTGACCGCGTTTATCATTTCACTCTGGATGCCTGTGCCCGCCCCGAAAATGCCAAGTGCCAGAAGTTCTTCACTAAGAAGGAAGATGGTCTTGCACAGGATTGGCGCGGCAATGTCGTGTATTGCTGCCCTCCGAGCGGGACCCGAAATCTGCGCCTGTGGGTTGCGAAGGGTGCTGCTGAGGGCAAGAAGAAGAACACGACCGTTGTCATGCTGCTGCCGGTATCGACTGATGCTGCCTGGTTTCAGGAACACATCTATCTCCAGCCTGGCGTTCGGGTGCATTTCCTGCCGGAACGAGTTAAGTTCACCAACCGCCTGCTGCCGTCCTATGCAAAGTATGGTCAGAACGGAACGAAGGACCCTGCCGGTGGTATGCGGCCCTCAATGGTGGTTGTGTTCACCGGCTCGAAGCGCAAGTTCTGCTGTGAATGAATAGGGAAAGGAGATAGAAAACCATGAAAAAGAAAATCACGATTGTGGATAAGGACCTGAATCAACTTGTGGTTGTTGCAGATTGCAGTAGTGCTCTGTATCAGGACCGGGGCACGAAACTCGGTGAACAGAATCTTCTTTCCGATACTGCCGTCACCTTTAAGGTCTATGATGGAACGGCTCAGGTTGCTGTGATGATGGCAGATATCTTTCAGGTTCCGACCAAGCAGGGAACGATGGCGGATATCTGGCCTACTCCTGCCAATCCGCTTCCCGACAAGCAGCTTGCTATCAACTATCTCTGTGCCCGAAATGCTGAACGCCAGATGTTGTGTGACAAGAACCTGAAAGACAGCGTTGCGATGGTTCTGCCCATCACAACACATCTTTATATCGACTCCATCAAGGTCGAGAACGCCTATAAACGGCGCGGGATTGCTACCGGGATGCTGGATTTTGCTGTGAGCCTTGCTTTGCCCGAAACCATCGGCTTGTTCTGCGCCAATGAGGACGCAGAGATGAAAGCAATGCTGAAAGCCCTCAAATTCGCTCAGTCCCCACTCAAGGCACAGAACATGCCCTGGAAAGAGAAGTACTTCTACTACAAGCGCCTCAAGCGCCTGGCTCGATAAATTATCAGGAGGCTTTTATTGATGGAATCTAATAAACCGCTTCGTACACATCCCAAGATGACGAAAGTTTTGCTCGGCCAGATTGATTCACTGGATAAGGCAGGACATTCGGTTGAAGACATTGCAGCTACACTGAATACTACTCCGGAAGCTGTTCAGCGTGGCATCGATAAGTTGATTGACCGGCGACGCTCTGAGATTCGTGCAACGCCTGGTGGTGCATTTACGGTGGCTGCTCAAAAGAAAACGGTCCGCGCCGTATGTACCGAACGGAGCTGCCCATGGCGCTGTGACGCGAAGGACTACTGCGTTTGGCCGACTTGCCTGAAGCAGGCTGTCAATCTTGACAAGACCGTTCCGGTATGTGCCAGCGTCGTGAGCAGTGAGACAATGTCCAATAATGCAATGCCTGGTGCTGAGCCCAAAGTTGGGCCCAGTGCTGAAGCTAATACTCAAGCCCCGAATGTTTGAGAAGGAGGATTATGAATTATGTCTGAGAACCGCAGTTTGAACAGCTTGTTTGCTCGGCTGGATGAATCGAAAGCAAACCGCGCAAATGAAGCAAACCGTGAACATGAAAAAGCCGCAGAGGAAGCTGAAAAGGAACGCCAGAAAAAGAAGGTGGAGGAATCCGCTGTTGAGAAGTACCGCGTGTACGATGACGATTACGAGCCGGAAGTTATGATTCCGAAAGGAAACCCCGGCGCTATGCAGCAGCCTGCCAAGCCGAAGAAGGAAAAGAAGGAAACTAAGGAACAGGAGATGGATGAAATTACGGACGGAAATCCGTTTATCAATACTTTGTTCCGCCGCAGCAATAAAACCCAGAGCCCGACAGCTGCCGCCAAGCCCTCTGCGCAACCTGCTGCACCTGCACAGCCTGCATCGGCACCGCAGCCTACGCCTGCCGACGTTCCTTCCCTGGACAATGAGCAGGAAGATGACACCCTCGTATTCCAGCACATTCTGGACGGTGCAAAGAGCCCTGACGCAAATGCCGCTCAGAGCGTTTCTCAGCCCGAAAACGATGGGATTGAAATTGACCTGAGCGATATCGAAAACGACGCTGCAGAGCCTGTCAAGGGGGATGATGAGCCGATTGAAACCTCTTTGAGCTTCTCTCAGAACGAGCCTGAAGCCCCTGCTGCTCCGGATTCTTTCTCTTCGGAGATTCCGAACGAACAGTTTGTTATGCCGGATACCATGTCGGATGATGACGGGGCGCAGGGAGAATTGGCTCAGGAAGATGAAGCAGCAGAATGGCCGAGCGGCATGAGCGCTCCTCATTTCAGCGAGGAAGAAAGCTCTTCCAGCGATGTCAAGCCTGTGGGCGATGAGGAAGCCAATGCTTTCCTGTATGCCCGATTTGACAAGAACAATCAGTATGGCGCGTTTGGTCTGTGCATTGATACCGGCAAGAATCTGATTCAGAGCTCTTACAGCGGAGATGCAGCCGATGAAGTGGAATATGCGCTGCGCGGCGCTATCGAGATGTTCCGGATTCTGGAAGAGCATGATATCCATGCTGTGACCGTCTATACGGAGCCGGAACTTTCCAAGGCGATGAAAGAGAACGCTCGCCGTCTTATTAACGGCAAGTCCGAGATTTGCCGCAAATACATCGAGATGTCCTGGAAGGCTATGACCAGTATCGGCATTGAGTTTGATACAAACCGGGATATCCACAGCGAGTATGCACAGCTTGCACTTGCAACGGCTCGCTATCTGGCGTTCCGGGAAGATGTTTAAGGGGAGGATGAATTGCTTATGAATCCGTTGGTCATTGCTGTTGATACCGGCAACAAGAACATCAAGACGCCGCACACTGAGCCGTTCAATTCGGGTCTTATCTGTCACGGTGCAATTCCTCCGGCAGTAAAGTCCGATACGCTTCTCTTTGACGGCAACTATTATACCCTTACTCAGTCTCGTATCCCTTATATGTACAATAAAACGACGGACTGGTCCTATTACGTTCTGACTCTCATTGCGATTGCCAAAGAGATGATGGCGATGGGGTATGTACGCCCTGGCCAGAAGCAGGTCAAGCAGGATGTGTGCCTTGCGATGGGCCTTCCTCCGACTCACATTCACGACCTTGCTTCGGAGTACGATAAATATTTTGGTCGTGATGGTCGCCGTGTGGTGTTTACCTACAACAATGTGGATTTTGAAATCCGCATCGTTCGTGTCATGGTCTTCCCGCAGGGCGTTGCCGCGATTGCACCTTACATGTCCAAAATCATGGCTCGCCCGGAAGCCTATACCTATATCATTGATATTGGCGGTTATACCACCGACGTTGTGAAGTTCAGCCGTGGTGGTCAGGTTGACATGGCGTTCTGTGAGAGCTTCAACAACGGCGTTATCAAGATGTACGATGAGGTACAGCGTGCGGTTCGTAATCGCTTTCAGCTGGATGTGGACGACTATACCATCGACAACATTCTGCGCTGCGGTTACAATCCCGGCAAAGAACTCAATGATGTGGTTCACACGACCGCTCAGAACTATGCCCGCACTCTGATTCGGTCTCTGAAAGAAAAAGGCGTTGACCTGACGCTGTCGTATCCCGTGTTCATCGGTGGCGGCTCTATCTTGATGCGTCCCGTTATCGAGAGCGAACTCGGTCGTGATGATTATCTGTTCATCGATGACCCACGCGCCAATGCAGTTGGCTACAAAATGATGGCAGAAAGCAGGTTGGCTGCCGAAAGTCGTTGATTGCGGGGTGATACACCTTGGCATCATCGAAACAAGACAAGGGTAATCGGGTGAGACTTCCGGTTTCTTTTGACCTCACAGACCCGAAACAGAAGGCGGCTTACGATATTCTGAAAAACGCAGGATATGGAAAGCGGACACCGACTATCGTAGATGCGCTTTTGAACTCTCTTCAAAGTGTTCCTGAGAGCGTCAGCCTCGAACAACGCCCTTCCTCAACGGAACTCCGAAATGTGATAGAAGAAGCTGTTGAAACTGCATTGCGCAAGTATCAGCTTTCTGGTTCTGCAGTTCAGACTCCCGAACCGCAAGTTTCGGTCCAAGACGTTGTGGCAAGGAAACCTTCTAAGGCACATAAATCCGTGCCTTCTCCATTGCCAAGACAGCCAAAGCCTCTTGAACGTCCCATGGGCAAGCAGATGCCAGAACCGGATAGACCGGCGGCTTCCGATGGAAATATGGATGTGCTGCTATCTATGGCGGACGCTTTCTATTAAAAATAAAGAGCCTCGTACACCAGATAAACTGGATTGTACGGGGCTCTTTTTGTTTGTCGAATTACTTGCTTTGCTCTTCTTTGGCTTTTTCCTCGTTCTGAAGATTCTGCGCAAAAGCAGTGAGAACTTGCGAGCAGCGGCGTCTTACCATAGCAGAGGAAGGGCCTTCTTGATTAAGATTGGCGATATCTGCGGCAGCGTTATAAATGATATGTGGGCCGAGAGCTTCGATGGATGCACCGATTTGCATGTAATCGGCAAATCTCTCTGCTCTGTTTTTTTCACTCTGAATGTTGATGAGTTCTGAAATGTCGTAGTGGAAAACATAGCAGAACGCCAACACCAACTCGAGCGGCATCTGCTTTGTGCCTTCCCGAATGTGCTGGATGGTTTTATAAGAGCATGTAGAGCCTAGAAGCGTGTTGTAGAATGTCGTAACATTTAGCCCTGACGCTATTCTCTGAGCTTCCATTACAGACAATATCTGTTTCTGAGTTTCTTTGTTCCACGAATCAAGCGGCATCCGAATTTGATTTGCGTATTGAACAACGTTATCCATGGAAATGTCTATATCTTGATTTGTCAAACTCATGCACCTCCTGACAGTATTTCATGGGAGCATACCCCTATATACAGTATATCACAAAGTTGTATGAAACGCAATTTAATTCAATAGTATCAACAGTTTTGCGACCGCTGTCCATCATATTGCAACGTTCGGAATTTTGCTAGACAACAAGTTGTACATATAATGTGCTCAAAATTTGGATGCACACTATATATTGTGGTCAGATGTGCATTTTTCTATTGCAAACCACTATATATTGTGGTATAATGCAAATATGATACAAGATATAGTGTCCGGGACATTAAAAAGTATTCTTGCGCGTCTGTGCGAATTGGCTATCATTTGAGGTAGTATCCTGTTAAAGATAGCGAGGAACAATGCTTTGAGCTAAGCCTGAACATCGAAGACAAATCATGGCGACAACGAAACCTGAAATAATAACAATCATTTGAGTCGAGGAAGTGCGTTTATGATATCAAGTAAAAGACCTATCGTTGTATACATTGAACAGGCAAGAATCCCGGACGAGACAACAAGCATCACGAGAAGCGAAGTGCCCATCACCGGCGATATCGTGGTCCACCATCGTATTCAGAACGGAGCCAATAACAAAGCTATGGGTGATGGCTTTTTGAAAGAATTGTATGACGTCCTTAATGGAGCGGTCGGCGAGAACCTGAGATTTGAAGATGGGGCTTCTGTTTTTGTCTATACTTCATGTGCAAGAAGCATTGAGAATTATGAGAATTTTGAACGAAATATTCGGTTTGGGTCCGATTTACCAGTACATAGTTTCCGAGCATGCCAGAAAATCTTCAATCTTTGCAAAGAAAATCATTATGATTTGCACATGTCTGAAAATACAATGCTTGGTGAAACCATCAAAAGCGACGCGAGAGCTGAGCTTTTGAATGTTTTGAGGAAAACAGGGGAGAGGGGGAAAATGAATGATGGCACTGGAAAATAATCTGGTTGTGGATTCGGATGCTGAACTGAAAGCTTTCTTGAGTTCCATCCTGTCCTCGGAGGGAATTGTTGTGAACATCAATCGAACTTTTATTGCCTACAACAACGGCACGAACCGCAATAGGGTGTTTGCCCGATGCGCGAACCGGATGGCGCAAAAAGGAACCGATGAAAAATTCGTTGTCATTGCCTTGATGTGCTATCCGGCATTGAACTGGATTCTCAAAGCACGAGATATCGATGCTATGATTGAACAGCTCCATGATATGGATACGGACGGTTCAGTCCGTAACATCTCGGAGATTCAGTCACTGTTGGAAAACAGCACAGGTTACGTAAAGCCTCGTTTACATCTGGAAATGCGTAAACTTTTCTTTGCGAGATGCCAACAGCTGGTGGATGCAGTTGATGATGCAATGAATCGGGCGGTGTTCCGGAGTGCTCAGCCTTGCAAGCCAGCCCGCATTTCACTGGCAATGGCAATGCTTCGTGGCTCTATTTTGGACAGCGACCCGGTATCTGCCGTTATGATTCGGAATAACTTTGATGGAATCATCGAAGATATTGCGAAAGTCGGCGGCGAAGCCATCAGGGAACTGGTTCTCCAGTTGGCTCCCAATGAGGGAGTTGTCCAGGGCGCTGAAGCTGCTTATCTCTATCACAACACAGAGGTACTGCTTCGTGAATATTCCCGTATCACGCATCCGTCAAGCGTTGACGGAAACAGTACCCTGCGCTTGATTGCAACTGCTGGCAATCAGTTGGATGCATCTGACCATAAATCGGATGCACGCTATGCTCAGGCACAGATTCTTTTGCAGTATGCAAAGTTGATTGGCGGCGCAATCGAGCTGCTGAAACAGTTCCCGGACGGTGACTCGAAACTCTACGATGTGCTGATGCTCGTCGTCAATGAGAAGTATGGCCCGAACGGAACCGATGAAGCAACTCTTGCCAAACAAGTAGGAATCAACAGCTCTTACTTTTGCGAAAAGAAACATCGCGCATATACCGCACTCTCTGCTCTTTTGTGGGGATGCGATATTGAGTCTTTGCTATCTTTGCTTAGCAAGGATTAGTTTTCTGTTACCCAAAATCGAGACTGGAGTTTCGACTAATCGAATTTCAGCTTGGTTTGGTAAATAACCCATAAGTATGTATTAACCTCGTGTCCCATCATCAGGGATATGGGGTCGATAAAACACACGTAAAATCGAGACTGTAATTTCGACTAATGGCAGGAGGTTAGCGAAAATGGCAAGCAACAATGGTTATCTTACACACTGCCGCATCTGCGGTACACCGATTTTCAGCCTGGGGAACCGTCAATTTTGCTCTGCGTGCTACGCTCAGAACCGGCGCAATGCAGCACATCGCAGCAATGCGGAAGCCAAAATGAGAAGAGAACAGGCAAAGCGCGAGGAGGAAAAAATGAAAGCATCTAATAAAACTGTTACTAGCGCACAGGAATTGGCTATGAGAGCAAAGCTCTCTGAAATGGGTGGTATCTCTTACGGGGAACTGTCCTTGTGGGAAATGTCTCACGGCCTGGAATTCTCTGCATGGGAACACGAATGGGAAAAGCTCAACGGTGGCACGAATTCTGACGGCACCAAGTTCCCGGACCATCTGCCGGAAGGGTTCCCGAAGCGCCGTGTTCCGCCGGAGCATCCTTGGGTCCATTCGGCTGCCTGCCATGGCTAATCACCGGAAAAAGTATAAACGGTCTGAGGATTACCGATACCTGTATATCTTGAATCATCCCGGAACTTTTGGAAAGTTCTACATGTGCCCGTATTGTGGACGCATTATGACGCGCAATTCGATGCAGGTTGACCATATCATTTCCATCAATTTGGCTAACGAGCATCGGGCGTACCGAATCCTTGTTCCGAACGATGACATCAACAATATCCGAAATCTAACGGCTTCTTGCCCTGAATGCAATAACAGGAAATCTGATTCGGGCGGCGGCTGGATATTCCTTGGCCGATTCGGCAAGTACATCTTTATTTTGATTTGGGCAATTCTTCTTTTGTCTTGCTTAGCTTTTGTCCTATGCTGCATGTCTGGGACTCTTAAACGTGGCTTTTTGATTCCATATGTTGCAGATATTGCAAATGTTTTGCTGCACTGGATTTCCGACACGATTGCTCAAATGTTTCGATTTAATACATAACACCACACAAAAACCGAAAGGAGATATTTGTTCATGGAACCGAATTCGACTCTGGGCGAGCCTATTGGCGTTGTCCACGTTACTATCAACGGCCAGAAAGTTCCGGCCAATGTCTATGCCGACCGCACCTGCATCATGCCGGATGGCACGATTCGAAAGGTCAAACAGGAGGTGGTCGATGCACTGCTTGCAAAGAAACGTGCGGCAGAGATTCCGGCTCAGACTCCTGCACAACAGGCCCCCGTTGCTCAACCTTTTATTACCCGCGTTCAGTCTCAGCCTGTTGTTCAGCCCGTGCAGCCTGCCGCACCTCAGCCCGCTGTTCAGACTCCGCAGACCACGATGCAGTATGGCGTTTCTGCTCATGGCGTCTCTCCTGCACAAGCTCCTGGATATCAAGTGCCTGTAACGGGTTCTGTTGAACAGCCTTCCCAAGCGACTGCATCCGTTCCCTATATTCCTGACCCCAATGAACTTCCGGACCAGATGACGGCCACTCGCCAGACAATGGTGGCTCAGGAATTGATGCAGCAGGAAGCAAACGAAGCGGCCAAGAAGCGTTTCGGGCTTGGGCAAAAAGGAAAAGCCTGCAAGCGGCGTTCACCACGCCGCACCGGCACCGACTCAAGCCACCGCAGAGCCTGCTCGGCCTTCGCAAAAGAAAAAGAGCAGCAAGGTCATTGCAGCAATTCTGGCAGTTGTCATCGTTGGCGGTGTGGCTGGCTATGCTTTCGTACCGTCCGTCTATGATGGTGTAAACGGAGTTCTCACTGCTGTAACCGGACATCAGGTTGGCGTACCTCCTGTATCTGAGAACGGCGATAATGATGTCATCACGCCTCAGCCGACCGTCAATCAGCCCGCATCCGGCAGTACCGACACCACTTCCAATGAAGTAAACAAGGTTCTCGGCGATATCGACATGAGCGGCGATGTCACCATTGAATTTTACGCCAACGTTAAGACTGCAGATGGCAGAGAATATAAAGTTCCTCTGTCTACCGCAAACCTCACCGATGGCACTCTGACCGCACTTCTGGATTCCGGCGGTTATCCATTGGCTCAGAGTGCTCAGTGATTCGGTATCAGCTTACACATACACTTCAAATAAAGGAGGATAAGCGGGGCCGATGCCGCTTCTTACAAAATAAAGGCCGGGAACCCCCACAACTTTAGTCGTGGGATGAAAGGCATCCAAGTAAAAAAATGGTTGCTGTCTATCTTCGGATAGGCAGCTTTTGTTTGCCTGTGCTTGCGAATTGCCTATCATGGATAGTAGAGCCCAAATGAAAGGAGGAGGACTTATGGCTTTCGGAAGCAAAGAGAGCACGCCGTCATTTGTGTTGACGCTACCGCTGGATATCAATTCTAACGAGCAAGACTATCTATATAAATACTGAAACTCTAAAATACGATACCGAAGCTCTTAAAGCTGCTTTTCCTGCATTTTTGAAGATGCATGAAAATACAAAAAAGCGCCTGCAGGAAGCTGAAAGCTATCTTCCCGCAAGCGTTGGGTTCTAAAAATAATAGTTTTCCGGGGGCCTCGACACGTCCCTCGTGAGAGAGCTGCCTCGCAAGAGGTGAAACTCCACAGGAGGATGCACTCAAAAAGTTGGGAACGCAGACAAGTATGTTGGTCAACCTGCAAAGGCTGGACGCTCGCGAAAAAGTCACACCCGTGGCTTTTTGTGGGAAACCGCATAACTCGCTGCCTGGTGTGATGCATGGTGATAAGCCTTGCGGCTGCCGCCCAGGAATCCCACAGTTTCAATCGTGGGAGGGTGTCAACGACAAGTAAAGAATGCAGCAGTCAACTACCCCCACCTAAACGTGGGGGCTTGAAGTCCCGCAGGACTCCATAAATTCATACTCGACGGACTGTTAGGCACGGTTTCCGTCCGTGCGACCGAGTACAGTATGCTTTCACCGCCGTTGCAAGCGGCATAGCGGGGGCGGAATGGACTACGCGGGATAGAGCCCTAATAATCCTACAGTGCGAATGTTAATGGCAGCATTGTGGTCACGGTTGTGTGTGGTTCCACAAGCGCTGCACGTCCAGACACGGTCGGCAAGTGTGAGGTCGTCTTTTATAAAGCCACACACGCTGCATGTCTTGCTGGATGGATACCACTTATCGATTTTGGCAAAGGTCTTTCCCTGCGATGCGAGCTTATACTCCAACATCGTGCGAAACATACCGAAGCCATTGTCGTTAGTGGATTTCCCTAACTTCAGAGAACCGGCCAAACCGCGCAAGTTGATATCTTCTACGAATACGGCATCATACTGTTTGGCTATCGCAGTACTTACCGTATGACAGAAGTTCTTGCGCTGGTTGGCGGTATGTTCCTGAAGAACTCGAACTCTATAAAGCTGTTTGTCATAGTGATGAGAACCAAACTGCATACGGGACAGCCTGCGTTGTGCCCTTGCGAGTTTTGTTTCACTCTGACGGTAGAATCTTGGATAGTTGGCCACGTTGCCGTTGCTGTCAACATAGAAGTCGTGAGAGGAGTAATCCAACCCAAGAGAAGTTTCTTTAGTAGGCTTGATGGGCTGAATGTCTTTCTCAAACTCATACAGCAGCGAAATGAAGTATTTGCCGCTGCAAGTACAGCTTACGGTAGCGCTTTTCAGCACCCAGTTGGCTTCCGGCTCACGATGTCTTTTCACTTTCACATCGCCAACTTTTGGCAAATGAACAAGATTTCCAACAACATAAATCGTGTCTTTGATTGTACCGTCCTTACGGCACGTCTTTTGGTTGTTTGTTGTATAAGACATCTTGCTTTTGCGCTTGCTCTTGAGTTTGGGGGCACCACAACTTTTAGGGTCTTCTCGATGTTTTTTACGTGCTTCTTTCAAATCAAGCTGCGTGTTGGCAAGCGCAAGGCTATCCACTTCTTTCAGAAACGGAAATTCCTTTTTGTATTTAGCAGGAGTAGGAATAAAAAACTTTCCTGCTTCATTCAAAAATTGCTGTGCATCCATCAACATATGATTCCAAACAAAGCGAACGCAGCCGAAGGTTTTAGAAAGCAATACCTGCTGCTCGGGTGTAGGATATGCGCGATACATAATTGCTCTATTTAATTTTTGCACAGGCATTGCTTATCACCTCACATACAATGATTAGATTGTCGCTCTATATAATGAATAATGTTTTCGCTGCTTGCAGAGCCAATACTCTCTACAAAATAGCTGCCGTTCCACAAGTGGCCTTTCCAAAGTTTTTGCTTGATTTCAGGAAATTCCATAAACAAATGGCGACCCGTAATTCCTTTTAGATAAGAAACAATCGTTGTGATAGAAAATTTCGGCGGAGCCGATACGAACACATGGATGTGGTTGCCATCTCCAACTTTTGCTTCAATTATAGTGAACCCTTTCTCGTTGTCTATGCTGTAAATATCAGCTACTAGGAAATCGGCAATTTTTGGCGTTAAGACCTTTCGACGATATTTTACGCACCAAACAATATGATAATTTAGATTGTAAACGCAGGTTCTGGCGTTTACGTAGGGTCATGATTTCATATTGCTGTTATAACATAATTACGATATTTTTTCAAGAGCATACAGTTATAGGCAATTCATCCCCCACATGAATGAGGGGGAATTCTTGCCACGTTTTCTTAAAATGCTGGATGGTACTGTCGTTACAAACAGTATTACATTCAAATAGCTGCGACTTTTAGAACCTGCAACAAACTATTTAATCGAAAGGATGTGAATGAGCAATTCCTCCCACGGCTAAAGCCGTGGGTTTCCTGCTCTATATTTTATGAACAATATGATTAACTCGCAGAAAATCAAATACGCTCTCTGTGCTGCTGGCAGTGCAGCTCTTGGCCTTATCTTTGCACTGTATACACGAAGAATTGTGCTCATTGCTGCTGGATTTTTCGTGGCCGGGTATTTTGTCGTGGAATATCTGGGAGTTGTACAGAGGGCGAAAGACGGGAAATATGTCACGGTAAAGGCTTTGGCCGTCTCGGCTGACCAGCAGCGTGACATGACCGGCATTAAAGAGACTTGGCGGTTTGTCCCGGTAGATGAAGAGGGAAATCCGCTTCGTGACACAGCTTCCCACGACATCTTCCTCACCGTAAAGCAAAAGGACCGTGACTACCATATTGGTGGAACCTACAATATGCTGTTTTGCCTTGAAGGTGATAAGGGAATGAACAACGAAACGCTCGTCAGTATCGAGCAGTGCTTTCCGGCTTCCTCGACCGCAAAAAAGGCACAGGAACCGGTTCAAGAGCAGACCGCAACGCAAGAAGTTGGCGCAAGCGTGAAGAAAGTGAACTTCCAGAACGTAACCAACAAACCCAAGCTGATTGTGCTGGATAATCGAAACCGTAAGCAGGACGGTGATACTGAATGAACTTTCCGATGATTGTTCTTTTGTGCTTCGTGTGCTGTCTGTTCTCGTGCAGAGTAACGAAAGATAGAAGAACTCTGACTGGAATTGTGGTCATGGGTAGAACCTATAAGCGACGCAGTAAATCGCTGGAAGCGACGGCACTCGAAATCATTGTGACGGATACAGGAAACACTGCCCTTAAATTGGAAGTTCCGGGGTGCAAGGATTATGTTGCTTTGCGCCTGAACCGCCACGAAGTAAAAAAATTCAAGGAAGCCTTGATAGCGTGCGGGAACGAGCCGATGGTCGTGACTCTGTTTCAATATAAAGTCAACGGCAAGCACTGTTATATTCTTTATCATGAGCCCGGCAAGGAAGACTCGTACCCGAAATTTGATGGCGCAAAAGAAGATGAGCTGAAAACAAAATGCCGCACCGCTCGCAACATTGCCTTTGTGCTCTATGGCTTCTCTCTTATTCTGTATCCATTAGCGTGGTGGGTATCGGTAATCCTGATAGTAGCTGCTTCCGTCCTGATATACCTGAACATTCCCTTGCTGGATGATGAACTTTGGTTTGATTCCTGCGAATTCATTAAGCGTCCGAAACAGGTAAAAGGGAAGAACTCGGATTCTGATATAGTTGCTTCTCAGGCATCAATTATCCTTGAAGAGATTTCTGAAAAATATCAGGACAAAGGGAAATCGGACAAAGACTATGAACAGCATCAGGAAACATCTGCTAAACCGACTGAAAAAGAACCGACCAAGAATTCTAAGAAACCCGAAACATCCGCCCCGATTAACAACAACGAACCTGTAAACGTCAAGGTGAACATTCACACCGAAATCAATCCGGAACCCTCCGAAATCCTTGACGTTCTGGAAGATGAATCTGAACCTATCGTTCCTCCCGCCCCTAAATCTGCATCGACACCAGAAAGTGCAGATGCCACGAAGCCCTTTGACGCTGCGGATATCTTTGAGCCAGAGCTGGAGCCTGAACCGAAGCCCGAAAAAGAGTCGGTCTTTGATTTGCCTGTGGAT
>ERZ825137.4339-NODE-4339-length-14255-cov-4.295986_pt1 | contig 14255 bp, 11 predicted proteins | sample MGYA00519873_ERZ825137 | MGnify/ENA primary metagenome ERZ825137 (study PRJEB31778, sample SAMEA3449190) | human gut metagenome | biome: human gut; feature: human-associated habitat; material: faeces | place: United Kingdom | collected 2010/2012 ...
AACGCGCAAAAGCAGCTAACCTTGACGCTATCCATGACACAGTTCATGAAATGGCAAGAGACGAAGCAAGACACGGAAAAGCATTCGAAGGATTACTCAAACGCTACTTTGGCTAAGCTACAAGCCGAGCAGGGATAAATAGAAGAGCCCCTGGAAGAACGAATTTATTCATTCTTCCAGGGGCTCTTCTATTTATCCCTATTAGGCGACAGCCTGCAGCGAGAAGTAGCGCAGCGCATTCGAGCTGGCTCGACCTCCTATTTCTGGTTCGCCGGCTCCACAGCCACCGTCTTCCCTTTAATTTTCACGTTCTTCATCGCGTTCAGTACCTCACGGGCATATTCCCTCGGCACCTCAACAAATGTATACTTATCATACATATCAATCGTTCCGATCAGCTTTCCATCCATTCCGCTTTCCCCGGCGATCGCACCAAGAATATCTCCCGGACGTACTCTCTGCTTCTTACCAATATTGATGAACAGACGTACCATTCCGTCCTCACCTGCACCGGTATCTCCAAATTCCCAGTCATTTTCCTCTGTATTTTTATTATCCTCTGTCATTCCACAGCAGATCTTCAAAAATGCTGCTGCCATATCCATCGCTGTAAATTCAGAATTATTGACACGTTCTTCGATCGCATTGATCATCATATCCAGATCTTCCTGCTCGATCACACGCTCCACATCATCCAGAATATTTTCCATCTTAGTATTCGCAACGTCATTCAGTGACGGAACTTTCTGTGCATAGATCTTCGTCTTGCAGTATCTCTGGATCTCTTTAAGTTTGTAAACTTCCTTTCCTGATACGAAAGAAAATGCTCTTCCTTCGCGTCCTGCGCGTCCGGTACGACCGATACGGTGTACATAATATTCATCATCCTGCGGGAGATCATAATTAAATACTGCTTCCACTTCATCTACATCAATTCCACGGGCCGCCACATCCGTCGCTACCAGGATCTCTGTCTTACCGGTCCGAAATCCCTGCATCACGCGGTCTCTCTGTTCCTGCTTCATATCCCCGTGAAGTCCTGCCGCAAAATATCCGCGTCCGAGAAGTGCATTTACCAGAAGATCTACCTGCTTCTTCGTATTACAGAATACAACCGAAAGCCTTGGTGAATAAATATCAAGAAGTCTGGAAAGAACTTCCTCTTTCTTCTTCGGCTTTACATCATAATAATACTGCTCAATATTCGGAACAGTCAGTTCCTTTTTTGTAACTTTGATCACTTTTGCGTTATTCTGGAATTTCTTCGTAATCTCCATGATCGGCTTCGGCATGGTTGCCGAAAAAAGCACAGTCTGGCGCTCCTCAGGAACACCACTTAATACAAATTCGATATCCTCACGGAATCCCATGTTCAGCATTTCATCTGCCTCATCAAGCACCACCGTGTGAATGTGGTCCATCTTGATTGTTTTTCTTCTCATATGGTCCATGACACGCCCCGGTGTACCGATGACAATCTGTGTACCACTTTTCAGAGAACGAATCTGCTTTACAATCTCCTGTCCACCGTAAATAGGAACTAATTTAATGCCATGCATATATTTTGCAAGATTACGAATCTCATCCGCAACCTGAATTGCAAGCTCTCTTGTCGGACACAAGATGATTGCCTGAAGCTTTTTGCTTTTCGGGTCAATCTTCTCCAGAAGCGGAATACCGAACGCTGCTGTTTTTCCCGTTCCAGTCTGCGCCTGGCCGATTACATCATGTCCCTCCTGAATCAGTGGAATTGCTTTGGACTGAATTGGCGAAGCTTCTTCAAAGCCCATATATTTTACCGCTTTCAAAATCTCACTTGAAAGCCCCATATCTTCAAATTTAATACCTTCCATCGTCTCTCCTTCTCTCAAAAAACACTCCTTGCTTTCTCATCTGTGCAAGGAGTGAAGTAACATTTTTATATTTTACTAAAAACTATTTCAAAAGTCAATTTTCTCTTTCATTAACTTCATTTTTTCTTTCCGGCTGAGCTGCTTGATATGATATTCCCGGCTCATTGCTTCTTCCTTTGTTTCAAATTGCTCCTGATAGACCAATTTTACCGGTCTGCGCGTCTTCGTATACTTGGCACCTTTCCCTGCATTGTGGGCTTCCAGACGCTTCTCTAAATTGTTGGTCCATCCAGTATATAGTGTACCGTCACTACATTCTACTATGTATGTGTAGTTCATGTTGTTTATTCCTACCTCTTATGATTTCCATATTATTTCCATAAATCATATACTCTTTAAGAGTCTGTGTCAATCGAATAGAATCCGATATTCAACTAGAAAAGGACACTCTGCATTTATCGCAAAAGCGTCCTCTAAGATTCATTGAAAGATAGATATCTTTTATTACAACACTGTACACAATGCTTCAACATCTTCCATTTTCGTTGCCCAGCTTGTGGCAAAACGGATAATCGTATGAGAATCATCATATTTTTCCCAAAAACCGAATTCTACCTTCTCGGCCAACTGTTCCATCTCTGTATTCTCAATGATACAAAAAACCTGATTTGTCGGGGAATCAAAACATAACGTATAGCCCTTTTGAATAAGTATCTGCCGAATCCGATCTGCTGCCTGAATTGCAGGTACTCCGACCCTTCCGTACAAATAATCGGTAAATAATTCGTCAAACTGGATTCCAAGCATTCGTCCTTTGGCAAGTAATGCGCCATGCTGTTTGATAATCGTGAAAAGGTGTGGAAGCCACCCTGCTTTCGGAATGACAACCGCTTCGCCAAATAATGCGCCACACTTTGTTCCACCAATGTAGAATGCATCACACAACTCAGCGATGTCTGCTAATGTAATTTCATTTTGCGGACATGCCAGTGCATATGCCAGCCGGGCTCCATCCAGATAAAGCGGAATGTTACGTGAACGGCATAAAGCACTGATTTCTCTCAATTCCGCTTTCGAATACAGTGTTCCGTATTCTGTCGGATGAGAGAGATAAACCATTCCGGGCATAACCATGTGATCACGATTTGCATCATTCTGATAGTCATCCAAAAGAGTTTCGATTTGTCTGACATTAATTTTCCCGTTATGATGTGGCAGTGTCAGAACTTTATGTCCGCCAAACTCAATCGCACCTGCTTCATGCACGCTGACGTGTCCAGTATCCGCAGCAATGACACCTTCATAACTTTTTAGTATAGCATCAATCATCGTGACATTAGTCTGTGTTCCCCCTACTAAAAAGAATACTTCCGCATCCGGTGCCTTGCAGGCATCACGAATTTTTTCTTTAGCCGATTTGGAATAATCATCCAGACCATATCCCGGTGTTTTAACAAGATTGGTTTCCATAAGACGCTTCAGAATCTGTGAATGCGCACCCTCCATATAATCGCATGAAAAAGACAAAAAATTACTCATAATATCTTTCCTCTTTCCGTATGAAATCTATGATATTGACATATTGTTAACGTCATTATAAAATATCCTTATCTATGACACAAACATCAATTTGTCATCATTGACATGATACTATATCATTAATCGGAGAGTAAAAAAATGGATGCAACAAAATGCGAAGCAATCTTAGTTGCAGCGGAAACCGGTAGTTTGACCGCAGCCGCAGAACGATTAGGCTATACACAATCCGGTATCACAAGAATGCTGGGAAGTTTAGAAAATGAAGTGGGCTTTCCCCTCTTTGTCCGTAGCAAAAAGGGTGTTCAGCTTACAGAAAATGGAAAAGCAATGCTTCCTCTGTTCCGTGAAATTGTCCACGCGCAGCAAAATGCCCTTCAATTTAGTGCAGATATATGTGGTATCATAAAAGGTTCTTTAACAATTGGCTGCTATTACAGCATTTCTGCAATGTGGATGCCGGAAATATTAAAGGAATTCCGCAATCGTTTTCCAGGTGTATCCATCCAGATGCAGGAAGGTGGAAATCTGGAAATGTCAAAATGGCTGCATGAAAATTCTGTGGACTGCTGCTTTTGCGCCAAACCACGTTCTATGGATTGTGATTGGCTTCCAGTCTATCATGATGAACTGGTCGCATGGCTGCCACAAAACCATCCCCTTGCCTCAGCAGCTTCATTTCCTATTGAAAATTTAGAAAGAGAACCATTTATTCATACTTCCCCTGACCACGACACCGATCAGGACCGCTTATTAGCTGCCCTGCAACTGCACCCACAAACCCGTTTTACTACAAGAGACGGCTTTACTACCTACAATATGGTAAGTGCCGGATTAGGAATCAGCTTTAATCAACGGCTTATTGCGCAAAAATGGGACTGCAATGCAGTCGCACAAGTTCCATTTTCTCCACCTCAATTTATAGAATTGGGAATCGCAGTTCCTTCTATGAAAGATGCATCCCCTGCTGCAAAGAAATTGATAGAATGTTCTATCCAATGTATTAAAAATATGACAGAACATCCTTCATCTTTAAAGCAGTAACAATATTTCTCATCTCGATATATTTGCAAAAATATAAGCAATCCGGCACAAATGTTGTAAACAGAAACTTCTATTTTATGATACCGAAAAATCATGTTTTTTCTAAAAATGCCTGTCATATGATTTGCTAACCATATGACAGGCATTTATTTTTATAACACACGTATTAATTTAAATGAATATGTTCTCTGGATTTTTCGGCAATCTCTTTCTTAATCTTTTCTACAAATTCATCCAACGGAAGAACATTGGTTTCTTTTTCCCCGTGAAGACGGAACGAAACGCTACGGTCATCTTTTTCATTAAATCCGACAACTAACAGATAAGGTATCTTCTGCACCTGACCTTCACGCATACGATAACCAAGCTTTTCAGAACGGTTATCCAGTTCTACACGAACATTCGCTGCCTCTAACGCGTCAACGATTTCCTGTGCATAAGCATTTAATCCGTCATCATCCGTTTTTACCGGAATAACGCAAGCCTGAACAGGAGCAAGCCATGTTGGCAGATTTCCCTTTGTTTCTTCCAAAATATAAGCCATAAAACGGTCCAAAGAGCCCAAGATAGCACGATGCAATACAACCGGTGTCTTCTTTTCGCCATTGCTGTCAATATAATACAGATTGAATTTAGCCGGCAGACAGAAATCCAACTGACAGGTAGAAAGTGTAATTTCATTACCAACAGCTGGCTGAACATTTACATCCAGCTTCGGTCCATAGAAGGCAGCTTCGCCGATTTCTTCTGTATACTCAATACCGATGTCATTTAAAACATGTCTCAGCGCATCTTCAGCAGCATTCCACATCTCATCGTCATCATGGTACTTTTCTTTATTTTCAGGATCACGAAGGGAAAGAACACAACGGTAATTCGTGATACCGAAATCTTTATAGGTATCAAAAATCAGATTAACAACCTTTGTAAATTCATCCTTAATCTGCTCTGGTGTTACGAACAAATGCGCATCATTCTGGCAGAAATGACGGCCACGTTCGATACCTTTTAATGTACCACTGCTTTCAAAACGGAAGTCGTGCGCAATTTCACCGATACGGATTGGCAAATCTTTGTAAGAATGTCTTTTGTTTGCATAAATCATCATATGATGCGGACAGTTCATCGGTCTGAGAACGAAGGACTCTCCTTCCATTTCCATTGGTGGGAACATATTCTCTTTGTAGTGATCCCAATGACCGGAAGTCTTGTAAAGATTAATCGTACCGATACACGGAGTCATAACATGTCGATATCCCAGTTTTCTCTCTTTATCCTTGATATAGTTTTCCAGTTCCTGCCAGATGACATATCCATTTGGCATATACATTGGAAGACCACGTCCGACAAGATCATCTACCATAAACAGATTCATTTCCTTACCGATTTTCCGGTGGTCTCTTTCCTTGGCTTCCTCTAATAACTGTATATGTGCATCCAGTTCTTCCTGCGTTGGGAAACATACACCATAAATACGCTGAAGCATCTTATTATTGCTGTCACCTTTCCAGTAAGCACCGGAATGACGGAGCAGCTTGAAGTATTTACACATTTTTACATTATCCACATGTGGTCCACGGCAGAGGTCAGTAAAATCGCCCTGGTCATAAACAGTGATATTTCCATCCTCAAGGCCTGCAATTAAATCCAGTTTATAAGAATCTTCTTTGAACATTTCCAAAGCTTCTTCCTTAGAAACTTCACGACGGATAATCTTTTTCCCGGATTTGATAATCTTTTTCATTTCTTTTGTGATTTTTTCGATATCTTCATCACGGATTACATCTTCACCAAGATCAATATCATAGTAAAATCCTTCTGCTACAACAGGTCCTACCCAGAATTTCGCATTTGGATAAAGATGCTGCACTGCCTGCGCCATAACGTGGGCACAAGAATGATTGAGCGTATTTAATCTCTCGTCTTCTTTGAAATTAACCATTTCTATTCTCCTTCTCTTTCCTAATAACAGAAAAAGCACCCATAGATTTATCCATAATCTAAGGGTGCTTGCACACGGTTCCACCTTAATTTTTAACTCTTACAGCCGATAACGGGGCAATACGGTAACGCTTCGGAACAAATCCTTCTACGCACAGCTTCGAAGTGGTCTTCATGTAATCCGTCCTCAAGAAACTTCCAGCAAATGTTTCTCTCTCTGTCAGAACCTGACTGCACTACTTTCTTCATCAACGCTTTTATGGGTACAATTTCTTTTTAATCTAATCAATTATAATATAGTAATAAATTTAATTCAACGGGTTTTGAAAAAATTTTTAAATTTCCGCTTCTTCTATTTTCGTGTCATTCTATAAAATGTTCCCACCCCGATACTGGTTTCAAGCTGATACGCTGAACCATCAATTGTAAATCCTGCCTTTTCATAACAATGTATAGCCCGCTTATTCCATTCTCTTACTTCTAAATACAAAGGCTTTCCAGGATATAACTTTTTGGAAATTTCATACGCACTTTGTAGCATCTGCTGCCCATATCCCTTATTGCAATAATCAGGATTTGCCCCTATTCCGATAAATACTTCTTCTGCTTCTTCTAAAATATTAACGAAACCTACATATACATCTTTATCGTAAAACGAATAATAATTTTTTGCGGAATCCGGATTCATAAAACCCATTTTCTTTGCTTTCATCTCATCGTATGACGGCAGATTATAAAGCGCATATTCATCCGGATATTTCCACGAACACACAATCTGCTTTTCATCCTCTGTCATAATATGATTTTCTAATTCGTATTGCATATTTGTTTATCTCCTTATAAAACCAGTAATTGGTAAATCGCAAACACTCTCCAATCATTCCATTGGAGTTATTGTAACATATAATTGTGAAAAGAACATTGCGGATGTTGAAAACTATGATGAACGACATTTGGGAGGTAATGCAGATGAGTATGCCCTTACATTAGCCTTGACGCTGTATTAGAACTATAATTTCTAGTGGAATTTGGAGGGAGTAAATTTGTGTTTGTGGAATCTGATAGGAGGAAAGATCAACCAGAACTTCTTGATTTTAATCTGGCGAAAGATTTAGTTTCTATAGGAACTGTAGTTGCTACTGACCTGACACTTAATTTAAAGATGATTATCGATTACTCAAGTAAATTTTATAATCTCTTTAAAAAAGATTACCTTCATTTCGTAAATTTCCCTCTTGACATATTTTTCAAGAGGACTATAATAGCAAACAGAAAGAAATAAAGTTCACAGAAATTCGTTGACGAGAACAAGGTCGTAATCATGATTATTTTCAGAGAGTCTGTGGTTGGTGCGAACAGGCAGTAACAGATTATCGATTATCCTCTCTAAGAAGCGGGTTGAACGCATAAGTTGCAAGTAAACCTCGCCGGTTGCCTCCGTTATGGGATAGCATATGTCAGTATGTGAAGTGCCACAGAGTTTTTCTGTGGAATTAGGGTGGTATCGCGGATTTATTCGTCCCTTTCCAGTAGTTCTGGAAAGGGATTTTTTTATTGTTTCCTTTATACTTATTTCGGTGAACAAATACTTTGACCTCTGGTCAGAGTTTAGGAAAAGGAGGAAATGCAAATGAAAGCATTACAAAAATTCAGCAAATTTTTATCAGATTACACTTCAGTGGTGGTAATCGCCATTGCGATTGTGACATTTATCGTCCCGGGCATGATGGGCTGGGTAAATCATCCATTATTTACTGACCTTGTTTCCAATAAGTTTACCAGTCAGTCCATTATCATCGGTATCATCATGTTCAGTATGGGACTCACTCTGACCACAGAAGATTTCAAGATTTTAGCACAAAGACCATTTGATATCTGCGTAGGCGCACTGGCGCAATATCTGATTATGCCATTTCTCGCATTTGCACTGACAAAAGTTCTGCAGCTTCCTAACGGAATTGCCTTGGGACTGATTCTTGTAGGCTGCTGTCCGGGCGGTGTATCATCCAATATTATGTCTTACCTTTGTGGCGGTGATGTCGCTTTTTCTGTAGGCATGACAACTGTATCAACGATTCTCTCTCCTATCATGACACCATTAATGGTTTCACTACTGGCAAGCGGAACAAATATTTCCATCAAAGCACTGCCAATGCTGATTTCTATCGTTGAAACTGTTATTCTTCCGGTTGCATTAGGTTTCCTTCTGAACTATCTGCTCGGTGCGAAAAATACTTTCCGGGAACTCCAGAAAATCATGCCGGGAATCGCTGTATTGGGACTGGCCTGTGTAGTAGGCGGTGTTGTTTCCTCACAGGGAGATAAATTCTTCCAGTCAGGTGTTGTAATTTTCGTCGCAGTATTCCTTCATAATGCGTTAGGTTATCTTCTTGGCTATGTAGCTGGAAAACTTGTTGGTATGAATACCTCAAAGAAAAGAACCATTGCTATTGAAGTAGGTATGCAAAATGCAGGTCTTGCCACAAACCTTGCTACAACAACTGCGCAGTTTGCATCTACACCGGAATCCGCAATCATCTGTGCCGTTTCCTGTACATGGCATTCTATTTCAGGAACATTACTTGCCGGAATGTTTGCTGCTTATGATAAACACAAAAAGACGCAGAACAGTGTTGCTTTCTCAGAAGAACCTGCAAAATAACATATACTATGAGCCCGGACTCCCTTCTGATACAGGGTTCTCCGGGCTCTGTTTCTACTCATCTTCAATCATATAATCCATCGGATTGACAGGCTGTCCGTCTTTACGCATTTCAAAATACAGATTGCATCCCTCTACACTATAATATTTTGTAGGCTCAGCCACATAACCGATTACATCTTTTGCATTTACATAATCACCTGTTTTTACCGGAACATCCTGTAACTGTCCATACAGACATTCATAGCCATTTCCCATATCCACGGTTACTGTCGTTCCGGTTTCCCGCACCGTATCAATGGATTTGACAACTCCGGGTGCCGCTGCAATGACATTGTCATTTAAAGTGCCGGAAATCACAAGCGCAGGATTATATTTATACTGGTCTAACGTAGAAAAATACACGGACTTGTCCATACTGTAACTCATAAGGACATTTCCATTTACCGGCCAAAGTAACCGACTGTTCTCTGTAAAATTCGGAGTGGCTGTCTTTTTCTCCTGTACCACTGTGTAAGTAGATTGTACCTGCTCCGTAACTTCCTCTACACTATTCTTTACTTCCTCCTCCCATTTCTTTGCCGTTCCGCTTGCTTCCTTTGCCGCCTGTGCTTCTTCGTCTGCCTTTGCCATCTGTTCTTCCATCAGACGTTCTTCTTCCGCTATCTTATTCTGGTAATTTCTCCATGTATAAGCGCCGGTTAATACAAGTGTGGCAATAAAGCAAATCGCTACACCTGCTGCTGCTCGTTTTTTCCCTGTCGGGGACAGCTCCATTTTCTTCATATTCATCACCTCTGACTCTATTTTTGCCAGAAAGTGAGTGCCTTATTCTGGTTTTACCAATATTTCTGCTACTTCCTCAATTGTTGTTCCTTCAAAAAAATAAGATAAAATTTCTTCATAATTTTTCCCGTCCTCCGCCATCTTTTCTGCCGTGTACTGGCTCATTCCAAGACCGTGTCCGATTCCCTGCGTCAATACTCTTGTTTTCCCATCGAAATCCTGCAGTACAAAACTGGAAGATGGTAGATGGTATGTATCCCGAAATTCTTCGCCCTTGACTTCTTCTGTTCCGCAGAGCACTTTTGTCACGTAGCCTGCACTGTCCTGCTCAAGAACCTGCAGTCCTGTTTCCTGTATAACAGAAGTTGTCATGGCATCGGGTGCCTCCATATCAGCTGCACATTCCTTTACCTGAAGATATGGATATGCGTCACTATCCAGCACCTCTTTCCCAGAACGGGTTTTTCCATTACTTACTTTATGATAAGGAGTCAATGCCAGACTGCCCTCATACATCAGCACACTTCCCTCTGTTTCTTCCCAAGCTGTTTTCATTTTCTCATAATATTCCGAATAATTGTCAGACCCCCAGTTAGACTCCATTTGTTGCCGGGTCCAATAGCCTTTCGTCAAAACTGCCGCACTTCCTTCTTCCTGAATTTTTTTATATATGCTTGTCCGAATCAGAATAGCCTGCGCTTTTAATGTTTCTAATGAAACATCTCCATCTATTTCCTTAGCCAGTACACTGATTCCATACTCATCCAAAGACAGTTCTTTTTCTGCCCCATCCCGCTCTACCGTCACATACGGACTATCTGCCTTCGTGGTCTTCAGCACCCCGTTTCCATTGATAAACAGTGTGACAATATATGGAAGAATCATAATAATCAGAAAGACACATACAGCTTGTTTCATAAATCGTTTCATAAAAAAACAACCTCCCATACCATATGGTATGAAAGGCTGTATGGATTTATTCCTCTAACGGATTTACAGTTACATGGTCCAGCTTCCAGATTTCATCTACATAATCCTGAATGGTTCTGTCCGAAGTGAATTTTCCGCAGGATGCCGTATTTAACAATGCCATCTTTGCCCACCGCTCGGTATCGCGGTATGCTGCTTCTACTCGTTCCTGTGCTTCTGCATAAGAACGGAAATCCTTGAGAATGAAATAGGTATCCGGTCTTGGACAACCCTGTCCGGTCAGTAGCGAATTGTACAAATCTTTGAACATTTCTCTGTCTCCATCGGAATAAGTGCCATCCATTAACTGGTCGATAACCCGTTTTAAATCCCGGTCGCTGAAATAAATTTCCTGTGGATTGTATCCACCATTTTTCTCGTAATTGATGACTTCTTCTGAACTGAGTCCGAAAATAAATGCATTTTCAACCCCCACTTCTTCCACGATTTCCACATTTGCCCCATCCATGGTTCCCAGAGTTGGTGCACCGTTCAACATGAACTTCATATTTCCTGTTCCGGAAGCTTCCTTTGATGCAGTGGAAATCTGCTCACTAACATCTGCCGCTGCAAAAATCAATTCTGCATTTGACACACGGTAATCCTCGATAAATACAATTTTCAGCTTTCCATTGATACTGCGGTCATTATTTACCACATCCGCAACGGAATTTATCAGCTTGATAATCTCTTTGGCACGAATATAACCTGCCGACGCTTTTGCACCGAAAATAAAAGTTCTTGGATAGAACGGCATTTCCGGATGTTCTTTTATCTTATTATAGAGATACATCACATGAAGGATATTCAAAAGCTGACGTTTATATTCATGCAGACGCTTTACCTGAACATCAAAGATAGACCGTGGGTCTACTTCAATACCATTGTATTTCCAAATATATTCTGCAAGCCGTTCCTTGTTCTTATATTTGATATTCATAAATTCTGCTCTTGCCTTGGCATCCTCCGCGAACGGTTTCAGCCGTTCCATCTGGGATAAATCCGTAATCCATCCATCCCCGATATGTGCGGTAACCCAGTCTGCAAGAAGCGGATTTCCGTGAAGCAGGAATCTTCTCTGGGTAATGCCGTTGGTCTTATTATTAAATTTCTCCGGCATCAGCTCATAGAAATCTTTCAATTCCTGATGTTTCAAAATCTCTGTATGAAGGCGAGCCACGCCATTTACCGAATAACCGGCAGCGATTGCCAGATGTGCCATCTTCACTTGTCCATCTCTCAGAATTGCCATTTTGGCAACTTTCTGCTCGTCATTTGGATACTGCTCACGAATTTGATTTACAAAACGACGGTCAATTTCCTGTATTATCTGGTAAATACGCGGAAGCAGACTGGAAAATAAATCAATCGGCCATTTTTCCAGTGCTTCTGACATAATGGTATGATTGGTGTAGGCAACGGTCTTTGTGGTTGTCTCCCATGCCTCATCCCACTCCAGTCCTTCTTCGTCAATGAGCAGACGCATCAGCTCTGCCACAGCTACTGTAGGGTGGGTGTCATTCATCTGAATGGTCACTTTCTCGTAAAGCTTTCTCACATCGCTGTGTTTCTTCTTGTAACGGGCAAGCAATGCCTGGATACTTGCCGATACGAAGAAATACTGCTGTTTCAGACGAAGCTCTTTTCCTGCATAATGATTGTCATTTGGATACAATACCTCGACAATGTTCTTTGCGAGATTTTCCTGCTCAATCGCTTTATGATACTCGCCACGGTCAAATTCATCCAGTTTGAACTCTGTAATTGCCTGCGCATCCCAGATGCGGAGGGTATTTACCACATGATTTCCATAACCTACAACCGGCATATCATATGGAATTGCCAGTACAGATTCGTAATTTTCCTGAATATAATAATTCCTTTGTTCCTGTTCGTTGTATTCCACACGAATGGTTCCGCCAAAGCGGACTTCCTTGGCATACTCATCACGGCGCAGTTCAAATGGATTGCCATTTTTCAGCCAGTTATCAGGTGTTTCCACCTGATAACCGTCCTTAATTTTCTGTTTAAACATTCCATAATGATAACGGATTCCACAGCCATAAGCCGCATATCCAAGTGTTGCCAGAGAATCCAGAAAGCACGCTGCCAGCCTTCCAAGACCACCATTTCCAAGGGCTGCGTCCGGTTCTTCATCCTCAATCACATTAAGGTCAATCCCCATCTCATCAAGCGCCTCTTTTACATCCTTGTAAGCAGTCATGTTGATCAGATTATTTCCAAGCGCGCGGCCCATCAGAAATTCCATTGACATGTAATATACCGTCTTTGGGTCTTCCTTGTCGTAGGTCTTCTGTGTTGCAAGCCAATCATCAATAATGGCCTCTTTTACAGCATAGGACACGGCCTGAAAAATCTGCTGCGGTGTAGCTTCTTCGATTTCTCTGCGATATAAGATGCGCACATTATTTTTCACATCTTTTTTGAATGTTTCCTTTTCAAAACGCTTGCTATACATCCACAAAATCCCCCAATATCTCTATCGCTCTACACCTAAGTTTACAGCTTCTCCGTTAATCTTCCATTCTTTCACATAACCTGCAGGTGCAGCTTTTTCTACGCTGACTGCAAGAGTATCTCCACCGATTTCTTCTGCGTGTTTCTGGAAAATAGCTTCTGCTTTCTCGCTTCCTTCGTAAGTAACCTTGATTTTATCAGTCACTTCGAAATCTGCTTCCTTACGCATAGTCTGAATCTTACTGATAATTTCTCTTACAAATCCTTCTTCCAGAAGTTCTTCGGATAAGTTTGTATCAAGTACAACGGTAATACCATAATCGCTTTCAGATACATAACCTTCTGTCTGAGCCATATCGATCAATAAATCTTCTTTCAGAAGTTCTACTGCTTCGCCATTTACTTCGAATTTCAATGAGCCATTTGCATTTAATTCATCCATTGCTGCATTTCCGTCCAGATTTGCAAGCACATTTTTGATGCCGCCAAGCAGTTTCCCATATTTCGGTCCTACTGTCTTAAGCTGTGGTTTGAATGTGTAAGAGGTAAATGCACGGACATCTTCTGTCAGTTCGATTTCCTTCACATTTAATTCATCTGTGATAATATCCTGATAGAACTCTGGAAGTCCCGGAACTCCTTTTACAAACATCTTTCCGATTGGCTGACGGTTCTTGATATTTGCTGTATTACGGCACGCACGGCCCATAACTACAACCTTCAGCACTTCATCCATACATTCTTCTAATTCTTTGTCAATGAATGCCTCATTTACTTCCGGGAAGTCACATAAATGAATACTTTCCGGCGCATTTGCATCAATGCTTCTTACCAGATTCTGATAAATTTCTTCTGTCATAAATGGAATCATCGGAGCCGCATCTTTGCATACGGTCACTAAAGCTGTGTAAAGTGTCATATATGCATTAACCTTATCCTGTTCCATTCCCTTTGCCCAGAAACGTTCACGGCTTCTTCTTACATAC
>ERZ825137.4342-NODE-4342-length-14250-cov-3.985911_pt1 | contig 14250 bp, 15 predicted proteins | sample MGYA00519873_ERZ825137 | MGnify/ENA primary metagenome ERZ825137 (study PRJEB31778, sample SAMEA3449190) | human gut metagenome | biome: human gut; feature: human-associated habitat; material: faeces | place: United Kingdom | collected 2010/2012 ...
TGATCTGCTGTTCTGCACTTTATTTATCATAAGTAAAGTCAGGAGTGAAAATGAAATACATAAACGCAGCAGATATTTTACCACAGGAGTTATTGGAAGAAATAACACGATATGCCAGTGGAAAATTATTATATGTACCGTCCCTTCATGAGAAATCTTCCTGGGGTGAAAGAAGTGGATCAAAGAAATATTACCGGGAACGAAATCAAAAAATAAAGGAGTTATTCCAGCAGGGACAGTCGATGGATGATTTAGCAGAAACATTTTATCTGTCTAATGAAACCATAAGAAAAATAATTCATACAAAAAATTGAATAAAGAAAAAATGCAATAGGAGGGCATATGTCCTCCTATTTGTATGGGTAAAATTAGTTATAACCATTCTTAACCTTGAAGTATCATACAGTGACTATATATTCTGATTATATAATTTGACTTTTTGAAGGAGAATGTACGAATGCTTTTTATGATATCCCTTGCATGGAAAAAGCAGCGTAGTGTTATTGGATTTTGTCTAATAATAGTGGTTACATCTATTTTGCTTAATCTTACGCAGTTATATTTTATTCCTGCAGTACTTAAGGCGGTCGAGGATAATATTTCCATGATAGATCTTCTTGCCATAATCCTTTTGTTTACCGGAGCATCATTATTATTAAAAGCAGGTAATGCATATTTTGCATCATGTTCGCAGGTTGGACGTATTGAAGTCCGGCTTATGATTGGTTCCATGATTCAGAATAAAATACTGACAATGTCTTATCCGGATATGGAAAATCAGGATGTTCAAAGGAAAATGGATAAAGCATCGATGTTGGTTGCCAGCAATACAGCTCCTACAGAGGTAATCTGGAATACCTTAATGGCTCTGATTGAAAATGGTGTGGAATTTTTGATTTTTATTTGTCTGTTGGGAGTACTTTCTCCGCTTTTGATTTGGAGTGTTTTGGGGACTACGATAATCAGTTTTTTCATGAGAGATTATCTGAATGGCTGGGGCTTCCGGCATCGGGAGGAAGAGGCAGAATATTCACACCGTATGAATTATCTTAGTGATATATCCAGAGATTATACCATTGCAAAAGATGTACGTGTTTTCGGAATGCAGGACTGGATAGAGGATATGTATCATAGCACGTTGCGTCTGTATCATCGTTTTATGACTAAGGGAGAACGTATCTATATGGCAGGTGATCTGATAGATGTGATTCTAACATTTATGAGAAATGGTATTATTTATTTTTTCCTAATATCAGCAGTTCTCAAAGGCGAAATGTCTGCTCCACGGTTTGTTTTATATTTTAATACAGTAAATGCTTTTACAAGTGGTATTACAAAAATCATGTCAGAATTTTCCTACCTTCGAAAGCAAAGTCGTGATATTTCTGCTATCAGGGAATTCCTGGATTATCCGGAAACATTTCAGATGAAGACCGGAATTCCGATTTCTCCGGATTTGACAATTCCATATCAGATTGAATTGCAGGATGTTTCCTTTCATTATCCGAAGAGTAGGAGAAAGATACTTTCTCATATTAATCTGACAATCAGACCCGGAGAAAAACTTGCGGTGGTTGGATCGAATGGAGCAGGAAAAACAACACTGATAAAATTAATATGTGGATTTCTGGATCCGACAGAAGGAAAAGTATTGCTAAATAATGTAGATATCCGGGCGTTTAACAGACAGGATTATTACCGGCTTTTCTCTGCTGTTTTTCAAAATTTTTCAATTTTGGATGTAACAATTGCGGAAAACATTACACAAGATGATGAAAATTTTGACGAGGATTTGATGAAGCAGTGCATCGAAAAGGCTGGTCTTACAAAAAGGATTGAATCATTACCGCAAGGCATAGAGACGCATATCGGTAAAGTATTTAAGGATGGAATTAATTTATCGGGTGGAGAAATGCAACGCCTTATGCTGGCAAGAGCATTATATAAAAATGCGCCTATTATTATCTTGGATGAACCCACAGCAGCGCTTGATCCGATTGCCGAAGATGCAATCTATCATAAATATAATGAATTTACTGATGGCCGGACTTCCATTTTTATTTCTCATCGTCTTGCCTCTACAAGATTTTGTGATCGGATTATTTTGATTACAAATGGACAAATTGATGAGGAAGGAACGCATGAAGATTTGATTTCCCAAAATGGGAATTATGCCGCTCTTTTTGAAATTCAAAGCAAATATTATCGAAAGGGGGAAGAGAGTAATGAAGAAGAATGCCCCCCCATTTTCCTTTAGAGAAATAATACAACTTACCTTACGTGGGTTTGGTGTCTGGTGGCTGGAAAATCCCCAAATATTATTATCAATATTATGGAGTGGAATGATTGATGCTTCTAAACCTTATTTAAGTATCTGGCTCTTAGCCCGGCTTATTAATGAAATTGCTGGGAACTGTGATTCACAGATTCTTAGTGTATATGCTCTTTTACTGATAGGGATTTCGGCAGGGACTTCTTTAGTAAGCGCAGTATTGACCAGATGGAAAAATGTTCAATTATCCGGGTTATGGCATATACAAAATAAAATAGTTATGAAAAAATTGTTAGAAATGAATTTTGCAGATATTGATGATTGGCAAGTACAGGAATTGCGTTCTCAAATATGGCAAAATACAGATTCCGGAGGATGGGGGTTATATAAATTAATCGATTCTTTTGATAGGATAATCCGATCTGTTATATCAATAATCAGTGCATTATTTTTATCCGTATCGTTGTTTCTGCTGCCGGTTACCGTACATAGTAGTGAAATGCCCATACTTAGTCATCCGGGCCTTATTTTTCTTATTATAACTTTTATGTTATGTGTTACATTTATGGCACCTGCATTAGAGGTTAAAGCAGGTTCTTATTGGGTTAGATATGCAGAAGAAAATCAGTTAGGAAATCGACTATTTGGATTTTGGTTTGGCGAGTTGGGACATGATTATTCAAAAGCAATGGATATACGAATTTATCGTCAGGATATACTCTGTAAAAATAATATCAAAAAATATAATCCGTTTATTCCTTCTTCAAAACTGGCAAAAGCGTCAAGAGGTGCTATGGGCAGATATCATGCTCTTTCAGAAGCTGTTTCTCAGTTATTTGTTGGAATCACTTATATTTTCGTATGTTTAAAAGCATTGGGAGGGGCTTTTAATGTTGGATTCATTGTACAGTATGTGAATGCGGTTGTTGCTTTATCGGAAGGTATGTCTATGATGATTGAGACATTTGGAAATTTAAGAAATAATGCTCCTTTTTTGCAGAGAACATTCGAACTTTTAGATATACCGGATAAAATGAGCAAGGGAAATACTTCTATCTGTATGAACATGGAAAGCGGAATTGAGTTAGAATTGCGTAATGTATCTTTTCAATATCCTGGACGTGAAGATTACGCATTGCATAATATATCACTGAAATTTAACAAAGGACAAAAAATAGCTGTGGTTGGAAGAAATGGAAGTGGAAAAACTACTTTTGTTAAATTATTATGCAGGCTTTATGATCCTACGGAAGGTGAAATATTATTGAATGGAATTGATATCAGAAAATATGATTATAAAGAATATATGCAGTTATTTTCGGTTGTGTTTCAAGACTTCCGACTCCTCCCCTTTGAGCTTGGACAAAATATTTCCGGAAGAAAAATATATGTTCAGGCCAAAGCTGAGCAGTGTATTTATAAAGCAGGCTTGGCAGAAGTATATTCAAAATTACCGTATGGATTGTCAACCATGTTATATAAAAATTTTGATCAGAACGGAGTTGATATTTCGGGTGGAGAAGCACAGAAGATAGCATTGGCAAGAGCTTTATATAAAGACACACCATTTATAATTCTTGATGAACCAACGGCAGCGCTTGATCCCATTGCAGAAGCAGAAGTTTATAGTAATATGAAACAGATTATAGGAAATAAATCTGCAATATTTATTTCTCACAGGCTATCTTCTTGTAGATTTTGTGATAATATTCTGGTATTCCATGAAGGGAAACTGGTTCAATATGGAAATCATGATATACTGCTAAATGATACATCTGGAATGTATTATCAGTTATGGAATGCACAGGCGCAGTATTATAAAAAATTGTGATTTTAGGTTGGAAACTTCTAATGATTTTAATATTTTTTATCTAACGAAATTTGTTTGTCTATGATAGAATGAAATTGAAATCATTTAAAGAGGAAACCACAAGGAGTCTATGATGAAAAACTTACGGTATCTATGGATAGCAGTCCTATGTCTTATGTTGCTCGGCTGTAGCAGGGAAACAGTGAATTCAGATATTAATTCAGATACTAATTCAACAGTAGAAACAGCAGAGGATACAGACATAGCGGACGAGGCCGAACAAGAAAATGATCTGACAGCAGAATCAGATGCAGAGAACCCTGCGTCGGAAGAGGAAGAAGCTTCTGGGAATGAAAAAGCACTTCCCAATGAAGTAGATGAAGAAGATGAAGAAGATGTGAAAGAGAATACATCCGAAGAAGAGATTGCGGTCGAACCCAAATATATTACAATTGATTTGTCCGGAATAAAGGAAACACACATAGACGGAGAGGCCGTTGAGCCGTTAAAGCTGCAGATCATATCGGAGGAGTACAATAACATCGACTGGGCGAATGACTGGTATGAGAGAGAAAACTTGTCACTGCCCATGATTGGGAATGAGTGGAACCATTTTTATGATGATACTTATGAATATCTTTGGGCAGACGATGAGCTTTACATTTTCGACAGGCAGATCTCAAATTCTGATACACATTGCTTATATGTCTTACAGTATCCGACAGACAAATGGTATATCAATGGAAACAATGCCTGGCTGAAGGACGGAATCTTTTATGGGGCTAGTGTGACAAACGGATATGCCGGGCCGGATAGCTGCTTTATGTTTGCCTATGATCTGGAGCAGGACAAGCTGCTGTGGAGAAGTGCAGACCAGTCCTATAATTCCATGAATTTTGTGGTAAAAGGCGATGTGATCCTGTGTGGCTATGGTTTTACTTCTGAGGAAGATTATCTATATCAGATCAATCGCAATACAGGGGAAATTCTGGACCGGTTGGAGTTGAAAAAGATGCCGGATCTGCTTGTAGAACAGGATGGAAAGCTTTATGTTCACACGTATAGTTATGATTATGTAATAGACTTCTGAAGAAAATATCTTTTATGATTATGTGTTTATAAAAAGTTGAATGAGTCAACTAATAATGATATAATGGACCGAGTCAACAATGTATGATGAGACGAGGTATCTATATGAAAAAGGTGATAAATCCACGATTGATGTTAATTGTTTCAATGACCATATTTGGTACATTGGGAATCTTTGTGAGAAATATTCCGGTATCGTCCGGAGAATTGGCTTTATATCGGGCTATACTTGCGGCTCTGTTAATAGCAATATATTTGATAATAACAAAGCAGAGAATTTCATTTACCAAGATTAAAAAGGAAGTTCCGTTGTTGTTATTATCCGGAATTGCCATGGGAGTAAACTGGATTCTTTTATTCGAAGCATATAAATATACAACCGTGTCACTTGCAACATTAAGCTATTATTTTGCCCCGGTGATTGTTACCGTGGTATGTCCTGTATTATTCCATGAAAGACTGACAGGAAAACAAATTCTTTGTTTTATCATGTCAACGATAGGGCTTGTCATGATTACCGGTATCGGGGATATAGGAAGTGGAAGTGATTTTATAGGAATTTTATTCGGACTTGGTGCAGCGGTATTTTATGCTACGGTAATTTTATTAAATAAATTTATCAAAAATGTAGAGGGAATTCCAAGAACATTTTTACAGTTTCTTTCTGCCATTGTGATATTGATCCCTTATGTTATGCTATCGTATGTTATGCTATCGGGAGGAATGTCTCTGGGAGGAATGAAGGCAGTTGGATGGATCAATCTGTTGATCGTTGGACTTGTACACACCGGAGTGACATACTGTATGTATTTTTCATCATTGAAAGAACTTCCCGGACAGAAAGCGGCTATTCTAAGTTATATTGATCTACTAGTTGCTGTTTTAATCTCTGTAACAATACTGGGAGAGAAAATGACAATTTGGCAGATTGCAGGTGGAGTTTTAATTCTTGGCTTTACACTTTGGAATGAGGTATCTCCAAACACGAAGATAATGGGAGGCAGGAATGTTTTCAGCGGATCAGATTGCTGATATTCAGGGATTTAATAAGGTATATCAAAATTTAATGAAGCAGATGGATTCTGCAATTTTAGAAGCAGGATATACTTTGACAGAAAAGGAAGTTTTATTTGAAATAAGCAAAACGGAACGTTGTACGGCGAATATTCTGATACAGCAGTTACATATTGATCGTAGTTATATGAGCCGTATGATTGCAAAATTTGAGAAACAGAAACTCATAGAAAAGACGCATTCCAAGACAGATAGTCGCATTCGATATATCAGACTGACCGAGTCGGGACATAGGGAAGTTAATCAGCTGAATGATATTCAGAACCAACAGTTAGGGTCCATTTTCAGTAAGCTTAGTGAAAAGGATCAAGTGGAAATATGGCATGCAATTATTATGATTCGTAACAAATTAAGCGATGCCAATGATGTGATCAGGATCCGGTCTTTTATGCAGAGTGACATTGAATATGTAATCTCACGACACAAGACATTGTATTATGCAGAACGGCATTTGAGCGGAACATTTTCTGCATATGTAGATAAGATTGTATATAGTTTTGTGCATCAGTTTAATCCCCAGACAGACTGCCTGAATATCCTGGAATGCAATGGTGCACCTGCAGGGAGTATTGCCATTGCAAAAGCAGATGACGAAACTGCACAGCTTCGTTTTTTTATGCTGGAACCGGAAATGCGGCAGCGTGGGTTTGGAAACCGGCTTATGGATATGGCATTACAGTTTTGCCGTGACAAGGGATATAAAAAAGTGTTTCTCTTAACGATCACAGCACAGGTTATTGCAAGACATGTGTATGAAACTCATGGATTTTATAAAGTCTGTTCAGAGGATAAATCGGAATGGGGAGACGGAGTAATTGAAGAACGTTGGGAGCTGGAAATAGTGGAGTAGTAAATAAAATTTATAAACCACATTATTCTTTTTTACGACTGACCTCATCCCAACAGGATTGAATATAATCGTCTTTGCTATCATTGGTAAAGTTAAAAACACTGGTATTGTGTGTGACTTTTACTTTAGGGGATTTACGTGCAGCTCTTGATGGAGATATTTTTCTGTTCTTTTGAAAAGGAACGATTTTTCTTTTCTGATTAATGGTAACTGTTTTATAAATAATGAACATCAAAAGAAAAATGACAGCCAGAACAGTTATGATTTGAATATTAGAAAGCTCATTAGTTTTCAATAAAAATTCTCCTTTGAACAAATAATTTGGAATATTAAGTGAATTAAAACTATTCGCAAAACACAAGTTTAACGAATAGTTCCAAAGGTTTACGTAATATATTTATGTTAACCAGCAATCCCCTTAGAACTGCAATTTCTTCCTTGGAACAGTCTGGCTATTATTCTTTCCTGAGTGCTCACGGACTTCAGACCGGATATCTGATACAAATTCATCCTTATCTATAAAATCAATTGACTGATATGTATTGGTATCGGCATTTGTATTTGTATTTGCGGATGACAGACGATCTGATACAGTTTCATTTATATTCGACTTTTTAATTTTATACTTCTCATGGAATTCTTGTACATGATCCATGGATTGTCTGCGTTTTTTCTTATAATGAATATAGGTATATCCATATACAATGATTATAAACACGACAATAACTGTTATCAGTAATTTCATAGAAACCTCTAAAATAATAAGCAAAATAAATAATAATAAATCACAAAATAATTCAATTAATCAGCACATTTGCTCGGAATCAAAAATAATCGTAAAAGGTCCATCATTTAATAAAGAAACCTTCATATATGCACCGAAAATACCATGCTGAACGTTTGGAAATTCTTTATGACATTGTGCAATGATGTATTCATATAATTCATTCGCCAGATCGGGATTTCCTGCATTGGTGTAACTTGGGCGGTTACCTTTACGGCAATCTGCATATAATGTAAATTGTGAAATAATTAACAAATTACCATGAATATCCTGAACGCTTAAATTGGATTTGCCGTTTTCATCCTCAAAAATTCTTAAATGTATGAGCTTATTGATCAGTTTATCAGCTATTTCTTTCGTATCGCTGTTGCAGATCGAAACCAGAACCATAAGTCCCTGATCAATTTTACCTACACTCTGTTCCTCTACTACTACTTCTGCCTGGCTTACTCTTTGAATTACAAATTTCATTTTTCGGAATCCTCTTCTTTTATAACTTCTGTATTTTCAAGTGATTCAGATCCCATAACAGGAGTTTCCGACAGGACTTCCTGTCTAGTTTCCTCATTGGGAGCATCTGCTGATTTATGAGTATCTGAGTTTTTATTCATTTGCTTAATTTTCTTCTTTGATTTCCTTGATGTATCAGGATCCAGCATAATAAATTCTTTATCTTTGATTTTGTCTACATTTAAATATTCCTGAGTTTCAGCAGGAAGACCTTTATTCTTTAATTTGTGACCAATGGTGCGTTTTACAAGTGCATAAATTACAGCCCATAAAGGAACGCCCACGATCATACCTGCTACTCCCCACAATCCACCAAAGATAGTAATGGAGAAAATAACCCAGAAGCCGGATAAGCCTGTTGACTGGCCTAAAATCTTAGGACCGATGACATTACCGTCAAGCTGCTGAAGAACAAGAATGAAAATAATGAAATACAGGCATTTCAGCGGATTTACCAGTAAAATCAGTAATGCACTGGGAATTGCTCCAAGGTAAGGGCCGAAGAAAGGTATAATATTTGTTACACCTACGATCACGCTTACCAGAATGGCATATGGCATCTTTAAAATGGATAATCCAACGAAACATAAAATCCCGATAATTATGGAATCGACTATTTTTCCACTTAAGAATCCGATAAAGGTCTGGCTGGTAAAGCGAATATCTTTAATGAAAGTATTGGCATGATCAGTATTTAATAAGGCATATGCAATCTTCTTTGCCTGTCCGGCAAACAATTCTTTATTAAACAGTACATAAACAGATATGATTGCACCAATAACCACATTCCACAGCGTCTTTAAAAAGCTTAGTAGACTCAGGGAAATATGTTTCAGGATTTCCTGTGTCTGGGGAATAATGGTTTTGTTCAAAAAATTGGAAAATTCTCCGGAGTAATCATCTACAAACTGAATAAATAAATCATTCAATGTCGGATTATCCTGTAACAGTTTATTGGAGAACTGAGTAAGATTCCGGATATAATATGGAAACTGGTAGGAAATGGCAATAATACTGCGGCTTACTTCCGGGACAATGACACTGATAAATGCATAAAGCAGTAAACTGATCAGAAGCAGAGAAAGAATAACGGAAATTACACGCATACATTTCTTCTTTTTAATCGTCATTTCCGGATTTTTCTTTGTAAATAATGGTTTGAGCATTCTGCGCTCAATAAAATTTACAATTGGCGTTAACAGATATGCAATGATAATTCCATAAATGACCGGACTTAATATAGAAATAAAAGTGTTGATCTTCGCCGAAAATGCTTCACTGCGGAATATCAGATAATAAAAACAGATAGAAGCTGCAATCACAAGAAATGCAATAATTCCGGTCATAATCATCTTTCTGTTAAACTTAATCTTCATATGTATTCTCTCTCCTGCCTGATAATATTCTTATCAATAATTGTAATTATTCAGTACCTTTACGATTATGATGCAAAATCCATTTAAAAACGCCTCGGTCTGTACGGAATAGTTACCAATATTATTAGTATAGCATTTTTACAATAAATATACTATGGTTTGCAGCTATTTTATGGTAAAATATATGTTACAGTTTTTACGCAGCCGAACATTTGTTGTCTGGCTGTGCAAGAACATGATATATCACAAATCCCATTTACAGTATTCTTAACAAGAATATGACGAATGTTACAACAGATAAAATAAAGGAATCACTTATGACATTACAGCAAATTTTAAGTCCGATCCGTAAGGCTGTGGACGATTATCATATGATTGAAGAAGGGGATACGATTGCTGTTGGTATTTCCGGAGGGAAAGACAGTCTTACTTTATTAAACGGACTCCATGCACTGATGCGGTTTTATCCGCATCCATTCCAAATTCACGCAGTTACGGTGGACCTGGGCTTTGATAATCTGGATCTGAGCAAAATTAAAGAACTGTGTGAACACATGGACATTCCTTATACAGTTGTTTCCACGGAGATCGCGTCCATTGTTTTTGAGAAACGGAAAGAGTCTAATCCCTGTTCTCTTTGTGCCAAAATGAGGAAAGGTGCATTAAATCAGGCGATTAAGGAGCTTGGCTGTAACAAGGTGGCGTACGCTCATCATAAGGATGATGTAGTGGAAACGATGCTGATGTCCTTGATTTATGAGGGAAGATTTCATACCTTTTCACCGGTAACCTATCTGGATCGGATGAATCTGACGGTCATTCGTCCTTTGATTTATATGAATGAAGCAGATGTTATTGGCTATGTCAATAAGAACCGGATTCCGGTTGTTAAAAGTTCCTGTCCTGCTGATGGCTATACCCGTCGGGAATATATCAAGAACCTTTTACGCAGCCTTAATCGTGAAAATCCGGGAGTGAAGGACCGGATGTTTACTGCTATTTTAAATGGATTTGATGACTATCTCATAGATGAATGATCAAAAATGGTGCCTTATGGAAAAAAACAAGAATTATCATGACGAACAAAATAATATGAACACTTTGAAAATGAGAGAGGTTCTTACAAATCTCCCATCTTTTTGCAAGCAGTTTTTCCGGGGAATCCAGGATTATACTTCCTCCCGGACGCGTCTTGCTTATGCTTACGATTTAAGAGTATTCTTTGAGTTTATGCATGAGAATAATCCTTATTGTAATAAAGTAGGTATTACAGAACTTCCGTTGTCTGTTCTTGATCATATTTCAAGGGAAGATATCGAAGAATATATGGATTATCTGACTCTGTATATTAAGGATGGTAAAGAAATTACCAATGATGAACGAGGCAAGAAACGTAAATTATCTGCCTTAAAGAGTTTTTATAACTATTACTATACATCAGAGCAGATCAAAACCAACCCGGCGGCTTTAGTTCCACTTCCCAAGCTTCATGAAAAGGAAATCATACGTCTGGATGCGGATGAAGTTGCAACTTTGCTGGATCAGGTTGAAGATGGCGATAAGCTGACCAAACGGGAACTGGTATATCATAAGAAAACGCGGATTCGTGATGTGGCTTTACTGACCCTTCTTTTGGGAACAGGGATTCGTGTATCGGAATGTGTTGGCCTTGATTTGAATGATGTGGATTTTAAAAATAATGGAATTAAAATCCGCCGAAAAGGTGGATACGAAACGGTTGTTTATTTTGGAGATGAAGTACAAGATGCTTTACTGGATTATTTAGAACAGCGTCACCATGTTATTCCATGTGAGGGACATGAAGAAGCACTATTCCTATCTTTACAGAATCGCCGGATTACAGTCCGGGCAGTTGAAAATCTGGTAAAAAAATATGCTTCACGGGTAACCACCCTGAAACATATTACCCCTCATAAGCTGCGTAGTACATATGGTACGGCCCTCTATCAGGAAACCGGCGATATTTATCTTGTTGCCGATGTCCTTGGGCATAAGGATGTCAATACTACCCGGAAGCATTATGCAGCGCAGGAAGATGCCAGAAAGCGTCGTGCGGCTAATGCAGTACAATTAAGGGAACATTATAATCCCGGATTACATGAATAGGTTGATAATTCACATAAGATCTCTGTTCATATATTGTTCCTGAATCTGAATATGATAAGTTCATAATGATTGTTCTACCCTACAAATTCTGCACTGTAATAAGGAACAATCAGGTGTTGGCCGGCGGTAATGCTTTCACTGGATAATCCATTCATCTGAAGGACTTCATCTATATAGTTCTGGTAGCTGTCATACTGATCTTCATCTGCATATTCAGCAGCGTATGTCCAAAGAGAGTCTCCTCTGCTTACGGTAATACTCTTATAATATTTATATTTATAATAAACTGCTTCATCACGATTCTGGGCTTTCGTCTTCACGGTAAAGAACATCATCGAACAGGTAATGACAAGTACGAAGGTCAGGGCAAATGCCAGAATGTGCTTGCGGAGTTCTCTTCTTCTCTTCATGTGATTGATACGGATTCTTCTCTCGCTTCTTCTTTCGTCTAATGTGTTCATACCGGATTCCTCTTCTCTTCTTTGTTTGTTCAGTTCGAACATCTGTTGCGAACAACCGTTCTGCATCTATATTTGAATTATATCGAACATATTTTCGTATGTCAATATTTTAAGAGAAAATAATCGAACATTTTTTCGGAATATATGTTTGCCTTGGGCGTCTATCTGTGATATAGTATTAATTAAGGTAACTGAATAGTTACTAATTAAGTTAACTACAGGTTTGTTTTATTAAGGAGGTTTTTGATGGGATACGGTAAGATCAGTGCCAAGCAACAGGAAATTTTAGATTATATTAAGGAAGAAATATTAAAGCGCGGCTATCCGCCTGCAGTACGTGAGATCTGTGAGGCTGTGAATCTTCGTTCCACTTCTTCAGTACATTCTCATTTAGAGACGCTTGAGAAGAATGGCTATATCCGCCGTGACCCTACGAAACCGCGTGCTATTGAGATTTGTGATGATAATTTTCAGATGGTTCGTACCGAGATGGTCAGTCTTCCGGTTGTCGGACAGGTTGCTGCCGGAACGCCAATTCTTGCAGAGGAGAATATTGACAGTTATTTTCCGGTTCCCGCAGAACTGGTTCCGCAGGGAGAATCTTTTGTTTTGAAGGTGAAGGGCGATTCCATGATTAACGTCGGAATTTTCAGTGGAGACCAGATTTTTGTGAATGCCTGCAATACCGCTCATAATGGAGATACGGTGGTTGCACTTATTGACGATTCAGCTACTGTGAAGACATTCTATAAGGAAGATGGACATATCCGTCTCCAGCCGGAGAATGATACAATGGATCCGATTATTGTGGATGACTGTCAGATCTTAGGTAAGGTATTTGGCGTTTTCCGTGTTATGAAATAAGAAAAGACATAATACATCGTATGGCAGGAAATAATATAAGGAACAGTAAGTACATAATCAAATAAACAGAATTATAATGAATGCTAAAATACATAATTCTATAAAATAAAATGCACATCTTTATCCGTAAATTTATTTTGGGATAAAGATGTGCTTTTATAGATATCATATATCTTCCTGTTATTCATTATATGGCTCTGAATAGTTACCATTATGTTAAGTTGAAAACCTGATTCCTGTTGTGATCATTAGCTGTCTAGTTAAATCTCACATTAATATAAGACATAATCTCCTGTACGCAGCGTTCGAAGCCGAGCTTGGAGCTGTCGAGGCACAGATCATAGTTCCGGGCATCCGTCCAGTCCAGACCGGTATAGTACTTGTGATAATCGGCACGATGCTTGTCAATCTTCTGGATATAACGCTCCAGTTCCTTGGATCCCATGCTCTGCTTCTTTGCAGCCTGCTCCATACAATATTCATGTGGTGCATGGATGAAAACGCTTAAAACATTGTCATAATCTTTTAATACATATTCTGCACAGCGGCCAACGATAATACAGGATTCATCCTGTTCTGCAAGCTTCTTAATGATCTTTGCCTGATAATTAAACAGGTTTTCCATCGAAGTGAAATCATCACTCTCAGGAGGAATCAGTTCACCCTTATAGACACTATGTGCAATCTTAAAAAGCTGAGTTGTCTTAACATGTTCGTCCGCATTACGGAACAGATCCTCATTAATTCCACTGTCTTCAGAAGCCAGCTTCAACAACTCCTTGTCATAATAGTGAATTCCCAAACGCTCGGATAACATCTGGGCAATGGTACGTCCGCCACTTCCATACTGTCTTGCAATTGTAATTACAATATTCTTTTCCATCGCATTCACCCTCCAAATTTATATTTATCTCATAACTGTTCAGCACCTTCACAGTTACGATGCAAAATCCATTCCAAATCGGCTTCGCCGATGGAATTTTGCATTACTGAATCATTTTCTTACGGTCTTGGCAGTAAATGCTTCGACCTG
>ERZ825137.4344-NODE-4344-length-14248-cov-20.072078_pt1 | contig 14248 bp, 13 predicted proteins | sample MGYA00519873_ERZ825137 | MGnify/ENA primary metagenome ERZ825137 (study PRJEB31778, sample SAMEA3449190) | human gut metagenome | biome: human gut; feature: human-associated habitat; material: faeces | place: United Kingdom | collected 2010/2012 ...
CGTATCGTTCGCAACAGCCTTTGGCTATTTCTCACTCACTACGCAACTCCTCCTTTTCCGCAAAAATCACGGTAGGGCGGGGGCTTGCTCCCGCCGTTAATAAATATCAAATTAAGATTTTCGCAGAACCAAGCCTTCCTCTGACGAGGAAGGTGGCACGCCGCAGGCGTGTCGGAAGGAGAGAAAGCAATAAACAGCAAATTTTCGTTATCTCTCCCTCAGTCATTTTTCATAAGAAAAATGACAGCTCCCTCGTCAGAGGGAGCCTATGTTTGTTAATGCGGCTTGGAGCGCCGAACAAAATCGACCATAACAATCAAATTCTATTTTACCTTATACCGTAGGGGCGAACTGTGTTCGCCCGCTTTTAATGTCAGCAGAATTTGACGGGCGACCGCAGGTCGCCCCTACGGATTGTGCGTTGAAAAACAATACCATATTAGCCGTAAATTGCGATAAAGTAACAACAATCCGGCGGCGGGAGCAAGCCCCCGCCCTACGGCGTCGTACTAAATTAAGACATAAGCAATAAGCGATATTTATTCTCCGATAACTGCCGCAGGCAATATCACTCGGCGAAGCCGAATATCACTGCGAAGCAATATAACTCGCCGTAAGGCTAATATAACCGAAAAGCTCTTGTCATTTTGAACAAGAGCTTTTTTGATGCCCGGACGAGACTTGCATCGCTTTGCGATGCAAAGAAATCAAATTATAAGTCCCTTTTGCTCGGCGGTGCCTCGCAAAAGACGGACGAAGTTCAAATCTCGCCCTTATGAATAAATAAAAAAAGAAGCAACACGGGTGTGTTACTTCTTTTTTGGTGACCCGGACGAGATTTGAACTCGTGTTACCGCCGTGAAAGGGCGGTGTCTTGACCGCTTGACCACCGGGCCGCCTTATGGTAGCGGCAGTGGGACTTGAACCTACGACCTTTCGGGTATGAACCGAACGCTCTAGCCAACTAAGCTATGCCGCCATTTATACGCCGCCTTTGTTTGCGGCTTTGATATTATAATATATTGCCTGTCCGTTGTCAATAGTTTTTTCTCTAAAAATCAAATAATGACCCGATTATAAAAAATTTTTTCGAATTTTGCAAAAATGTAACCGTTTTTGGTTTACATTACCCCCGAGTTATAACTATTTATGAAAGGACTTTTTCACAAAAGGAAAGGAGAAATATATGACAACCAAGCTTACAAAAAAAGAAAAGGAGTTTTGCGCACTTTATGTTAAGCTCCGAAATGCAAGGGAAGCGGCGGCACTTGCCGGCTTTAAGGTAATGCCGCAGTTAAGCGGAATAAGATTGCTTTCAAAGGAAGCGGTCGCCAAGGAAATCGCCCGCCTTTCACATCTCGAAAGCGTTGTAAACGAGGCGGCGGCAGGCTTTCGCAGGCTGGCGTTCGGCTCTGTGAGCGACGCTGTAAGGCTTCTTGACGGAGAGCGTGAAAACCTGGAGGAAATGGATTTATTTTCGGTATCCGATATAAAAATTCCCAAGGGCGGCGGTATGGAAATCAAATTTTACGACCGTCAGAAAGCACTCGAAAGTCTTGCACAGCTTGAAACTTCGGAAAGCGTGGGCTCTGCGGTTCCGTTTTATAAGGCACTCGAAAAATCCGTTGACTTCCTGTCGGGAACACCCGAATATGCCTCTTACGGCGGAGATGACGACGATGAAGATTAACTCGTTCAATTCATTTTCGCAAAAGCAGTTGACTCTCCTGACCTGGTGGTGCAAGAACAGTCCTTTCTCATCCTGCGACGCCATTATCTGCGACGGAGCGGTAAGAAGCGGAAAAACGGTGTGTATGTGTATCTCTTTCGTATCATGGGCATTTTACGGGTTTTCGGACTGCTCGTTTGCCTTCTGCGGAAAAACGGTCACATCTCTTCGCCGCAATGTGATTACTCCGCTTTTGCCGTTGCTTCGTGATTTGGGGTTCAAGTGCGAGGAAAAGGTGTCGAAAAACCTTATCGAAATCTCATTGGGATGCGTAACAAACAGGTTTTACCTTTTCGGAGGAAAGGACGAGTCCTCGGCGGCTCTCATACAGGGTATGACCCTTGCGGGGGTAATGCTTGACGAGGTGGCGCTGATGCCCCGCTCATTTTGCGAACAGGCGATAGCACGCTGCTCGGTTGAGGGCTCGAAGCTCTGGTTTAACTGTAACCCCGAAAACCCGTCTCATTGGTTTTACAAAGAGTGGATAAAGAAATGCGACAAAAAGAACTGCTTCTATCTTCACTTCGTAATGGAGGATAACCCGTCGCTTTCCGAGGATATGATTGCAAGGTATAAAGCCTTGTACAGCGGAGCCTTTTATGAAAGGTTCGTGCTCGGGAAGTGGGTTGCGGCGGACGGACTTGTGTATCCGTTCTTCGACGAAAAATACATATACGAAGTACCGAAAAGCTTTGAAAAGTTCTGCGTCTCGTGTGACTACGGAACAGTCAATCCCACCTCAATGGGACTTTGGGGTAAGCACGGAGACAGCTGGTACAGGATAGACGAATTCTACCACGATTCAAGGCAAAAAGGCTTTCAGATGACCGACGAGGAGTATTACCGTTCACTCGTCTCGCTTGTCGGAAAAAGAAAAACGGAATTCGTTGTTGTAGACCCGTCTGCAGCGTCGTTTATCGAATGTATCAGGCGTCACGGTAAATTCAATGTCAAAAAAGCGGAAAATGATGTGCTCGCAGGTATTCATAAGACCTCCGATGCGCTGAAAACGGGGAAAATCAGAATTTGCAAGACCTGTCCTGACATCATAAGGGAATTTTCGCTCTACCGTTGGGACGAAAACGCAAAGTATGACGCCCCGAGAAAAGAAAACGATCACGCAATGGATGATATGAGGTATTTTACGGCTGCCGTGACAAAGGAAAATTCAAATAATTTCTTTGCGGTCAGCCTTTCAAGGGAAAGGAGGTTTTAATTTGGCGATATTCAGACAGAAAAAGAATCGGACGGAGTATTCCGTGCCCGTACTTGCGGGCGGAGGCGGAAGAAACGCCAACAGGCTTTCGCTTTTGAGCGGATATTCGTCGTTTGACCCGATAAGCAACGAGCTGTTTCGCAGTCTGCGTGAGTCGGTGCCCGTAATCGACGCCGCAATTTATAAGACGGTAAGGCTTATAGGCGGCTTTAAGATACAGACGACGGACAAACGGTTCGACAAGGTTATGGAGGATTTCCTCAAAAATGTGCCTGCGGACTCGGGACAGATTTCGTTGCAGGGCTTTATCGATATGTATTTCGACAGGCTTCTGACATACGGCACGGCGGTTGCCGAAATGGTAACCGACGAGGAGGGAAGAGTTGTTTATCTTTACAACGCTCCGCAGAACAGCGTGGTGTTAAAGCGTAACAAGACCGATTTCCGCAAGGTCGATGTATGCTATTCGGAGGATTTCGGTTCGGAACCGCTTGAATTTCAGGACAGGCTTGTTTTTTCAACGCTCAATGCGGAGGCAGGCTCGCTTACGGGAACTTCGATACTCAGGGGCTTGCCGTTTGTGAGCTCGGTGCTTTTGAAGATTTACAATGCCATAGGCGAAAACTGGGACAGGGTAGGCAATGTTCGCTTTGCCGTGACATACAAGCCCAAGGACGATGCAATGTCGGGTGCGTATGCGAAGGACAGGGCGATGCAGATTGCCGAAGAATGGGGCTCTGCTATGAAAAGCTCGGAGGTGCGTGACTTTATTGCCGTCGGCGATGTCGATATAAAGGTAATCGGTGCGGACAACCAGATACTTGACAGCGAGGTTCCCGTAAGGCAGATGCTTGAACAGATAATCGCAAAAATGGCAATTCCGCCGTTTATGCTCGGACTCTCCTGGTCTACAACCGAGAGAATGTCGGAGCAGCAGGCGGACGCACTCACAACTGAGCTTGAGCATTACCGCCGTGTGTTGACTCCCGTAATCGAGAAGATATGCAAAACTCATTTGAGAGCCTACGGCTATACGAATGAAATTGAGGTAGTCTGGGACGACATTATGCTGCGTGACGCTCTCGAGGAAGCGAATGCAAGACATATTAACGCACAGGCGGACGAAATTTACAGCCGTCTCAACGGCGGGGAAGGAGGAAAGAATGAATAAAAATTACGACTCCGTTTTCGATAAGGAAGTGCCCGAAATCACTGACGGAGATATGGAACTTATCAACGGTTTCTCGCAGAAGAAGCTTAAAAAGGACGAGGTTTTCGTCTTTTCCGTAATACTCTGCGACAATGAAATCGACAGGGATTTTGAACGCTTTACGGTCGATTCGATTGAAAAGCTTGCAGAGCTTTTTGTCGGAAAAACCGCAATTAAAAACCACAGTATGAACAGCGAGGACCAGTCGGCAAGAACCTTTAAGACCGAGGTCGTCAGGGACGAAGAAAGGCTTAACTCTCTCGGCGAGCAGTATGTTTACTTAAAGGCTTACTGCTATATTCCGAGAATCAAGAAGTACGAAACGCTTATCGAGGAAATTCAGACGGGCATTAAAAAGGAAGTCAGTATCGGCTGTTCGGTGGAAAAAAGCGTTTGCTCCGTTTGCTCACAGGATGAGAGAAGCGGCGTGTGCACTCACAAAAAGGGCAGAAAGTATAACGGCAAGCTCTGCTTCCACGAGCTTGTTTCGCCGACCGATGCCTACGAATGGTCGTTTGTGGCAGTGCCTGCACAGAGAAATGCGGGCGTTACCAAAAAATTTGATTTAGGGGAGAAAAGACAGATGAACGAGGTGCTTAAAGCGATAAATTCCGCACAGGGAGACATCACTGTTTCAGCCGAGGAGGCACGGGAAATATCACGCTATATCAACGGTTTAACCGAAAAAGCAAAGGACGCCGAGGCGTTCCGTGAAAGTCTTGAAGAGGATACTGTAAAGTGCTTTGCCTTTACAGTAGAAACGCTCTCGAACGATATAGCAAAAAGCATCTGCGGCTCGATTTCGACAGCCGATTTGAGAAAGCTCAACGCCGCTTTGAAAGAAAAAAAGAAATGCGTTGTTGTTCCTCAGCTCGCAAAGGAAAAGCCGCAGAAAAATTCAGCCGAAAATTCACAGTTCAGATTTTAATTAAAAGAAAGGAAGTATATTTATGGCAATTTACGAAAACATTAAACTTGACAAAGGACTTTATTCAACCGGTAAGGGCTTTACCGCAGAGCTCGAAAGCGTTGACCCGTCGGAAAACTACAAGGGTACATCTCTTGACGGACTCGACGCATTTGAAAGACAGCTCAAGCGCTTTGACATCAAGGTAAGCGGTGCTGGCAGCGATACAATCGAAAAGTTCTTCAAGACAACCGATTCTGCGGCGCTCTTCCCCGAATATGTCGCAAGAGCCGTCAAAAAGGGTAAGGAGGAAGCCGACATTCTCCCGCTTATCGTTGCGGCAAAAACGCAGATAAACGGTATGGATTACAGAACGATTGCCTCCGTACCGACAAAGGAGGAAAAGGAGCTCAAGGATGTTGCCGAGGGTGCGGCAATCCCCGAAACAAATGTAAATGTGCAGTCAAACCTTGTAACTCTTAAAAAGAGAGGAAGAATGCTTGTCGCTTCTTATGAGGCTTTGCGTTTTCAGAGACTTGACCTGTTCACCGTAATGCTCAAGCAGATTGGCGCATATATTGCGACAACTCAGCTCAACGACGCAGTTACGGTAATTACGGACGGCGACGGCAACGACAATGCCGCTTCGACATCTTCCGTAGCTAAAGCGGGCGAGATTACATATCAGGACCTTGTAAACTTCTGGAACGGCTTTGACCCCTATTCGCTCAACACAATGATTGTTTCCCCCGATGTTGCGGCAAAAATCCTTGTCCTTTCGGAAATGAAGGACTCGGTTGCGGGTCTCAATTTCCACGGTACGGGCAAGGTCGTTACACCGCTCGGAGCAAATCTTCTCAAGAGCTCTGCTGTGGCGTCTGGCAAGGTCATAGGTCTTGATAAGAACTATGCGCTCGAAATGGTTCAGGCGGGCGGAATTATGACCGAGTATGACAAGCTCATCGACCGTCAGCTTGAGCGTGCGGCAATTACCGAGATTTCGGGCTTTGCAAAAATCTTTACGGATGCGTCAAAGGTATTGACGGTCTGAGCGGAGGATAAAGATGATTGATGTTGTCAAGGTCGCAAAGGCGGTAAGGGGAATAATGCATCTTACGGAGGATGAGACATTTGATGTCATACCCACGGTTTCCGTAGCGTGCGCACAGCTTTCCGACAGGCTCAAAACGCCCGAAAAGGCAAGCGACCCGAGAGTTGTCAACGCCGCAGTGTATTTGAGCTATTACAGGCTTCTTTTGCGCAATGCGGCGCAGGACGACACTCCGACCTCTTTTAAGGCGGGCGATGTTACGGTGTCGCAGAGCCCCGCGCTTGCACTCTCGCAGGCTGCCGCTTTGCGTGACGAGGCGATTATAGCCGCCGCGCCGCTTCTTCGGGATGTGGACTTTGTGTTCAGGCAGGTGTAAGTATGGATACATTGGAAAAATTATTCAAGAGGTTCGGCCGCTCGGTATATATAACAAGCGAAAATTACACCTCGGAGATATACAAGGCTCTTGTTCAGCCGTTGAGGTACAAGAACAAGATGTATGTTGCGGGAACCAACACGGAAATCGGACTTGCGGAGGAAAACTATTACCTCTACATAGGTCCTGCCGAAAAGGATTTGCGCAAGATGGGAACCTTGCTTATGCTCCATACGGCGGACGGAAAAAACTATGAGGTTCACAAGAGCGAAAAGATATACAACGGCGAAAACGCCTGGTACATATGGGCGGTAATAAAAGAAAAGGTAAGGACTGAAATATGAACGCAAACAAGCTTATTGAGGAAGTCAGGGCGGCGGCAAGTGCGGCAAGCCTTATAAACCGCTTCCCCGCAAATGTGGTTGAGGCGCATACGCTCAGGGGAAATCTCCCTAAAATAGACGATATGCCGTGCATATGTGTCGGGATAGAGTCTTTTGTCTACGGCGAACAGATGACCGACCTTGTAAAGGACGGCAATGTCATAACCCCGGGCAAGCGTCAGCGCACGGCTTGCGTAAGCATCGGAATTTACTTTGAAAAGACATCGAAGCCCAAGGATATGTACAATTTGTTCAATGTGCTGTGTACACATCTTCTCAGCCTTGACGAGGACAAAAAGATAGTCAGCGTCGAGCACGGCGGAGTGGAGTATGACAGAACATACGACGCTCTTGTTTTAAGGGGAAAGGTAACCGAAACCGCCGTAGCGTAAAAATTTAAGTCATAAATCTCCCGTACGGTTTACCGTATGGGAGATTTTTTTGTCAAACGGCGGAATTTTTGGGCGATTTGCATAAAAACAGCTCGTAAACTTCGTTCGTTTATTGAATAAAATAGTCAAACATTACTTGAAATTTTTTTGCGATTTTGATAAAATATTTAGGATAATAAATACAGAGGTAGTATGTATGTCAAAAACCTATGCTAAAAAAGACGAAAAAGAGCGTGAAGTGCCGCTTTATCTCTTCCACGAGGGAAGCAACTCGCACGCTTACGAATATTTCGGCGCACACAGGAAAACAAAAAATTCGGTTGTTTTCAGAGTGTGGGCGCCCGACGCCGAAGCGGTCGGCTTAGTCGGAGATTTCAACGGTTGGGACACGGGTGCAACGCCTATGGCTCTGCTTCCCGACACCGGCGGAGTGTGGGAATGCGTTGTTGACGGCATCAAGCAGTTTGACTCGTACAAATTTGCCGTAACCGCAAAATCGGGAAAGACCGTTCTCAAAAGCGACCCGTACGCATTTCATTCCGAGACAAGACCGGGCACGGCTTCAAAATTCTATGAAATCGAAAACTGCCACGAGTGGAAGGATGCCAAGTGGATTGAAAAACGCAATTCGACAAGCATCTATTCCTCTCCGGTAAACATATACGAGGTTCATGCCGGCTCATGGAAGCAGCATGAGGACGGAAACTTCTATTCATACAGGGAGCTGGCTCGTGAGCTTATCCCTTATGTCAAAAAAATGGGATATACTCACATTGAATTTATGCCGCTTACGGAGTATCCGTTCGACGGAAGCTGGGGCTATCAGGTAACGGGTTATTTTTCCGCAACCTCACGCTACGGCACGCCCGAGGATTTGATGTATCTTATCGACAAATGCCATGAGGCGGGTATCGGCGTAATTCTTGACTGGGTTCCCGCCCATTTCCCGAAAGACGAAAACGGACTTTACGAATTTGACGGCGCTCCGCTCTATGAGTATTCTGACCCGAGGAAGGGAGAGCATTACGGTTGGGGCACAAGGGTGTTTGACTTCGGCAGGAACGAGGTTCGCTCATTCCTGATGTCGAGTGCAACCTATTGGCTTAAAGAGTTTCATCTCGACGGCATAAGGATTGACGCAGTGGCTTCAATGCTCTATCTTGACTATGACCGCAAGGACGGCGAATGGGTCGCAAACAAAAACGGCGGCAGGGAAAACCTCGAAGCGGTTGAATTTTTGCAAAAGCTCAACGAGCATATCTTTGCCGAGTTCCCGTACGCTATGATGATAGCCGAGGAAAGCACATCGTGGCCGATGGTTTCAAAGCCCGTATACATGGGCGGTCTCGGCTTCAACTTCAAGTGGAATATGGGCTGGATGAACGACATTCTCCGCTATTTCAGCCTTGACGGCATACACCGCAAGTATAATCACGACTGTATTACATTCTCGATGTTTTACGCTTTTTCGGAAAACTTTGTTCTTCCGATTTCGCACGATGAGGTCGTTCACGGCAAGTGCTCGCTTATAAATAAAATGCCCGGTACATACGATGAGAAATTCGCAGGCGTCAGGGCGTTTGTGGGCTATATGATGGCTCATCCCGGCAAAAAGCTTATGTTTATGGGTTCGGAGTTCGGTCAGTTTATCGAGTGGAACTACGAAAAGGGGCTTGATTGGCTCCTGCTCGGATTTGATAAGCACTGTCAGCTTCAGTCCTACTTTAAGGCGGTTAACGAATTTTATAAGAAAAACTCCCCGATGTGGCAGGTCGATTACTCTTGGGAGGGCTTTTCGTGGATTTCGTCCGACGACAGCGACAACTCTGTTATCGCTTTCAGAAGAATAGATGAAAAAGGCAAGGAAATAATTGTTGTCTGCAACTTTACAAATGTCGAAAGGCAGGAATACAGAATAGGTATTCCGCAAAAGGGTAAGTACAAGGTGGTATTTAACTCCGACGACGAGTGCTACGGCGGCACGGGTAAGGGCGACAGGGAGGTTATTAATACCGAGGGTATCAATATGCACGGCTTTGAGCAGAGTATTTCTCTCGACCTTCCGCCAATGACGACAATTTATTTGAAAAAGACGAGATAAAATATATAATTACCGAATATATTTGCTAAAATCCAAGGAGGAATTTTTATGGCACGCAAAATGGAATGTATTGCGATGCTTCTTGCAGGCGGACAGGGCTCAAGACTGGGCGTTCTGACCAAGAATATCGCTAAACCCGCAGTTCCTTACGGCGGCAAGTACAGGATTATCGATTTCCCGCTTTCAAACTGCGTAAACTCGGGTATAACAACGGTCGGCGTACTCACACAGTATCAGCCGCTTGAGCTTAACGATTACATAGGCAACGGTCAGCCGTGGGATCTTGACCGTGCTCACGGCGGAGTGCATATGCTCTCTCCGTATCAGCAGATTAAGGGAATGGAATGGTACAAGGGCACGGCAAATGCCATTTATCAGAACATAAACTTCATCGACCGTTACAATCCGGAGTATGTCGCTGTTCTTTCGGGCGACCATATCTACAAAATGGATTATAACAAGATGCTTGAATACCATAAAAAGAACGATGCGGCGTGCACAATCGCCATGCTTGAGGTTCCGTGGGAGGAGGCTTCCCGTTTCGGACTTATGGTCTTGAACGACGACAATTCAATCGCCGAATTCCAGGAGAAACCGAAGAACCCCACAAGCAATAAGGCGTCGATGGGCGTTTACATATTTACATGGTCAAAGCTTCGTCAGTATCTTATCGACGACGAAAACAATCCCGACTCGTCCAACGATTTCGGACATGATGTAATCCCCGCAATGCATAAGGCGGGCGAGAGAATGTTCGCATATCTGTTTGACGGCTATTGGAAGGATGTCGGAACGATAGACTCACTCTGGGAGGCAAACCTTGATCTTCTCAATCCCAAGGTTGACCTTGACCTGTCCGATACAAGCTGGAAAATTTACTCAAAAACTCCCGTCGCTCCGCCGCAGTACATTGCGCCGAGCGCGGATATACAGAACTCAATGGTAGCAGAAGGCTCAAAGGTGTTCGGAGCGGTTGACTATTCGATACTCTTTGACAATGTTACTGTGGAAGAGGGCGCAACGGTACGCTACTCGATAGTTATGCCGGGCGCAACAGTCAAGGCAGGCGCCGATGTCGAGTATTCAATCGTTGCGGAAAACGCAGTAATCGGCGAAAACGCAAAGGTCGGCTCCCGTCCCGAGGATATTGAAAACAGAGACGAATGGGGCGTTGCCGTAGTCGGCGCAAATGTCAATGTCGGCGAGGGTGCGGCGGTTAAGCCGAAAGAAATGATTGACACGGACAGAGTAAAGGAGGCTGAGTGATATGACGGGAAAAAACATAGTAGGTATCGTATTTTCAAATTCATATGACGAGTGTATCCCCGAGCTTACGGGACTTCGCACAATGGGCTCCGTTCCGTTTGCGGGCAGATACCGCCTTATAGACTTTGTCCTTTCAAATATGGTAAATGCGGGAATTGAAAATGTCGGCGTTATCACAAAGGCAAATTATCATTCGCTTATGGACCATGTCGGCACGGGCAAGCCGTGGGACCTTTCAAGAAAGACAAAGGGTCTTATAATTCTTCCGCCTTATTCCACTGCCGAGCAGGGCGGTAACGACGATAAAATCGCTTCCTTAAAGGGTATTATGGGCTTTATCAGCAGAGCAACCGAGGAATATGTGCTCCTCTCCGACTGCAATACCGTTTCAAATATCGATATTGAGGCGCTGATGGATTATCACACCGAGAAAAATTCGGATATTACAGTTGTTTACAAGAACGGAAAAATCCCGTCGCTCTCCGATGTCCTTGTGCTTGATATGGACGAAAACGGAAAGGCAAAGCAGATTGAAGTAACTCCCGTGGCGGAGAAAAACGGCAACTATTCACTGAGCGTTATGCTTATGAAAAAGTCCTTGCTTGAGAGATTTATGAACGAGGCTATCAGCAAGAGATATACCGATTTTGAGACCGATATAATTCAGCGCAATGTCGGAAAGCTCAATATCTACGGCTTTGAGGCGCAGGGATATTCCGCTACTATCGACTCTTTAAGCTCATACTTCAAGGTAAGTATGGATTTGCTTGACATCAACAACTGCAACGAGCTTTTCAACAGCGAAAGACCCGTATATACAAAGACAAGGGACGATATGCCGTCAACCTACGGTATCGGCTCAAATGTTAAAAATTCACTTGTCGCAAACGGCTGTATAATTGAGGGCGAGGTTGAAAACTCGATAATCTTCAAGGGCGTCAGAATTGAAAAGGGCGCAGTCGTAAGAAACTCTATCGTTATGCAGGAGAGCTTTGTTGCGGCAGGTTCATCGCTTGATTATGTTATAATGGACAAAATTGCGGTAGTTACTCCGAACAAGACCCTGTCTGGTGCGGAGAATTATCCGTTCTATATCGGAAAGGGCATCGTGATTTAATGAACGGTCGCTGTGATGTTTGCGGCTGCAAAACCGAGCAGGAGCAGTTAAAGGAATATGTGCTTTCGGGAGAAAAGCGCGAGGTGTGCGTGTTTTGCAAAAAACAACTTGACCTCATAGCAAAGGACCCAGTCGTCAATGCACAAAGCGCTTTGAATATGCTTTCACGGGACACGAAGGGCAACAGGACCACCGAAACCCAAAGGCTGTTGGAAAATCAATTTTCCGCCTTGGGCGTCGGAAAAGCCGACAACGCAAATGCCGCCGTAAGCGGAAATACGCAGTCGGCAGAGGTCGAGGAACTTAAAAAGAGGGTAGAGGAGCTTTCAAACGAGCTTAAATCGTTTAAGAAAAACTATCTGCTTTCAAGAATTCTGTCGATAGTTTTGCCGATAGTGTTCGTAGTGATAATGCTGATTGTTCTCATAGCTTCGGGTGCGCTCAAAAACATCTTCGGCTATTACGATTATCTTTCGGAACTTGCAAATATGTAGTGGAGGAATGAATATGAAGGTTTTATATGTAGCGAGTGAAGCCTTGCCTTTTATGGCTTCGGGCGGACTCGGAGATGTTGCGGGCAGTCTTCCGCAGGCATTGAGGAAAAGAATGGTCGGATGCAGGGTTGTAATGCCTATGTACGACACCATAAAGCAGGAATTAAAGGACACCATGACCTTTGTCACAAGCTTTACCGTTCCCGTTGCATGGAGAAGGCAGTACTGCGGTATCTTTGAGGCAAAGTACAACGGAGTTATCTATTATCTTATAGACAATCAGTATTATTTCAAAAGAGACGGAATTTACGGCTATTATGACGATGCGGAAAGATTTGCTTTCTTCTCGAGAGCAGTTCTCGAAATGCTTCCGCATGTTGATTTCAAGCCCGATATAATTCATTGCAACGACTGGCAGTCGGCTCTTGTACCCGTTTATTACAGCACGATGTATGCACAGAGCCCGGGCTATGAGAACATAAAGACAGTGTTCACAATCCACAACATTCAGTATCAGGGAACATACGGCAAGGAGCTTATCCCCGAGGTTCTCGGTATCCCTGCGGAATATACCTCTGTCGTAGAGTACGACAACGATGTCAACTTTATGAAGGGCGCAATCGAGTCCGCAAACAGGGTTACCACGGTAAGCCCGTCGTATGCTAATGAAATTCTCGACCCGTGGTATTCTCACGGACTTGACCCGATACTTAACGAGAGAAGCTGGAAGCTTTCGGGAATACTCAACGGAATTGATGTTGACCTTTACAATCCCGAAACGGATAAGGATATATTCAAGACTTACAACACCTCAAACTTTACTGCCGGTAAGGCAAAGAACAAAAAGGCGCTGCAGGAGCTTATGGGACTTCCCGTCAAGCCCAATACGCCGCTTATCGGAATGGTATCAAGACTTGTTTCGCACAAGGGTCTTGACCTTGTAAAAGCGGTTCTTGAAGAGCTTATAGTAACGACCGATGTACAGGTAGTTGTCCTCGGCTCGGGCGAATGGCAGTATGAGGAATTTTTCAAGGATATGGCTCGCCGCCATCCCGACCAGGTAGCGATAAACCTCGGCTTCAATCCTCCGCTGTCAAAGAAGGTTTATGCGGGCTCCGATATGTTCCTTATGCCGTCTCAGTCCGAACCCTGCGGACTTTCACAGATGATAGCGCTTCGCTACGGTTCGATTCCGATCGTTCGTGAAACAGGCGGACTGCGTGACAGTATTCAGGACTCGGGCGACGGAGAGGGCAACGGCTTTGTTTTCTCAAACTACAACGCTCACGATATGCTTCATACAATTCACAGAGCGATTGACGGCTATCAGAACAAAAAGGGCTGGAAGATACTTGTTAAGCGCGCTATGGAGTGCGATTATTCCTGGGGCAAGTCGGCTAACGAGTATATAAGACTCTATAAGGACCTTTTGAAAGAATAAAATAATACCGAATGATTAACCCGCAGCTGCCTTTTGTTAAGACAACTGCGGGTTTTGTATTGGACTTCTCGGGTAATTGTATATTACCGATACCGTAGGGCGGGGGCTTGCTCCCGCCGTTTTCTCGCCCATACGGGCAAGGTCAAAATGAATAATGAAGAATGAAAAATTGCGGGAGCTTCGCACGGATTATAATTTATATCATACTGTAGGGACAGCCCTCGCGGCTGTCCGATATAGGCTCCCTTGTGTAAAGGGAGCTGTCATTTTTTTCTGCGAAAAAATGACGGAGGGATTGTTACAAAATCACATAAAAACAATCTTACAATCCCTCCGTTTCGCTTCGCTCAACACTTACCTTTACACAGGGAGGCTTAGTCCTGCAAACATTTTCATTTGATAGAAGCCGTAGGGACAGGGCTTGCCCCTGTCCGAAATCCGCAAAAGTCGGTAATGGCAATACGGTAGGGCGGGGGCTTGCTCCCGCCGTGGAAATAAGCGTGTTTATAATAACTTTCGGCTTATAACAAATTGAAATTTCAGCACAAACATAGGCTCCCTCTGA